>Ga0222713_10007670_pt1 | contig 10065 bp, 6 predicted proteins | sample C33_649DmetaG_FD_165061 | JGI IMG/M metagenome (GOLD analysis project Ga0222713, IMG submission 165061) | Estuarine water microbial communities from San Francisco Bay, California, United States - C33_649D | ecosystem: Environmental > Aquatic > Marine > Unclassified | place: USA: California... | reverse complement strand
AAAGAATGTTTAGATTCATTTGTATGTGTTCATCTGAATCATCAATCTCTTCCACTTAAAAATGATTTTGTAAAACAATCATTATTGAATTCGAAACATATATTCGAAAACGATTATTATCAAGAATTTAAAAAACCTTGCGCTATTAATTTATAGTGTAAAACATATTATGTCTGTACAACATGCAAATAGAGGAATAATAAAGAAAGATTTACAGTTATATTATAACCGTGAATATCTTAAGAGTTTCAAAGGCGAAGCTACAGGAAATATTGCATATACTACAAATAATTATTTGAACTCCAATGCAAATTGGTGGACAAATGCAGGTTCTACTGTTTTTAACGATAATGATACTTCTATAACAAAACCAGTAATTATAAATGTAGATACTACAGATTTAAGAATTTTTAGTTCTACTGTAACCGCCGTTGGAAATCAACAATTGGGATCATCGATTATTCCGATTTCTGGAAGCACTCAATATACGATGTCCATTTATTATTGGTTTAGCGGTACATCAATGGCAGCGCAGCCATATCTCAGAACGAATGTAAATAATAATTCACTTGGAAATTTTGCATATAATGGCGATACAAATTATTTGAATTGGCCTAGAAATACGTGGATAAGACTATCTATAACATTTACCACTCCATCAAATGAAACCGGAGTGTATATGAGTAGTTATACTGGAGATAATGTTGGTGAAAAGTTAGCGTATTTTGGATATCAACTTGAACAAAAATCATATTCAACTCCATTAGTTTTAGGAAGTCGCGCTGAAACTGTTACAAATTTATATTCTGCTGATCCATATGATGGATTTGATTTTGTTACTGTTTATAATTATGTTGGTTCTACTGGAGCTACTATTTCAGTAGATACTATTTCAAATCCAATTAATGCACCTACCGTTCTTAAGTATACTACAGGTTCTGGTGGATATGTGTATTTTGCTTTAACTAAAACTGGTTTAGCTTCAGGAACTTATACAGTTAGTTATTACGCAAGATTAGAATCTGGCGGACCTTCAAATTTGAACAATGCACAACTATGGAGAGATAATGTCACGGATTTAGGTGTACAAGGAGATTGGAATCCAACTTTTTATACTTATTGGAAAAGGTTTAGAACGACTGCATCAGTAACTAGTGGTACATTGCATTTTTTTCCATTGCATAGCGGTTCATTAACTGGAGGATTCACAGTTTATTATACTGGATTTCAATTAGAATCTGGAGATAGAGCTAAATCTTTTACACCATCAAGTGTAACTGCAAATACAGTTGCTAGTGGTGGTGGTTTATTAGATATAAGTGGAAATAATATTAATTCAAATTTGACAACTGTTAGTAGTTTTGATAGTTCTGGTTATTATTTTAATGGTTCTTCTGATTATATTGATTTGGGAAGTGATATCACTTTTAAATCTAGCGGAGGATGGTCTGTTTCTTCTTGGTTCAATTTAACTCAAGTAGTTTCTGGCAATTTGTATAATTTTATAGGAGCAAGTGCAATTACATATAATAGTTGGTATTGGACAGTATATCAATCAAAACTTGCTTTGTGGAATATGTCTCCTGGAGGATGGTATTATGGAAGTACAACAATACAAGCTAATACATGGTATAATGCGGTATTGGTATGTAGTTATGACGGAACTAAATATCAAATGTATTTAAATGGCATTGCTGAAGGCGGAACTCATACGACATATACATGGAACGCAGATTATTCTGGATTGAAAATAGGATATGTTGGTAGAGGCGATAGTGGCAACGGTAGATATTTTTACGGAAAATATCCAAATTTTCAAGTATATAATAGAGCATTAACTTCCGAAGAAGTATTACAAAATTTCAATGCAACCCGTACAACTTATGGAATATAAAATATGAGTACAGTAAATTCAGGACCATTAATTGCAAAGACGGGTTTGGTTTTAGATTTAGACGCTTCTTCAGTAACTTCTTATTCAGCTATAGCGGTATATAGTGTGCAATGTTATTCTGTATATAATGGCGGATTAAGAAGTGCAAATTATACTGTCCAATATAGCGACGATAATTCTACTTGGACAACTGCATTTACAGGAGTAATGAGTAATAATTCTAGTTGTGGAATAATTACTGGTACAAATAGAAATGATAGCAATTATGGAAAACACAGATATTGGAGATATGTTGAAGGTGCTGCTGTGGCGGGGCATCACCCAAGAGTATCTAGAATTGATTTTATAACTAAAAGTGGCGCTGTATATAATTTAACAACTTATACAACTGATAACTGTTCTGACTCTGGGACTTATATAGTAGGTACAGTAAGCAAGGATTTTGGAACTACAACTTGGAGAGATATTAGTGGCAGTTCAAATAATGGTACATTGACATCAGGACCAACTTATAGTAATAGCAATAAAGGAACTATAGTTTTTGATTATATTGATGACGCCATTACTGGATTTAGTAATGTGGGAAATCCATCTTCATTCACATTAAGCGCATGGGTGAGATCAAGCAACATATCTCAAGCTCAAAATATATTTAATGCAAATCCTCCATTTTTTTTAAGGATTACATCGTCAACTATGAGATGCGCTGTTTATACTGGTACTTGGATTTTCGTTAATGGCAGCATAACATTAAGTAGTAATGTGTGGTATAATCTTGTGCTAACCTATAATCAGGCTTTTGTGAAAGGATATGTAAATGGAGTTTTAGATGTTAACTCTGCAAAAACAGGAGTTCCAATATGGGGAGGGGCAGGATCCATAAGATTAGGATATACTACTGGTGGTGAAGACGCGCCATCCGTAACAAATATAGCTGTTGCTCAAATATATAACAGAGCATTAACTGCGACAGAGGTATCTCAAAACTACGAAGCAACAAGAACAAGGTTTGGAATTTAATATATGTTATTAACAAAAACTATACCAGTTTTAATTGTCTCAGGGACTGTAAATTATTATAGATCTAAAGGAGTTATTTGTAATGTTGGAGATAGAATAGGTCTACCAATAGAAATGCTAAAGAAAAATAGTGCTTCCAGAATTCAATATCAATGCGATAAATGCGGAATAATAAAAGAAACTCCTTACTCTGTTTTTAATAGATCAAATGATTGTTATTGCCATAAATGTAAATTAGGAGTTTCAGGAGAAGAAAGAGTTGATGAGTCGATTGTCGGTCAAAGATTTAATAGATTAGTTGTTTTGGAAAGATCTTATAGAAAAAATAATAGATGGTATTGGTTGTGCCAATGTGATTGTGGTAATAAACATCATGCCATTTCTAAAGATTTAAAAAATGGCAGAATTAGTTCTTGTAAATGTTTGCAAAGAGAAAAAATGACAGAAGGAATAAGAAGGTCATCAAAAGAAAGATTGGGACCAAAACATCATAGATGGAATCATAATTTAACGGAAGAAGAAAGAAAATTAAGAAAAAATCAAAAATTTTTGCTCAAAGGAGTTTCTAAATCTTGTTTTGAAAGAGATAGATTCCAATGCGTTATTTGTAATACTAATAAAAATATACATGCTCATCATTTAAACTCATGGAAATACTTTCCAGAAGATAGATATGATATAAATAATCTAATAACATTATGCAATACTTGCCATAAAAGATATCATAAATTAGTTAAATTAAAAGAAGTGACTAAAGAAAATTTTAATACTTATCTTAATAATATAAAGGAGCAAAATGCTACAATATAGTCCCAAAATAGTTCAAGATGGTTTAGTGATGTGCTTAGATCCATCACAAAATAAATCTTATCCAACCACAGATTTACCAGTTAAAAATGGATTAGTCATGTGGATGGATGCGGCAGATGATACCACATTCAGTTATAGTTCAGGAACAACAGTAAGCCAATGGAGAGATAAAAGTGGATTTAATTATCACATGGTTCCTAAAGTTTCTGGACCTACTAGAAATGCTTTTTTAAATTCAAGAAAAGCATTAGCTTTTACAACATCACAAACAATTGGAAATGATACTATAAATTTAGCTTCTTCTGCTAATACAGTTTTTGTAGTTACTAGATTAACAGGCACAACTAATGGAAGAGTATTGACATGTAATTTAGATTCAGGCGGCAATAATTGGCTTTTGGGCCATCATGGAGGAACATCAAATGCTTATTACGCTGAAGGATGGGTTTATGATAGTAGTGGCGCTAGTACATCTTTTCAAATATATATGGGAGATTGGAGCGGATCTTCTACTGATTTAGCAAATTTTTATATAAATGGAACAGCTTATGCGACAAATAATACGGCAGCAAGTGCAGGGCCAAATAAGTTAGGTATTAATTACTATTCTATTCAAACAAGTACTTGTGAAGCCGCAGAAATTATTGTATTTAATAGAGTTTTATCAACGGCAGAAAGAAGATTAGTCCACACATATCTTGGACAAAAGTGGGGTATATCTAATACTGATAGAAGTATTATTGATTTGAGTGGTTTAGATGATAGCGGATTATTAGGTAATGGTTCTACGTCTAACATGCCACTTTACGATTATTATAATAAAGGCGCGTTTAAATTTTTTGCTAGTAATAAATATATTAAATTAGGTAATAATACAAATATTAATCAATTCACAGGAGATTTTACCATTTCTTTATGGGCAATGGCAACAGCCGAAAATTCTAATTATGGAAATCTGATAGGTGACTATTACACAGCAGGAGTACAAACAACCAACGAGTGGCAGATAATGATGAATAATTCATCTGCATTTTTGAATGTTTATAGACATGGCACTGGATATATTGTTGGAAATACATCTTCTGGATTTTCTGCTAATACATGGATTAATATTGTGTTAACTAGAGCTGGAACTGCTGTTACTTTATATGCAAATAATAATGTCATAGGAACGGCAACTAACTCATCAGTATTTGGATCTGCAACAGGAAGCGTTAATATTGGTATAGATGGAAATAATTCAGCAGAACCATTTAGCGGATTAATTTCTAATGTATTGATTTATAAAAAAGGATTAAGCGCCGCAGAAGTGGCTCAAAATTATGAAGCTCAAAAGTCAAAATTTACAAATACAATTGTACAACAAGGTCTTGTATTAAATCTTGATGCTGGCAATCCATATAGTTATGCTGGCGCAGGAACTACTTGGTTTGATGTTAGTGGAAACGGTTATAATGGAACTTTAACAAGCAGCCCTGTATATTCTACGGATAGTGGAGGAGCATTTAAATTTAATGGAAATTATAGTTTATCTCCTGCTTCTACTGTAAATTCTTTAAATGGAGACGCTTTAACAGTAGAGGCGTGGATTAAACATGATAGTTTTGGAGTTGCAGGAACAGGCAGAAGTTATGTTAGCAATTGGCATTCATTTAATACTTTAAATCAACGTGGTTTTATTTTAAGAACATATGGCGCTGATACTTATCCTCGTTTTTGGTGGTGTTGGGGTGGTGGTAATAATTATGATGCATTTGGCCCATCTAGTTATGTAATGCAAACTGGTAGAGTTTATCACATTGTAGCCACCTATGAAAAAAATGTAGCTGTTAAAATTTATATCAATGGAAATCTTGAGGGAACTGGTACTAATAGTATAACTAATACTATAGCATTTGATACTACAAATGGCGTTTATATTGGATTTAGTAATATTAATAATAGCTATATGGATGGAAATATTTATTCAGCTAGATTATATAACAGAGTATTGACGGCGGCTCAAGTTTTACAAAATTACAACGCTACAAAAGGTAGATTCGGACTATAATAGTGTAAACAATAATACATGCAATACGGGCCAAAAATAGCAACGAATGGATTGGTGTTGGCGTTGGATGCGGGGGATATGAATAGTTATAGTCCAAACGTTTATCCAAATCCTACTGATTTGCTTGGTTGGGTGTATATGGGAGCTGGAAATCAATGTACTCTTTCTAGGGATGCAACTATTACTAGACAGTATGGGTCAATTCCAATGAAAATGACTGTTACTGGAAATGATCCATATACAGCGCATAATACATTTAATCAAAATTTAGCTCCTGCTGCAATTGGTCAAACATGGACAGTTAGTGTTTATGCGAAAGCTAGTGTAGCTACAACTGGGCAAATATTTATTTATGGTGCCGATTCAACTGGATCTGTTTATAATTCTCCAGATTATTCAGCAGGAACTTTGAATATTACAACTTCTTGGCAGAGATTTACTTTTAGTCGTACTTTAACTAGCTCATATACTCAATATATACAATTCAGATTAGATGGACCAGATGCTGGCGGTACGGGAATTAATATTTGGTGGGATGGCGTTCAAGTAGAAAGAGCTTCTGCCGCGACAACTTTTAATCCGTATTATTTTGGAAATACAGTATGGAAAGATGTTAGCGGAAATAATAGAATTGGAACTTTAACCAATGGCCCACTATTTAATTCGTCAAATAGCGGTAACATTATATTCGATGGAAGTAATGATTATTCTATAATACCTTCTGGCGGTAGTTATTCAGAATATACTTTTATGTTTTTTTGTAAATGGATAACTGATACTGCTAATGGTAGTAGATTATTTGGATGCGATGGATTTGGTACTTACACAATATTTACTCCGTCTAATGTAGCATTTCATTATAATCAAGTTGCTGGTTCAACTACTGTACTATCTTCTGGGGTAAATGTTGGATTAGGAACTTGGTGTCATGTTGCAGTAACTGTTAGCATGTCGTCTCCTCTTACGTCGATATATATTAATGGAGCATTAAAAAATACTACAACTGTTGGACCTTATGTAAATCTATCAGGAAATATTTTCCTTGGATCACAATATAGCAGCGCTTTATTTGCAAATTGTAATATAGCTTCATTTCAATTATATAATAGAGTATTATCGGCAGTAGAAATAACCCGAAATTACAACGCATCAAAAGCAAGATTTGGATTATAATTATGGCAATATCTAGAGGACCAAAATTAGTAACAAATGGATTAGTATTAGCATTAGATGCTTCTGATGATAATAGTTTTGCCGCGCAAAATTTACCAATTAAAAATGGTTTGCTTTTGTGGCTTGACGCAGCAGATGATGATTCATTTGTTTATAGTTCTGGAACATTTGTAAGTCAATGGAGAGATAAAAGTGGATTAAATAATCATGCTAATCAAGCAACAGTTGCAAATCAACCGAATAGAAATGCAACTATAAATTCAAGAAAAACGATAACATTAGATGGAACAAATGATTATTTTGATGGCACCAGTAATTTAAATTTATCAAATGGTTATTGCGCGTTTGTTATTATTAAATCTTCCGCTACGGGAGAAAGAGATATAATTACTTCTAATCCGCAAGCACAGAGTACAGATTTATATCTATATCAACGAGCGTCTGATGGGAAACTTGGAAATTGGAGTGAAATATATACAATAAATCCAATATCTATAGGCACTTGGTATTTATTGTCAGTAAACATTAATTCTTCTGGAGCAGAAGCTTTGTATTTAAATGGAACTTTACAAGGATCAAGTACAAGAACATTAACAAATACAAAAGGATATAGAATAGGCGTCAATAGTTCAGGAGCAGAATTTTGGAATGGAGAAATTGCTGAAATTATTATTTTTGGAAGAGAATTATCAACTACGGAATTAAAAAAAGTTCACACACATCTTGGACAAAAGTGGGGCATATCTAATACTGACAGACAGATTTTTGATTTGAGCGGCAATAATTTTAATTTTTCATTTAATGGACCCAATCCAAGATACAACGCAAAAACAATAGTATCAAATTTCGATACATCTAGTCCATATACTGTTAGCGCATTTGGTGGACAAAATTTAACAAGTACAGTTTTAAATTTATTATATTTAGATCACACAATAGAAGTCGCAGTTAATCCAAAAGGATTCAGAAGTGTTTATAGCTATAATAATGCTCTTACTACGCAAACTGTACAAGGTATAGTTTTATGGACAGGGCAGCATAGTGGATTATATTTCCAAGACACTACTTTATATTATCTTTATTGGAATACTACATCTACTACTGTAAGTTTATCTTATAACGCCGCAAGTTATCAAGATAAAATAATGTATATCACTGCTACTAGAACTGGAGATGTATTGCGTCTTTATATAAACGGTGTTTTAGTGGCTGGGCCTACTACTGTAGCCGCTTCAACTTCGCCAATTTCTTATAGTCAAATAAATATTGGAACCGCATATCAAGGAAATCCAACAACTCAAGGATATGTTTGGGCTGGGCAACACGAATATCATTTATTGAGAATGTACAGTAGACGATTAACCGATACTGAAGTTGTTTCAAATTATCAGGCTTTCAAAGCTAGATTTGATAATAATATTGTTAGATATGGATTAATTTTAGATCTTGATGCTGGTAATCCATATAGTTATGCTGGAGCAGGTACAACTTGGTACGATGTGAGTGGAAATGCTCGAAATGCAACGGTAAATGGCGCAATAACTTTTTCTGATAATTATTTTAATACAGGATCAACAGGAACAATTACAAATTATATAACAATTCCATCAGCAGCTTTAAATAGTTTGACATCATGGACAATTCAGTTATGGCTAAATATAAATTCCACTAATAGTATAGATACTTTTTTAACTTGTGGTGCTGGAAATGATTTTCTTTGGTTTTTTGATGGTAGATCAAATCTTGCATTTCAAAATACAAGCAGCAGCAGTATACCTTATCCTACTACTATTGGTGAATGGTTTTTATTTACAGCAACAGGAACTGGGGGATCAATTTCAGTTTATAAAAATGGTTCTAGTTTAGGTTCTTTTTCAAATACAACTAGTATAACTGTTAATAGTGCTTTTGGAATAGTTTTAGGTCAAGAATTAGATGACAATACAACTGGAGCATTTGACGCAACACAAGCGTTTTTAGGTAAATATGGATCGGTTAGTTTTTATAATAGAGTATTATCTGCCGCTGAAGTATTACAAAATTACAATGCTACAAAAGGTAGATTTGGATTATAAAAATTTATGGCTGCATCATTAGGACCAAATTTAATAGAAGATGGATTAGTATTATCTCTAGACGCTGGAGATATAAATAGCATCATGGGCGCGACTGTAGAAGTACTTGTCGTCGCTGGTGGCGGCGGAGGTGGTATGGATATGGGCGGCGGCGGAGGTGGCGGCGGCGTGATTTATAATTCATCTTATTCTGTAACTCAAGGAACGGCGATTACAGTTACTGTTGGAAATGGAGGAACAGGAGCGCCAGCAGCAGGAACAAGTGGTCAATCTGGAGGTCATCAATATACTGTTTCAGCAACTCAAGGTGGTAATAGCGTATTTGGATCAATTACAGCTACTGGCGGCGGATATGGAGGCAGTTCTTATTTTGGATATACACCTAATTATGGATATGGTGGTTCTGGCGGAAGCGGTGGTGGTGCATCTGGATATAGTGATACAAGTACAGGAAGGGCTGGTGCTGGAACTTCTGGACAAGGATTTAATGGAGGTGGAAGTAGTGGACAATATTATTCTGGTGGTGGCGGTGGCGCAGGAGGTCTTGGAGCTTCAGGACCAAACACGCCAAATGGAGGCCCCGGCATACTTTATCCAACGATGAGTCCATATTATTTTGGCGGCGGTGGTGGTGGTGCTGGATATAGCATTAATGGTGGAAGTGGTGGTATTGGTGGCGGTGGTGGTGGCGCAGTTGGCACTACTTTTGGCGGTGCTGGATTAAATAATGGTTCTGCTGGTGGAGGGGGAAGTCCTAATTCACAAACAAATACTCCCGGCGGAGATGCAGGAGCTAATACTGGCGGTGGTGGTGGCGGCGGCAGTCATTATAACGCAAATAACAGAGGCGGCAATGGAGGTTCTGGCATTGTTATAGTTCGTTATTCTGGTCCTCAAAAAGCAACTGGAGGCACAATATCTACTGTTGCTGGATATACAATACATACATTTACTAGCAGTGGTACTTTTACTCCTAATTTAAATTGGTATGATACAAGTGGTAATGGAAATAATGGAACTATTAGTAATGCTACTTTTAGTTC
>Ga0222713_10007664_pt1 | contig 10071 bp, 6 predicted proteins | sample C33_649DmetaG_FD_165061 | JGI IMG/M metagenome (GOLD analysis project Ga0222713, IMG submission 165061) | Estuarine water microbial communities from San Francisco Bay, California, United States - C33_649D | ecosystem: Environmental > Aquatic > Marine > Unclassified | place: USA: California... | reverse complement strand
AAAATCGAGGCTGTACTCGCACGGACAAAGCTCAAAACAGTCATCATTTCTTCGCTAGGCGATCTGCAGCCAGCGCCGAAGCGAATTATGCTTAACGCTTTCGCTAAGTACCTAAAGAGAATGGTTGCTCCCTATTCGATGCCGAATGCCGTGCGTTTTATTGACACCCTTAAGCACGCATCGAACGCCTTTGTGCCTCCACAGCTCAATCGTAATGATACCGCTGTCCTGTTGTACACCGGTGGCACGACAGGCGTGGCTAAAGGCGCAATGATCTCTCACGCAAATTTAATTGCGAACCTCATGCAGTTTCGATCGCGGTCGGTTCTCGCGATGGATGACCGCTGTGAGAGCGTCGCCGCTCCACTTCCCCTCTACCACAGCTATGCGTTCTTGATGCACTGTTTCGCCATGCCCTACGCCGGTAATCACAGCGTGCTGATCACTAATCCAAAGGACATTTCTGGCCTGATTAAAACCTTATCGCGATACAAGGTTAGCGGATTTGTCGGAATCAACACGCTGTACTCGGCTATTATGCGACACCCCAGCTTTTCCAACTATGACAAAAAACATTTGAAATTTTGTGGCGCTGGCGGCATGGCTATGAGCTCGTCGATTGCTGAGGAATGGCTTGAACGGACCGGCTGCGAAATCATGGAGGGCTATGGGCTTACGGAGTGTTCGCCCGCGGTAACTGTCAATGTGCCCGGTAGAGTCTTAGCTGGGACCGTGGGGTTTGCGTTACCTGATACCGAATTATGCACCGCGAATGAAGCAGGAGAAATTCTTGCGGCGGGCGAGCGGGGGGAACTTTGGATCAGAGGTCCTCAAGTAATGCTAGGTTATTGGGAAAAAGAGCATGCGACACGAGAGGCGATCACACCCGAAGGCTGGTTTAAAAGCGGCGACTATGCCGAGATTGATTCCGAGGGCTATGTCAGGATTGTCGATAGGAAGAAAGACATGATTTTAGTTTCGGGGTTTAATGTTTTCCCGAATGAAATCGAAGACTGGGTAAACCGGCATCCGCGTGTCTTGGAGAGTGCAGCGATCGCTGCGCCTAATGAGCGCACAGGCGAGGCGGTGAAGTTATTTGTCGTTGCTCATGGCGACAAGCCGAGCGTTGACGAGATTGTCGCGTATTGCCGACAAGGGTTAACTTCGTACAAGGTACCCAAAGAAATCGTTTTTGTAGACGACCTTCCGAAGTCTATTATCGGTAAAATTCTACGCCGCGAATTACACTAAGGGGTCGACGCGATTGAACGGCAATGCCACCCCTCCGACCTCGATGCGCAGCTCTACACATAAGTCTGTCGCAGATGACCTAGAGCAGTTAAACGCAGACGGCAAAAAAGCAGAGACAAAGACAGCGCTGCTCACCAGCCTCGAGTCGACTCTAGAATCTGTGCAACTCAGCGATGCCCACAGGCTGCAGAAAAAAGTTCGCAAATTTGCGGCGTCATTAGAGAGTCCCGCTGTAGAGGCGTCCCACACAAACGATTCCTTCTCAAGAGAGTCCCGTCAGGCGTTTGAGCGTCTACTAGAAGAACTGAAGAAGTCGGCACGTAAATGTGAGCTTCGCGCTAAGCTTATTCCGGAGACCCAGTCATATCCTGCGCAATTGCCGGTCAGTGCAAAAGCTTCTGAGATAGCCGAACTTATACGCGACAATCAAGTGGTGGTGGTAGCTGGGGATACCGGATCTGGAAAGACGACTCAGTTGCCGAAAATCTGCTTAGAGGCGGGATTGGGTCGGCGCGGAATGATCGGGCACACGCAACCTCGACGGCTCGCAGCACTGTCAGTAGCGACACGGATAGCGGACGAATTGGGTCCTATCGCTGGTCGTGGCGTAGGCTCACAAGTCCGCTTTGACGATCGAAGCGGACCCGAAACATTTCTAAAGCTGATGACCGACGGTATTCTCTTAGCCGAGATACAGGCTGATCGCTACCTAAGTAAATATGAAGCAATAATAATTGACGAGGCGCATGAGCGCTCACTTAATATTGATTTTTTGCTTGGGTTTCTTCGAGATCTTATTCGTAAAAGACGCGATCTAAAAATCATCATTACCTCAGCGACGATTGATGTAGAGAAATTCTCAGCGCATTTTGGCAACGCACCTATTGTCTCGGTCGAAGGCCGGACCTTTCCTGTAGAGGTGCGCTACAAGCCTGTGTTGCAGCCGGAAGAGGCTTCGCGTAGCGAGGATCCTCAAGCCGAAGCAATCATTTCGGCTATTAAAGAAATCCTACACCACGATAGATCTAACAATAAAAACACCGGTGATATACTTGTCTTTCTGCCAACAGAACGAGAGATACGTGACACCGCAACGAGTTTGCGTAAGGCAAAACTTGGTGATCTCGAGATCCTTCCGTTGTACGGCAGATTGCAGCATGCCGAGCAAGCGAGAATATTTTCCGCGCATAAAACCCGACGGGTTGTGCTTGCAACGAATGTCGCCGAAACATCAATTACCGTTCCAGGAATTAACTACGTCGTCGATACGGGCACAGCTAGGATTAGTCGCTACAGCCTGCAGAGCAAAGTACAGCGGTTGCCGGTCGAAGCCATCTCACAGGCAAGTGCGAATCAGCGAAAAGGTCGATGTGGGCGTATCGCGAACGGGATCTGTATACGCTTATATTCAGAGCAAGATTTCGATTCGCGGCCACTGTATACCGATCCCGAAATACAGCGCACCAATCTTGCTGCGGTAATTCTAAAAATGTTGCAGCTTAAGCTGGGCGATGTTGAAAATTTTCCATTTATTGAAATGCCCGAAACCAAGGCGATCAACGAAGGGCATAAACTTCTGATCGAGCTTAACGCCATCACTGCGGGGAAGGCTCTTACCTCAATTGGCCGGCAGATGGCTGCACTACCAATAGATCCGCGCTACGCAAGGATGCTTCTTGAGTCCAATAAGCTCAATTGTTTGCGCGAAGTTTTGATCATAGTAAGCGGTCTAAGTATTCAAGATCCGCGCGAGAGCAACAGCGAGAACAAACAGGTCGCAATTGAAAGGCAGGCTGAGTACAAACATGTAGATTCGGATTTCCTGTCATTAGTGAAGCTTTGGGATGCTTATGAAGCATTGAGGCAGGGATCAACACAGGCTGTGTTGCGAAAGTACTGTAAAAAACAATTTTTGTCCTTCATGCGCATGCGGGAGTGGAGGGAGGTCCATCGACAGCTACTGCTGGCCTGTCAGGGCCTAGGGTTTAGGGCAAATGATGAGGAGGCGGAATACGCCTGCGTTCATAAGAGCTTGATCGCAGGGTCATTGAATCAAATAGCGCGCAAAACAGATGAGCGCAGTTTTGTCGGTACGCGAAATAAAAAATTCTCCTTGTTCGGCGCCTCCGTGTTAGCGCGATCGAATACGAAGTGGATTATGACAGGAGAGCAAATAGAAACGTCACAAGTTTTCGCGACACAGGCGGCTAAAATTCAACCCGAATGGGTTGAAGAGGTTGCCATGCACCTAGTTAAGCGTGAGTCTTTCGATCCTCACTGGAGTCGAAAGCGACAGGAAGTCATGGCTTATGAGAAGGTGCATTTGTTTGGGCTTACCCTCGTCGAGCGGGCCTTGGTGCGTTTCGCACCTATCGATCCGGCAGCTGCGAGAGCGCTCTTTATAAGACATGGGCTCGTCGGTCAGCAGGTGTCGAACGAGGTTGGATTCGTCAAGCACAATCAGCGCTTGCTCGAGCGTCTGGAGAAACTTGAAGATAAGCTGAGGCGGCCGGATATACTCGCGAGCGAATCTTCGCAAACAGACTTTTTTGAGCGCGTAATCCCTGAGGAAGTAAACTCACTCAGAACGTTAAAGAACTGGCTTGCCTCTATAAATGACCGGAAAGGTGATTGTTTGAAGCTCAGCGAGAAAGATCTTCTCGCTGACCAAGGTGATGACCTAAGTTTTGCAGATTTTCCGGACGCGGCAGCGATTCAGAGCAACACGCTCAAAATTGACTATGTGTTCGAACCCGGCAAGGAGCATGATGGCGCGACTATTGATGTCCCCGTGTCTCTTTTAGCGCAATTAACACAGGCGGATATCGACTGGTCAGTGCCTGGGGTCATTCGCGAAAAATGTGTCGCCTTACTAAAAGGATTGCCCAAAGCGCAGCGGAAAAATTTTATCCCCGTCAACGCGTTCATAGAAGAGTTATTGCCATATCTCAGCACGGGGTCTATCGACTTGCTCGACTCTTTCATTGCTGCTGTCTACGATTTGCGGAAGTTAAAAATCGACCGCGCGCAGCTCGAAGCGATTGAGCTACGGCCGCACTTAAAGATTAAAGTACGTGTGCTTGATAACAGCGGAAAGCAGCTAGCCATCGACAGTTCGCTAGCTGCGCTTAAGCAGGCGTTTTGTAAAGGCAAGGAAGCTAGCGACAGAGGGAGCGACTCCCAACAATCGCTTGGTCATCCACTTGAGATGTCAGGACTAGTAACGATGCCAGAGGCCGAGCTGCCCCTTAGCATTGAAGTTGGTGAGAGGAATATTAAGCTTCTGCGCTATCCCAGTTTGGTTGATGCGGGAACCAGTGTGTCCGTAAAACTGTATGCGGATGAAGAGTTAGCGCGCGAAGCGCACGCGGGGGGAGTGTTGAAGCTCGCTATGCTTAACAGCGTTCAGCAGCGAAACATGCTACGTAAACATTGCGACCGATTTGTAAAACAAAATGCTCTCAAGTTATCTGTGACGAGTGCCGATCTTGTCGAGCAGTGCGTCGAGGCGTGTTATGCCTGCGCACTTACCAACACGCACACTATTCGAGACAGGCAGAGTTTTGAAAAGGCGGCTGTGGAGGCGAAGGCGCAGGTAGTCGGCCTGGGTGATCGATTGATCTCTTTGCTAGAGCGTATAATAGTGATTAGGCTCACACTCAAGAAACGACTTTCGGCGTTATCCTCAGCGCCTGAGTATTTGCTTACCGATGTAAACAGCCAGCTAGATCGCCTGTTCACACCTAGGTTCATAGTCGAAACCGGTATCGAAAGACTGGCCGAATATCCGCGTTATTTAAATGCGATCGAGTTGAGACTGGCAAAAGCACCCTTTATGGGTCCTAAGGACAAGGGTGATACCGAGCTTTTGGCCAACTATTTGGTGCAGCTCGAAAAGCTCAAGAACGACTCGGCAGCAGGGCTCACCTTGAGTTCTGCGCCCAGATTGGAGGAAATTAGGTGGATGCTTGAAGAATTTCGAGTCTCGGCCTTCGCCCAAAGTTTGAAAACCAAAATCCCAGTCTCGCCTACACGAATAGAGAAAGCGCTTTCGGCAATTAAGGGCGGCTCCAAAAGCATGATCTACTGACAATCCAGCAGCAAAGTGAAGGGAAGTGCATGTTGCTAAACTTTTTAGACAGACGAAGTGGGGGTTTTCTTTGGATTATCTCCTCTCGGAGAGCATTAGTGGCCTGTATGACAGCGTCGCTTTTCTCGTGCTCGTCTGTTGCTGCGAGTCAGACAAGTGATCCTTGGCGAGAGGCGAATACCTATGTGTTTAAGTGGAACGACTACTTTGACCAACTTGTTGTAAAGCCTACCGCCTTCGCCTACACAACGTTTCTTCCTAGATTTATGAGGCAGGGCATCGGTAATTTCTTTAGTAACGTCGATGATATCAACGTCCTTGCAAACGACATTCTCCAGTTAAAATTCGCTGCTGCTGCAGGCGACAGCGGTCGGTTATTGGTCAACAGTACGGTCGGTGTGGCAGGCTTTCTCGATGTTGCGAGCAGGGTTGGGCTGCGAAAAAATGAAGAGGACTTTGGCCAAACATTGGCGGCATGGGGGATGGGCTCTGGTCCCTATGTCATGCTTCCCGTTTTCGGTGCAAGCACTGTCAGAGACTCGTTTGGCTTGGTAATAGACACGGTCTTTAACCCGCTTCAACTGGTCGAGGATCGATCGCTACGACTCGGGTTGTTTTTACTAGACGAAACCGATTCTCGCTCTGATGTTTTAGCACTCGACGAGTTGATCACAGGTAATCGCTACCTCTTTATCCGAGAGGCTTATTTACAGCGTCGAGAATATCTCATCAATGATGGCGTGCTCGATGATCCTTTCGGGGATTTCTGATCAACTTTATAACTAACTTACTAACTAACTTTTTGACTAATTTAGGTCCCTTGCCTCGATTTTCATCCGAATAAAATCGCTATGGGAGACATAAATCAGCTCGCTAACCTGCCTGATAACGCCGTCCTCATATCTATCTATTTCGCCATCGGCGAAGGCGATTCGCCACATATTTTTGATCAGGGATAACTTGGCCTCATTGCTAAAATGGGCGTTGATCTGAGCCGTAAACTCGAAGAGCGACGTTGACTCTTCGGCTTTACTCGTTGCTAATTCGTGGAGTTCCGCCGCGGAGGCTTCGTCGAGCCCGAACGTCGTTATCAGCACGGTGAGGAGCTCCTGCTCTTCTCGATCATCGAGGTGGTGATCACTCTTCATCACTTCGATCATTAGAATTGCAGCGATGAGGTTTTCTTGCAACGGATCCTGAGTATCAGGGGTGTTTGATGCATCAACATAACTTTGAAACAGCGATTTTAGTTTGCTTAACATAGATCGTTGGCTTCCTCATTATTCTGTTCGCGGTCTCGCGTATGCTTTTCAACCAGCTCCATGGCTTCTTCCAGCACGTCGATACCCGAATTTGGTTTGTAGGCGTTCTGGCTAAGATGTCTACGAAAGGCTTTGCCACCATAGACGCCTTTAAAAAGTCCCAATAAATGCCGCGTAATGTGTTGAAGCGGAACGCCAGCGTCTATTTGCTGTTCGACATAGGGCAGATAATTAACGAGCGCTTGATTACGGGTCAGCTCATTCTTCTGCGCACCAAAGAAGCGCTCGTCAACTTGCGCGAGAATGAACGGGTTTTGATAAGCTTCTCGTCCAAGCATAACACCATCGACGTAGTTCAGATGATCAGTAGCAGTCGCTAGATCTACTATTCCGCCATTGATAATTATACTCAAGTTTTTAAAGCTGGTTTTTAATCGATAGACCCGATCGTAGTCTAGCGGGGGTATCTCTCGATTCTGCTTTGGGCTCAACCCAGACAGGATTGCCTTGCGAGCATGCACGATAAATAAGTCGCAACCCGCATCGGCAACGATACCGATGAAGTTCTGTAGCGCAGCTTCGCTATCTTGATCGTCTATTCCTATCCTGCATTTCACCGTGACCGGAATACTAACGCTCTGACGCATCGCGTCTACACACTCTGCGACGAGCTCGGGTTCTGCCATCAAACAGGCGCCAAACGAGCCAGACTGCACGCGCTCGCTAGGGCAGCCAACATTTAGATTGATCTCGCAGAAACCGGCTTTTTCACCCAATTTCGCGGCAAGCTGTAATTGTCTTGGGTCGGAACCGCCTAACTGCAGAGCGACTGGATACTCTTCGGGACTATGCGCAAGCAGACTGTCTCGATCGCCAAACTCTAGCGCTGCGCTCGTCACCATCTCGGTGTAGAGAAGGGCGCGTTTGCTGAGTTCACGCAGGAAGCGTCTGTCATGACGATCCGTCCAGTCCATCATTGGTGCAACGCAAAAGCGATGGGGCTCGACAGAGAGACAATCGTCGTTTATGTGCCTAGCTTCTTGTAGCATGACCTAAGGGTTCTCGATTGTGGCCTGGGTAATGGCGGTGTATTTAAACAGAGGGGTTTTTCATGTCAAGGCAGCGAATCACTTGCGTGAGTCTGTTCACGCGTTCGAGTATAATCAAACGTCGCCGGTGTTATTCACGGCCAATTTCACTGATAGAGAAAGCGCATGACTCAAGTACGCACCCGTATCGCACCGTCACCAACCGGTGATCCCCACGTGGGCACTGCCTATATTGCTTTATTCAACCGGTGTTTCGCGCGTCAGCACGGCGGTAAATTCATACTCAGAATCGAAGATACCGATCAGATGCGATCCACAGCGCAATCCGAGCATGACATTCTGAGTTCTCTGCAATGGCTCGGCTTAGAGTGGGACGAAGGGCCGGGCGTAGGTGGCGATTTGGGTCCCTATCGACAGAGCGAGCGCAGCTCTATTTATGCCGAACATATCGCCACGTTGCTAGAGTCTGGCAACGCCTTCCATTGCTTCTGCTCTGCAGAGCGGTTAGATGAGGTGCGAAAGACACAAATGGCTGCAAAACAGCAGCCCGGTTACGATGGGCATTGTGCGCACCTTTCAAAGGCGGAAATAGACACAAAGCTCGCCGCCAACGAAGACTATGTTATTCGCATGCGTGTTCCGGAAACGGGCAACTGCGAATTCCATGACATGCTACGCGGTGAAGTGTCGATTGCATGGTCACAGATCGATATGCAAGTACTCATGAAATCAGATGGACTTCCAACGTATCACTTTGCGAATGTTGTTGATGACCACCTAATGGAGATTACCCATGTGGTGCGCGGTGAAGAGTGGATAAACTCTGTTCCGAAACACGTTCTGCTCTATAAATACTTCGATTGGACTCCGCCTATATTCTGTCATATGCCACTCCTGCGTAATCCCGACAAGAGCAAGTTGAGCAAGAGAAAGAACCCCACATCGATAAACTATTATCGTGATATGGGTTACTTGCCCGAGGCGCTGATCAACTATCTAGGAATGATGGGCTGGACTATGCCCAACGGACAAGAAGTATTCACGCTCTCCGAAATGGAGGATGCGTTCGACATTAGTAGGGTGAGTCTGGGAGGGCCGGTTTTTGATACCGAGAAGCTCGACTGGCTGAACGGGAAATATTTGCGAGAAGCAGGAAGCGACAAAGACTTTCAAGAGCGCCTGGTGGCTTGGGCGCAGGACTCCGGTCGGCTTGCGCCTATCATTCCGCTATTAAGACAGCGTGTCGAAAAATTCAGCGATGTCGCGCCGCTTATTAGCTATTTCTTTAGCGGTCCCGTGGCTATAACTCCAGAATCCTTCTCGCATTGCAAACTGGCGCCAGCCGACGCCTGCAAGGCGTTGCAGTTTGCCCTGTGGAAACTTGAAACGCTTAGCGTATGGAGCCGCGAAGAGGTGGAATCGACGCTAATGACACTTTCTCAAGAGCTCGATATAAAGGTGCGGGATTTCCTAGCGCCACTTTTCGTCGCCATTAGCGGCCAGCCAGTTTCGCTTTCTGTTATCGATTCGATTGCCGTAATCGGGCTCGATCTCTCGCGTGCACGACTGCGCGCTGCCATCGAGGTCTTAGGTGGGATATCGAAGAAACAGGCTAAGAATTTAGAAAAGGAATTTGCCCAACTAGGCTAGGATGAGTGCACGTCTGTCGGCGACTGCCATCGAGTGTGTTCGGAGTCTTGAGCCCGAGAGTGAGGGCTAATGGCGATTGACACACTGGGTTGATCTGCATAGAATGCCCGCTCCTCAAATCCAACACTGGATTTGCTTTCGGGGCCTTAGCTCAGCTGGGAGAGCGCAACACTGGCAGTGTTGAGGTCAGCGGTTCGATCCCGCTAGGCTCCACCAAATCACCGTCGTGCAATATGTCTGTCGGGTTTTCATACTCCCGTGCACACGCGCTCTCGGTCCAAATCTTCTTTAAGACTCTCTTTCTAAGCTTTCTAACTCTCTTCTTCCTAAGCTCTCTTTATAAAGCTTAAGCGCGACCCCCACGCCAGACTTGCGCGTAGGGTGCGGTGTGAATCGATTAGATATCGCGCGGCGTGTGGCCCTTATAAAGCTGTCGTGGTCTGCCGATTTTGTAGGGGTGACTTAGCATTTCATCCCAGTGAGCAATCCACCCTGGCGTGCGACCTGTCGCGAAAATCACGGTGAACAAGCTTGTAGGTATACCAATCGCCTTGAGAATAATGCCAGAGTAGAAATCAACGTTTGGATAAAGTTTCTTGCTGATGAAATACTCATCTTCCAGCGCAATTTTTTCTAACTTGCGCGCAATTCGGAAAAGTGGGTCGTCTTCGACACCGAGCTCTTCGAGTACTTCGTCGCATATCTTGCGCATGACGGTCGCGCGGGGGTCGAAGTTTTTGTAAACCCGATGCCCGAAACCCATTAGTCT
>Ga0222713_10007661_pt1 | contig 10074 bp, 8 predicted proteins | sample C33_649DmetaG_FD_165061 | JGI IMG/M metagenome (GOLD analysis project Ga0222713, IMG submission 165061) | Estuarine water microbial communities from San Francisco Bay, California, United States - C33_649D | ecosystem: Environmental > Aquatic > Marine > Unclassified | place: USA: California... | reverse complement strand
AAAACTTATTTCCTAAAGGTCCACCTGTTGCTGATGCTTGACTATCTCCTGTTACTAACAATTCAACATAATTAATTAATCCATTTATATTTTTAGCCATTTGTTGAATAGTTCCTCTATCACTCATGCCAATGTCAGTTGGAGTCTTAATATTTTTGTAATATGGATATGTAGGCCCTAATAATCTTTCTTCAACACCTTGCGCATCTTTTAATACTTCTTCGAATAAATTAGACATTATACTAATTTATATAGATATATTTATTTTAAATAAATATATTTTTCTTTTAAGTTGTGGATGTATCCTCTTCATTATCATCAGTTGTGGTGCCTGTTATTTCAGGAGCTGAACCTCCAGTCATTTGATTAGCATAATCTTGCTGAGCTTGAAGTAAACCAGTAACTTGTGTTTGTAATGTTTGAACATTTCCACTTAAATCCTGAACTTGTTGATTCATTCCTTGAACAGAATCTATTCGTTGTTTTAAATATTCTATATTTCCTGCATTCTGTTGTGCTAACATAAATGTATTATTAGCTATTTCTTTATCATATTGTCTATAAACTTGATTAATTGTTAAATTAGGAAGCATCTGATTTGTTGGAGCAGCTGTAGGTGATATAGTTGGAACTACATCCATCATTCCTTCAACAATAGATAACTTAAAATAAGCTAAAAATATTTGATACATTATTAAAAAACAAAAAAATATGATTAAAAAATTTATTAATGTTAACATTAATATATTATACTATTATTTATTTTAAACAATATAATATTTTAAATACTATTTGTAACAACATACCCTGGTTCTTCTTGTATAATAATACTATTTGGGGTATAATCTTGTAAAAGAGCATTTTTATCAAAGTCTTGAGTAATTTTACGATTTTCATAATATGAATTAACGGGTTTATTTATATAAGTTATTTTTGGTGTTACAGCCATATAACCTTCATATATATCGATTTGTAAGTATTCTAAAACTGCTACCATTATAAATATTGTTGCTAATATTAAAATAATTCTATTTACCAACATTTATAATATTATATTACTTTTTATTTTCTTCCATAATATTATAAATGTCATCAGCAGTTTATCCATTAGGAATGAATTCAATGCCTGCTTCAGGATATACTCATCAGAGTACATATTATAATAAACAATATATACCATGGAAAGGGACCGGTGTTAATAGTTTTCCTGTAGGAACAGCACCTGGTCATATAAGACCTTTAACAAATAATGACCCTGGTAATAATTTTCAAACAGGTTTTGGTTTAGCTAGACCAATTAAACATTATAGAAAAGGTAGAGTTATTCCTCCTCAACCTATCGAAGGTGTTCCGAATCTAGTGCTAAATAGCCCTCATAGTGATGTTACTTTAAATATAAATGAAAACGAATTAATTAACTACAATATGAATAGATTTGTTAAATCTAGTACACCTATAGCACTTGGAAATGGTGGCAATAGTAGTTCCGGATTATTAAATGATATGATGAATTCTCCTGGAGCTTTTTCTGTAAAACAAAACCCTCCTAACGAAATTGATGGTAAAGAACAATTAAATATTGACTGCCAAACATGTGAAGGTACAGGTATCGTTGCTTCGTATAAACCAAATCTTACAAATCTTTCAGAAAATCCTGAAAAAAATAGTACTAATCGTGTATTATGTTGTAATCAAGAAAGATTCGCAAAACAAAGAGTTATTTATGCCAGCACAAATCTAAAGAAAAATTATTATACTACAACAAAACAATATCTTCAAAATAGATGTAAAACTTTTGATCAAAAAGCATTTAATTTCTTATCTTATAGAACAAATGGAACCGGACCTTATGACAATAATAATCCTTACTATTATTCTGTAGATGGAAATAATGGGCCAACACCTGGAAGTCCATTGGCTTTAGCAAATACATATTTAGCAAATTGTCAGTTAAATACACAATTATATGAAGGGTCTGAATTAGCATTTATTTATCAAATGCTAGGTATTATGAAAAACGAAAATATTATTACACAAACGCAAATTGATGAATTTAACGCAACTGGAATTAACTCTATTCCGGGATTTTTTGATTGGATTCAAGGTTTACCAGAAGGACAAAAACAATCAGCAATAGTAGTTTTTGAAGTATTTATTAATAACCCATATTGGGGTATGCCTCCATCTGGTCCTACTAATCCAACTGGTTGTCAACTAACTGTTTACAAACCAAATAACTACCAATTTGCAAAACAAGGAGCTGTATCTAGTTCAACTAGATTATTAAAATTAAATGTTGACACTATTTCTACTAATGCAGCATCTATTCAAAATTATAATAATACTGGGCAATTCTTAGTTACTGCTAATCAATTATATGCTGGAGATGCTAATAATACTAGAAATTTGATGAAAAATAAAACTACTACTCAATGTAATCCTCAATGGCCACTTAACTTCTCACAATCAGGACAATTTCAAAATAAAAAATTTTGTAAATTTCAAAAACAAATGCCTGAATATCAAAATCCTATTTCACAACCAAGTCCATACAGATATTTTCCTGGAACAGTATTTAATACTAATCGTTATTCTCAATCACCTAACACATATAATACTACAACTGGGAGTGCGGCTTATTAACAATATATTTTTCAAATTTTTCATAAAAATAATCGTCAGTAAATAATGTTAAATCTTTATTAATTAATTCATTAATATTTCTATTACATTCATTTTTATAAATATACCACAAACGTGAACCTAAAATTTCTTTATCCAATATTTTATATAAAAAATTGTCTAATATTTTATTATCTACATTTTCAATTAGTTCCATTAAAACACTACATGCTCCTGGATTACCTTTTGATAAAACTCGAAATAATTCAAAATTATCATTATTTTCTTCTGATATATTATCCATTTTACTAGTTATGAATAATATATAACTTATATTTAAATAGTTTCGTTAATTATTGGCAAAAATATATTTATCTTTTCAGCAAATTTATTACATGGTATTTTATATTTTTCACACCAAGAAACTGATTTTTGAATATTGTGTTTTTTTATGCTTTCAATTTTATCATTTTTATTTTTATTTTTATATATACTAATAATTTGGTCTAGTGCTTCTAGTTGTTGTTGACCAATAATAATATTAAGGTCGTCAATCTTGTTTTTATAAAAACATGGTATATTGAAATCAAATATTGAAACAACATTTTTATCTTCAATTTTTTTAAGAAATATTATTAATTTTAAATAGTTAAGTTTCAAATAATTATTAGATTCTTCACCACATAAAAAATTCTTACATACAATATATCTATCAAATGTAACTATATTATTAGTATTGGGTTTACAAATATAGACTTTTTCATATAGAGAAGATAATAAATATAAAATATCAATAACTGGTTTATGATATATATCACTAACCTTAATAATTGAAGTTCCATTCATTTTTTGATTTCTCAGTATAATAATAATTGAATGTATCAATGAAATAAAATAATCATATGATGTAGTTTCATAAAATAAAAAATCAAATTTTGTTTCGTTAATTTGGTTATCATCTAAATTAAATTTTTTTAAATATAAATGTTCATCTGGATAATTATCTCTAAACATTTCAAAACATTCAATAGAATCATCATAATTATTTGTTACATGTAAAAAATTCATTGGATGTATAATTTTAAATGAATCAAAAATATTAAGGTTACTAGATATTTCAGTTAAATCATAAAAAATATTGCTTTTAGGTTTTAATTTACTAACTGAAAATTTAGATCCTGGCACTTTAGAAAAAATAAATTCATACGGATTTATAAGTTTACAAGCACAATCAAAACAATTATCTGATAAGTCATAATCATTTGTAAACATATCAATAATTTGTTGTTTAATCAAAGAATAATAATTAACTAAAGAATAAGATACATAAACACTAGGTATTTCGTTTGAACATATGGGGTTAACATTAATAGTATGTATATTTTTTGGTAATATATAATAACTCATTGGTCTTATAATATATTATAAATTTTATTTAAGTCTGTTACGTAATTTATAGTTAATCTTCTTCATCACTATCTTCAATAATTATTAATGGTTTTTTAGTTTTAGCAGATGATTTTTGCTTAGTAGTTTTAGCTTTCTTTTTATTTTGTAATTCGATAGCTTCTTCAATCGCTTTAGTAGGTTCATCTACCGCTTCAGTAGCATTAACCAGTAATATTTTTTTTGATAGTTTTCTAATCTTAGGTCTTAGTTTAACTTCTTCTTCTTTGGCAATAACTACTGCTTTATTAGTTTCTTCTTTTTCTCTTAATAAAATAGCTTCATCATATTCTCCTAATTCAAGATGAAGTTTATCAATATTAACTTCTCTAACTTTTTTGTAAACAAAATATCTATTTAGAAATGAAATTTTCTTTTCAGCTGTGGTCATATTAGGAGCAGCACCAAATAATGTTGCCTTAAATTTATTTCGCTGAATTTCATCTAACATATTAATAAATAATTCGCTGAATAGACCAGTTCCTTGAGGTATTCCCATTTCATTAGCTTCTTCTTTACTAATAACTTTAAAACCATAAGCATCCATTAATCTGTCAAAATAATCATAATTAACTAGATACTCAGAAATATATTGATTAATAGATTCTTGATAAACGCTAATTTCATATGAAATTGAACTTGAATTATCTTCAAAAGTGTCAGCTTTATAAATTTTTGTTATTTCCCAAATTTTCTTGCCTTCTTCAATAATTTGAACACTTTCACCAGTTTTAACCTTTTTAAGTTCATTAAATATCAATTTACCATCATAAGAAGTTCCAATAAAGTAGCCATTAAGTTTAGTACATTCAGCAACATTTTTAAGAAAGCCTTTCAATGTATCAGGGTTTTCAAAGAAATAGTGAATAGCAAATTGACAAGATGACACGTTAAACCCGAGTTCACCCTTGCCATATTGTTTAGCAACACCTTTGCCAATTTTATCTACTTCTTTAGGACCATTTCCAAATACAGCAGCAGTTACTTGTTTAGCCTTGTCATTAAGCATAGCACTGCCATCTTTAATATTATATGCACTATTACCATTAGCAAATAAAGCATAAGGCATATGTTTATTAATTTTTTTAGAGGAAATATATCGTGCACATGCTCCATCTAGACGATTTTCTAAATTATCTGGAGAAACATCAACACCAAATACGAAAGATAATTTAGCAGCAATCCATTTGGGTAGATCACCTGCTTTGCCGCAAGCAAAGTCAATTAATGTATCGCCTTGATTCGACACACCATTTATTAACATTTTTTTAACATATAAATTATGAAAATTTTTAAGTCCTTCTGTCTTCATTTTACCAGCAGGTGTGTTGTAATATACATCTTCACTTACGCTTATTTCCGGTATACCTAATCCTGTCATAAGCATATTTTCTGTTATTCTGCCTGATGGATGAATTGATTTCCAATTCTCATTACAAACTTTATAAGAATTACCATATTCTTTTTCACCTCTACGAAGTTTAGCAGTTTTATCATATCTAACACGCAATGGTTCCCATCTCCATCCTGCTTCTGGAGAATCAATATTATATGAAAATTCTACAATTGTATTATCTGTAATAACCTCACCCTCTTTTGTAAACATTTGTTTTGCTCCAGAATCATCTAATTTTAACATTATATTACAAATACCAGCATTTACATCATAAGGTTCTGTAGGATAAAATCTTTTAGGAACATATTCGTTTGCTTGTTTTTCCTCAAACCTAGGTTTATATTCTGGGAGTTTATCATCATATATATCTTGACAAGCATTTATATAACCATCATATCTTTCATTAAAACCGCATCTTAATTCAATAATTTTATATTCATCATATTGAATATCTTTTGACATTGTAATACCATCTTCATAAAATGTTTTAATTACGTCTTCACCTGTTGGAGATTTTAATGTTGTTACTAAGAAATCAATTGTATTATATTGTGGAGGTTTCCATTTAAATGAATATTCCCAAGTCACTTTTGTTTTTGGACCAGATTTACCAACAATATTTGAACCTACTCCATAAAACATATGTGTGAATATTAACCCATCAGTCTCATATTCAAATAAACCTTCTTTTTCCTTAAATAAAATTTCCTTACAACCATCAAATATAGTTTGCTTTGAAGTCATTGGATAAAATTTTTTCATTATAAACCTAATAGGAGATGATTCGCGTGTCTTATATTTATTAAGCAATTCTTTTATAGAACCATCTTGTTTAGAACTACCAGAATCCGTAATTGAAATTGGTTTTAAAACAGATGAAAGTTTTTGTAATAAATAGTACCTTGATTCATATATATCTTCTTGTTCTTCACTTAATAAGAATGTATAATGTCTAATGTCTTTATTTTTATGGAAATAAATATCAAATGCCGCATAAAGATTTATAAAATTGCCATTTTTATCATGTGAAATTAATTCACCATCAAATAATGTATTAAAACAATCTTCATCTAATGTTTTAGCCCCTGTGAATTTAATATCCATATTACTACTAATTAAATATATTTTACCTGATTTAGAAATATACATTAAATGTCTATCACCATCTGCTTTATCAGTAACAATAAAATCTTTTCTAATATTCGCAATATTTGAATTATCATCAATTGTAGCTATATTTGTTAATTGTAATGTAATTGAATTTGGACCTATAAAATTTTGGCTTGTTACTCTTCTAGATGGTTCATATTCGTCACCCCAAATCATTTTCATATATTCACGCGTAATTTCTTGTTGTTCTGGATATGATATAGGATACATAGTTCCTTGAAGACCACTTAATACATATTTTATTACTTTTCTTAGTGATGTTAATAATTGCTCAGGGTTTTGAAAATTAGTACCAGGACCAATTTTCTTATTATCAATTTCAATCTCAATTTCATATGATTCAGGATTATTGAAAACGTTTGATTCTTCAATTGTATTAACTGGAATTATATATGAACGACCACGATTATCTTTACCTCTGTTACCTGATTTTGTAATACTTAAATCAATTTTAACTGGGAAATCAGGATGAACAAATGTCACACGATTTAAATATCTAAATTCTTTTTTTGATTTTCTCCAATTTTCCAAAATGTAATTTTCTATACCTTTTTTAACAATAACTTCTGTTTGAAGCGAAACTCTAAAATTAAAATCATCCATATCAACAGGACGTATAATTTTTTTATCATCTTTTGTTATAAAAGGCTTTTTATTAATAAAATTAACACTAGAACCTATTGTTTTATAAACCGATTTAATATCATTTGACTTACAATAATTTTCAATACTAATAATACCATCAATTTCAGTTCTTGTATCAGACATTTTAAATCTTCCACTAGTGCTATCCAGAAATTCACTTCTTATACGAAGGGAAGGTGTTCCTACTGGATTTGTTGTATTAAAACCGAAAGATTTCAAAACTCTTACAACATTATCATAATCATTTTTGGTTAAGCGTTTAATATCTTTTAAATCTTTTGTTCCAAATCTTACTTCTAACTCATTATTTTCTGGATTTTGATAATTTTTTAAATATAAATTTAAATCATAAAATAGTTTAATTAGTTTATTAAATGCTTCTGATGGTGGAATTTTTTTTGTTTGTTCATCAATTTGTTCTATAATATCTTCTTCAAAACCAGGACGAATTAAATTATCAACATCTGGTATTTTCATTTCTGAAGTATTACCATCACTAAACAAATTAATAATTATTTTTTCACAATTTTTACCACATCCTGTTTCACCAAAAATCCTTGAACTATAGTCACCAATCTGTCTAACACCATTAGTTTTCCAAGTTGATTCATGTTCAGCAAGAGCCTCTTTTTTTTTCATAAACTTCAACTCATTTTCTTTTAAATATTCAAGTTTTTGTTCTAAGTTCAAATTTTCCATATCGGTAATACTACCATTTGTTGGTTTGAAAATATTATAAAATTTTTTTGTTCTCTTTAATAACTCATCATCTTCACCTCCCCATCCCCAAAAATTATTAGGAAACCCATTAACTTTATCAAACATTTTTGTATTAAAAACTACTATTCCGCCAAAATAACTTGGATTATCACCATAACGTTCCCAAACAGCTGCTATATGAACTGGTTGACTTTCTGGATAAGTAGTATAATATTTTTTTAATTCAGGTGACGGCAATAAATCAACATCATGAAATATAAATATGTCATAACCTTCATCTCTAGCAATTTGAAAACCAATATTTAGAAGTTGACCTCTATTAAACTTTCGACCATCATCATTTTGAGTAATAACAAATATTTTATAATCTCTACCTGCTAAAAATGAAGCCATGAAATCAACCAATCTATTAAGTTGTTTAGTTCTTGGACCATTAGATTCAGAATCGCGAAATGGCACAATAATAGCTATTCTTCTACTTTCTTCTGGAACAGGTTTATCTGCTTGTTGAGTCTGAATAACTGGTTCATCTATTTTTTCAACAGGTTTTTTTTTATCACGCATCATTTTTAACATGAAAAACCTGTCACGAATTTTTAAATCATCTATGGTTTTTTTAGATTTACCTTTTAAAGATTTATACAAAGCGTCAAATTCTGGATTACTTATATTCTTTAGAATTTCTATTTGAATTTCTTTTTTTGGATAATATAAGATTTCTTTTTGAGTTTTTTCATCAAGTTCTTTAAATAGTTTATTTAACTCAGCATCTCCAAAATCATGCTCTTCTTCTAAATTTGAATTGTTAGATTTTTCAATAGAACTCATTGTTATATATATAGTTAGACATATTTTTAAATTATAGTTCAATTTTTTATTAATTTAAAAATATTGTATTAATAGTTCATATAATTCATTTTTAGATTTATTTTTACCATTATCAATACGTTTAACTTCAATTGCTAATTTATTACAAATATCTATTAAATCTTGAAGTTTATATGATGATAAAGCTTTTACGGGTTTATCTAATGTTTCTATTTTATATAATGTTGTTCTAATTTGCTGTAATGAATCTAAACTACTAATTTCAAAGCCATATTTTTTATTATATTTTGATTGAATTTCAAGTTCTCTAATAATATAAATAGGTTCAGTATCGTTCATTAATAATTCATAATAAGTCTTTCTACTAACAAATATTACATTAATTTTATCAATTGCGCAAAGTGTCATAATAGTTTTAATACTAATATTATTATCATTTGCTAAATTACTCTCAAGATTTGTTATAGTATCAAATTTGTATGTCTTAACAATTTGTTTATTCATTCTGATTTTATTAACATAGTTAATTTTAATTTGTTTAGCAATAAGAGAATTTTTAACATTCATCATTTCGTAATTAGATTCTCCAGAAGAAATAATATAATAACACCAAAATAAAGAATCTTGTTCTCTTGGGAAAAAAATAGATTCTTTAGCATGTTTAGATTTAATTTCAGTCTCTAATTTATTATTTGTTTTAATTGTTGTATTAATTGATGTATTAATTAACTTATATTTTAAATATGATATTATGTTATTGTCATTTAAAATATAAGGATTATAGTCGATAATAGGTTCAATCATGATTTTATATTATTTTTTAGTATTATCTTTAATATCTTTTGTAAAATATTTTCTATAATCTTCTTTCTTTTTCTCAAGAGCATTTAGAGTAGTTTCTTGAGTATTTACATATTTAACATATATTGATAATTCATCAAGAACCTCTTTTGTAAGTTCAGATAGATTAATATGTATACCATATTTATTTTCATTTAAAGTAACATCTTTATGATTATTAAAAATGCGTAAAATCTCAATTTGATTAAATTTATTCATATTTTCAATAGATTCTCTCAAATAATTTAATTCACTAACTGAATAGTTATTAATATCGTTAGATAACATTATTGCTTCCATTCTTATTTTAATATATAAGTTGTTTTTATATCAAAATAAAAAAATTTTATAAATTTTTTTGATTATTTTTAGTCTTCTATAACTAGACGAGGTTTAGAAGTTTGTTT
>Ga0222713_10007659_pt1 | contig 10078 bp, 6 predicted proteins | sample C33_649DmetaG_FD_165061 | JGI IMG/M metagenome (GOLD analysis project Ga0222713, IMG submission 165061) | Estuarine water microbial communities from San Francisco Bay, California, United States - C33_649D | ecosystem: Environmental > Aquatic > Marine > Unclassified | place: USA: California... | reverse complement strand
CATCCCAGAGCCAGCGTTGCGCTCGGCTATGGGTATAATGCCCCCCATCATCCAGCGACACCTGCGGCGGACAGAGTGCCGTCGTGCCGCCACAATGTAGGTCAGACACCACCGCAATCAACAGCGTGTCTGCCTTGAACCGCATCGAGGTGTTACGTTTGGGCATAGCTGAACGGTAAGAGTGTACCACGAAAGCGCAAGGGGTCAGGCTTGACGCAGCACCTTGATCCGGTCGCTGATGAGGCGGGACTTCTTCGCCACCCCATACCCTTCCCGCTGGTCGCCTACCGCCCCATCTGGTATGGTATTCCCCTCAATAACGTCGAGACGTTTTGGCGTTTTGCCTACCACAATCCCGATATGGGCATACCGCTGGAGCTTTGGGAAATAGAACACCACAAGGTCGCCCAACACGGCCTTGTCCGCCGGCAGCAGCCGCCCCGAATCGACCATAAACTGTACTCGACCACTGCGCTTCAGGGTGCGGGTCTCTCCTGCCTCGTCCAGACAGCCCCACGCAAAGGCCGCGCACCACGCCGACCCCACTGGCGAGCCAAGCGCCTTCAGCCAGCGGTCAATCAATGGGCCGCAATTGCTGCCCTTGGGCTCTTCGCAAGTACCTAAGTACTTGTATGCCGTCTCAACTAGCTTCGGCATCCCACACGGCTCCATCAGCCCGACGCTGGGCAATCTCGATCTGCGTCTTGTTCGTAATGTCCATTGAGGCGGACTGGAGGCCCACCCGTTGCAGGAAGGCCAGCAGCACCTTCTTTCCGTAGGCCGTGCAGATACCGAGCGTCAGCACCCAGAAGTTCACCCACGATAGGTCCTCTTCGTGCCACATGACCTCGTGCGCCACGAACACAAAGCAGGCAATCGCCAGTAGCCTCGTGAGGGATAAGCCCCGCAGACGGTCATCTAGAGGCGCTATGCCCCATTTGAGAATGCTCAGTAGGGTCTTCATGGGCAAGCCGAGTCTACGGCGTTTCGAGGGTCACGGCACAGCATCCGCTTGATCGCCTCGACCTTGACTTCTAGGCGGTCTACGTCTGCCCTTTCCGCTTTGCTGGCCACCTGCCCATTGAGGACAGTTGCTCCAACAATGATAGAGATAGCAAACATTATCACACTCCATCCATGTCGTTCAAAAAACGCATCAAGTCGAGGACTCATGGTGACTTTTTCAAAAATTGTTCCCTAGCGCGAAGCCTTCGGGCCTTAAGCCCAGGATCCTCACTACCCTTAGACGTAGTTACGGTTGCAAGACTATCAGCAGCTTCTTCGTATTGCCCCTTAGTCAATAGCTTGAATATGTTCTTATATCCCATCATGCCAACTCCCATGTTGTACGACTCTGATACTAATATTGGGGATATTGGAGATCCTTTCCGAATCATGTACGCAACATCCCTAGCCATATGCGCTCTAGCGGCTACCTCGGATTCCTTTTCCGTAATTGTGCCACGATTTACAATATCTTTATCAGTCAGCCCATGACCAATGGTAGGTGTTCCTTCCGGCTTTTTTCCATCCTTCTGTCTCCACCGTCCATTTATCATATACAGTCGTCTATCAGTACCCTTTTTTGCCTTGTCATCATACACATACGGAACAAATCCTTCCTCTCTCCTAACAATCTCCATTGCCTCATTATAGAAACTCGTCGGCACATCCTTGCTACGAGCATACTGTACAAGGCCACCAGGTAACCGTGCACTTGTTGGAGTCTTTGGGCTCACTGATGAAGGCGAGGACATCCCCACCGCATCCTTCACTCGATCAATAATCGAAGGCCCTGGGCTTGTCACAACAATTGGCTTACGAGGATCTGTTGAGCTCCTTGCCTCTGGCATTGACGGCAGCTGCCGCGCACCCTGCGCTCCCGTCACAACAGGCCTATTGGACGCCCCCATACCGGGAAGACTACTGATGAGTGCTGGAAGATTCCGTGGATCTAGTGTCGGAGTACTATCTCGTTGAACAGGCGGACGCTGGATAGTGTTATACACAGATGGAGCCTTACGCACTGTGTTTGGTAAGACAGGTGCCGTGTCAGTCGGTACAACAGGCCGAAGCGGCAGCGCAGACAACGCAGCCATTGCCGTGTCTTTTGCTAGCGGCAAAACACTTGCAGTATCTGCGACAGAATCCGCTGGGGCAATTGGCCTGTCTGGATATGCTGCTCGATTATACGGAACAACCGACTCAGGCGGATTCTTAAGGATTCGTTCGTCAGCCACGATACGAGCCAACATGTTTGCTGCACGAGAAGCAACAGCTGCACGGGCACCACGAATCATGTTAAGTTCTGCAATGCTCCTCTCAATGGAGCCGGGCTTATCCAACACAATACGCACAAGTTCTGACGCCATGCTATCGGTATCCGCATCTGCGCCAGACTGGGACAACGCCTGCGCTACCCGAGAAGCTGTCCATGTGGCGCTTGGGGTCACGGTCCGAACGGCTCTGTCCATAAACGTTCCTGCATTAATCGGTGTTGTCGGCCCCTTGCTCCCAAGCAACAGATTCTCTAGCGCTTTAGCAGTTGTCCACGAACCTGCGGCATCTCTGTAGACTTGGGCCTCTGGTGCCCCCTTCGATGCGAGGAAAAGCTGCTCGTTCCATTCATCGGTCCCTGGATCCAGGTTCAGCCCCTTTTTACGCATCCCTTCAAGAGCAGCTCCACCACCTTGCTGAACAATTATGCGCTCTTCTGGAGACATTCTTGACATATCTCTACGCATCATTTCTAGGGACTTTGCTGGAGCTAATGATGTCGGTACCGATGGCGTGTTAAAAATGTCGAGCCCTAGAGTTCTTAAGAACTGATTCCTTGATTCTTCCTCAATAACCAGAGGATCCACTTTAGTTGCAGGCAAGTACGGAGTGGGTGCTGCCTTAGGGTCATAAGCTTGTGGGACAAACGGCTCAAGTACATCGGTGCCCTGGCTAACAGGACGGGGTGCCGAAACACGCGCCGGAATCGACGGGGGAACGAGTGGTTTAGGGGGTGGAACAAACGGCCCCGGCTTATCAGGTTGTGCTAACAACCGTATCATCTCGCGCCGACCTTCTGGGCCAAACGCTTGTGTTATCTCCTGAGATAACTGGCTATTTTCAAGCTCAAGTAATTTTACGCCAGTTTCTAGGGGAAACTTATTTGCCAGCACCTTTTGTTTAATATGAGCACGCATCCCGTCCTGATATGCTTTTTTCTGCTCCAGACTCATACTGGCCAATTTGGCCAGTCTCGCCGTACGCGCAGCAGCAGACGTTGTAAGCACGTTGCCCGGCGCAACAATGAGGTTGAAAGGGCTAATCGCAGACTCGTAATCCGCAATACTAATAGCCGCATCTTTCATTGCTAAGTCTTCTGCGGCAAACTTTGGATGTTGAGCAGCAGCTATCCATTCCCCTTGCGCCTTCGCCCCACTCTTCCCAACCTCACTAGCCATAATGATGGCGGCATTAGGGTTATCCCCAGCAACCTGTGTCATGTAGGTTTGAAAGACCTGCATAGCCTCTGCATCTGGCACGGTGGTCATTACGCCGTTAACCATCTCCTGAGGAAGCGCTGCCGGCGGTGGGGTCGGCTTATCGCCCCCAGGCCGCCACGCAGCAATGACGTCCTTGCGGTGCCGTTGTGCAGCGGCCCAAGCATCGCGCAGAACCGCCGACTGTCCTAGAGAAGGAAAAAACTCTTTAGGATAAAATGGCTTGCCACCCGTCTCCTGACGAATCTTTGGATAGTTTGTGTCAGCGCGATTGTTCATCGCATCCGTTGCTTCCTTAAGCCAGTCGTATGGATCTGGCACGGGACGTCCATCATCAAGTCGGCCTAACACATCCATTACACGCTTCGCCGTTATTTTGTCCGTCGCTGCTTTTACCTGCTCGGCATACTCTGCACGGTCTGCACGGTTCTGAGTGTTAAACGCATTTGTATTATCTACAATAGTTTGGTTACGAGTGTCCGTCGCCACCCTGGCCTCAGCCTTTCCAGCGCGCTCGGCAGCGTTCCACCGTGTTACGTCGGCTTCATACTCTCTTTGTTTGGTATTCCTGGCAAGCTGTTGATTGTACTTAGCTAGTCGCGCACTTTCACTTGCCTTGTGTGCAGCCATTCGTTCAGCTTCAGCCTGCCCATAAACACGAATATTTTCATCAGAAGCTGTCACCTTTGATTGTTCAGCAGCAATCCTTGCAGCTTTTTCGTCGGCGTCAAAAACAGCCTTGTTTTCTTTATTGCGACGAATTAAACCACGCGAAGATTCTCCTACTTCGGTAGCAATTCGAGCAGCGCCTTCTGCATCAACGCCCGTTGCATACAATCCCACATCTTTCATGCTTTGTGCTTCTTTAGCACCCCGAGCCGTAAGCGCTCGCCCGCCTGTGGCATAGCCGCCTATAGTCTGAACGCCACCTTGAAGCAGTCCCTGCACCTCTTTCCCCACTCGTTCCTGAGCGATTCGTTCGGCTCCAAATGGGACAGGAGTTTCTGGGCTCATGCTTGGAGTTGCTGCTTCTGCCTGTTCCAATGCCTCAATTGCCCGACGCCTTGCAACATCCATTCCATCAGAAGCGCCTAATCCGGTCCACTTGCCAACATTTCTTGTCAGCCCACTAATCACTGGCCCAAGAAGCGGAGCAACAACACCGCCACCTATAGCGCCCTTTAGCGTCGGCATAGCAACGTCGCCGCCTGTGCCCGCAGCTAAGTTGAAAGACGAGAGCCCACCCGTGAAGATACCTTCAAGACTTCGATCAAGTGCTCGATTCAAGTACGGCTTGGCTTGCTGCCCAAAAGTTCCGAATCCACGGGCGGTTGCGTTTCGAGTAGCGCGTACCCCAAAAGCTGGGAGAACCTTACCCAGGCTAAGAACGCGACCTAATGGTGTAAGGGCTCCAGCGATATCCGCCACAACTCGTGTTGTTTGTGGCAGCGAACCGTATTTTGTTAATGTTTCAGCTTTGTACTCTTTTACTGTTTTATTTGGATTTAGCATCCCCTTGGTATAATCAGCGATCAAGCTTGGAAAATGAGCAAGTGTTGCATCCAACCCATACTCTATCCCCGTCATGTTGGGGACACCCATTGCTTTAAAATTGGCTATTTGCTCTGCGGTCATCCCACTAGCCGAAGCCTTTCCAGTAGCCGCAGCCCCTGGCGCGCCCCTTACCGCCGATTGCTCAACCTTAACTTTAAATTCGGGTTGCTCATCAAGATGCGCATTAATCTCTGCATCTGGCGTATTAGGATTTGCCTTTTTGATTATGCTAAAGGCAAGCTTCCGAGCAAGTGTTGGCTGTCCTTGTGGCATTACGGCGTCCTCTTTGGAACAAAGGATTTTGCAATGGCCTCGGCACTCCGAGGCATTCCCGCATAAGAACGCATGTCATCAAAGTCGTAGTCTGGAAGCAGCTCGGAAACAATTAGTCCGTCATCTCCGGTAGATACGCCCATTGCTTTTGCAATTCTTTCTTGACGGCGGTTTTCCGCCATCAAATCTCGACGCCCCGCTTCTCCAATAACAATAGCTAGCCGGAGGAAGTCCATGCGCTGCCCAGGGGTGAGTTTGCTCCCCGTGCCAAACCTGCTCTCCTTCTTCCATCCAGGGATTAGATTTTTGGCAAAATCAACCAAACCGCTTGCGCGAATTACGTTCCTCACTTCCGCGTCCTTTACGCCAGTCGAAGGATCCAGTAGCCGCGCCACGGTAGTAATTAACGCAAGATCTGCTCCGCCACGTGCATCATCAGGAACAGACTCCATCGCATTTGCAAAGATGATCCCAATTGGACCGCCAACCTTTAGAGCGCGTGTAACATTTTCGTGCCTATTATATGCCCTCTGCACATTAGCAAGGTTGGTGTCTTGACGCCTCTGCGCTTTTAGCTCAGCATTACTGCCTAATGCCAGAGCACTTGCATAAGTATTAAGGTTGCCAAACTTCTGTACAGCTTGCTCAACAGTCAAGCTTTTCCTTGGATCGCTTGGATCCATGTTGTCTGTAATTACAGTCCAGTTTGCTCGCTGCTCGTTAAGTAATCGCTGTGCATCTGCCTTGTCTCGAGCGTCCTGCAGTATTTGCTGACGAAGTAATATTGCGTCACTTGCTGTTTTTGCACGCGCCTCGCTGTCTTGGATACGCTGGTCCTGCCGTTTATCCCATTTATCCTCAGCCCTTGTTGCCGCAGCCCGAGCAAGGGCATCTTTTGTTTGTGTCGGATCTACGCTATAGTTTGTGTATTCTCCAGAACGTACCCCAGGAAGACGTAGGGGCGTCTGCATTGAGCGCTGCACATTAGAGACCATCTCAGACAAATTAAGCGGATCTGTCTCCTTTGCGCTCAAATCTTCATAGCCAGAGCTGGCTTGTAATTTTGCAGGAGCCACCCGCGACGCCGCTTCTGCAATGGCTTGTGGCGTGAGCGCTCTTCCAATAACACCCTGTTGCGCCTGCAGTTCTTGGAGTCCCTCAAGGACCCCCTCCATATCGCCAGTGGGTCGATACCCAGCCTCGTACAGTGCCATACGATTTCCAAGCAGCTGCTGCTCATCCCGACGCCGGCGCTCCTCTTCCTCGAGCGACAGCTTTCGCTTGTTTGCCCTGTCGACAGATAGTCCTTGGAAGACGTCACCGAGCGCAGCGATAAATGGATTGACAGGCATTATTCGGGCCCTCCCGGCACGTAGTAGATGCTATTGGGGTTGCGTGGGTCGTCTACCCATGGAGTAATAACAGGGGGCGGTCCGTATGATGACTGCGGTTTGTAGTCAATACCAAATAGCTTATAGATGCTCTTCTTCTGGTCATCCGACAGGTCGGGGCCCAACTGACCTAATATATTAAGCATCATCGCCCTGTTCCTCTGATCCGAGTCAGCCTGCCACTGCGCCTGCTGGTTCCCAATCTGCTGCTGGTTCTGCAAATAGGTCTGCCCAAACTGATACGCATTCTGGGTCTGGCCAGACGCAAACTGACTTGCGTTCTGTGCCTGACTCGCGTTGAACTGATTGGCGTTCTGCAACAGGCTCTGCTGGAACTCGCGTTGCGATGCCGCAAACTTCGCCGTATCAAGCCCAAAGTTCTGTGCGAACTGTGATGCTTGCTGGTTGAAAGTCTTCTCGTTGAACGCCTGTTGCACACCAAACTGCTGCGCGTTCTGGTCAAGCGTCATGCGGAACTGCTTCGACGCTTCGGCAAACTTCACCTTGTCCAATCCAAAGTTCTGCGCAAAGCGGTCGCTCTCTGCTTGGAACTGACGCTCCGACATACCCATTGTCCGCTCAAACTGATTTTCCGAACTCATCTGACCACGCAGGCCAAGAGCATTAGCAACAGCGTTCTGCTTGTCCTGTGCCATTGAGTCCGCTACCCGTGTCATCAAATCTGTTTCCATCTGCGCAACTGCTCGGGCCTGCTGGCCCTGCAACATGGACCGCTTGTTCACTCCAATCGTTGAGGACGATAGCCCGCGCTGTGCAATGTATTCTTCTTGCTGCCGCAGCTTCTCGGCAAAATCCTCATCCAGCTCCGATCGCTGCTGCGCTCGCAGTTTGGCAATCGTAGCGTCATCATATCGCCCCGGGCTATTCAACGCGTCCATCACCTTCTTCTCTAGAGCAGAGTAGAGGCCAGCCTGCGCTGTGCCAGTCGCCGTTGAGCCGGTCGTCGCTGTGCCGGTTGTCGCTGTGCCAGTTCCCGTATTCGTATTTGACGAACCCTTGACGGAGGCAATAGCCGCTGCGATCTGTGCCTCTAGGCCGTCATTGACATTCGTATTCGTGTTAGATGCTGAACCAGATGGCTGGGTATATTGCCGTGGGCCTGTAATCGGCATAGCCAATAGTTTTGCTAGATAGTCCGGATCGTTGATGTTACCTACAATGCCTCCATTTAGGCTTACATCTCCAAGAGCATTGACATCAAACCCACGGTTGATTGCATGGCCGCGATTCGTATTAAACACCTTGTCTTTCGCGGCTTGCGCGTCCGTTGCCTTCTTTCCTTCAACGTATCTAGTCCACGCACTGTCCCACTCTGCTTGCGTTGCATAGCTTGTAACGGCATTCCCACTATCTAAGGACCGTAGAAAGTACCTTCTGGCAGTATCTCTGACAATTGTTATTGGAGAAGCAAGGCCCGCTTCATACTTGCCATCTCGAATCTCCCCCATAATCCTTGTAACAGCACGTATCGCATCTGGCGATTTTGTACTCAGGTCTCCGTACTGCTCGATTGGAAGGCCAGCGGTTCCTACTAGTTGGTCCACAGCCGCCTGTACATCTGCAGCGTTCCACGTTGGTGCTGTTGGTGGCGGATCGTCACCCGGCGCCGCGTCAAGAGACGTATCGGGCGTCACATCAGGCGTCACAGGCACTGTGCCAGCAAAGCCCGAGCCGCTACTAGCAAGACTAGCTGAGACTTGATTGGCCAACGAAGCGCCCATCGGAGCAGCTGCTGGCGGCGGTTGATCGGTTACCAACGGCGGTGCAGTAGGATCGCTCAAGCTCGCAGATACTTGCTCTGCTAAGGACGCGCCCCCTGACCCTGCTGCCGTTGCCATTGGCGTAGCCGTCATTGGCGCAGCGGTAGTCAGTGACGCTGTCGTTGGTGCTGGCGCTCCGCCCTCACTATCCGCGTCCTCACTCTGTGCCAACTGCTGCCGAATCAGACGAAGCAGTTCCTCTTCGTCATCATTGTCCTTAATTTCCGGCGGACCAGCAATTTGTGCAGGAGCAGGACGAGCCTGACCCGCGTTCTGCATCTCTGCAAAGTTCCGTTGCAGACCCATCTGAGTAGGCCGAGGCTGGCGCGGAGCACCGCCAAAAATGTTCGCAGCCCCAACCTGCCCCTGCTCGGCGCTATTCTCGTCCGATGCATTGGTGATTGTCTGGTTGCCGAACAGGGCCTTCTTATAGGACGCCATAGGGAATCTGCTCGCGTAAGGTTAGCGGGGGGTACTAGTGCCAGAAGGATTACCAAAAAAGCCAGAGGCAAACAGCTGGGCCAGCATCTCGCCATACTGTTTCTTCCGTCGCTTCTCTAAAGCAACCGCTTCATTGCCTAACATTATTTCTTCAAGTTTCGCGTCGTTTATATCGCTCTGCTGTTTTGAGGCGCCAGAGAGGTAATCAAAAGCGCCTTTTGTTGCGGTCGGACTATCTTTCAGAAACCCAAAAACTTGTTTGCCAGCGTTGGCTATCATAGAATCTCCCGGAGTATTAAGCTTAAGGTAATTGAGTAGGCTAGCCGGATAGTTGATTATGCCAGCCGGAGTTGCTGGCGCAGCTAGTGGTGCAAGGTTAGCAATGCCAGAGCGAGCAACACCCTCAATATTGACTGCCGTACCCCGAGGCACAGAGGCTCTAGGCGGACCGCTAAAGGTTGTGCCCGTAGACGCTCCCCTGTTGAGCTCTACACCAAGATCGCCAACGTCACCAAGAATCTGACCAGTTACGGGATCAACGTAACCCGCACCCTGAGTCACTTGAGCCGCTGTTGTTTTTGCGGTCTGCGCAACCTTTGCGGCTTGCGCCGCTTTTGCAGCCTGACCCACTTGGCTCATTGGGCCGTTATACCCAAACTGGGCAGCTAAGTTTTGGCCGCTGCTGGTGAGCATTGCATTGTCTACGCCCGTCCTAACAATGTTCCCAATGTTCGTCCCACGACGAGCCCCCGCGCCCAGTGCGGCCCCAAGACCACCCAGCGCAATACCGCCTAACCCACCTGTTAGGACACCGGCAATTGGCGCAACATTCTGCAAAAAGTTGCCTACCGAATCCCGGTTCCGGTCTATAAAACCGCCGGTTCCCCACTGTTGGTGAGCGTTATCAACCGCTTTCCCCGTCGAGTTTGCTAGTGCATCGGCCTCATTATGGCCAAGCTTCCGACCGTCCTTATACCACCAGCCATCGGTCCCAATCGTAGCACCCATTGCCCTAGCCTGCACGGCGGCACGAGGGTCTGCTGTTTCATATGTTCCACGGTAAGTACCCTGCGCCATTAGTCTTCACTCCGAAAAATGATAAAGTCCAGCAACGCACTTGCCGGCGCTGCTGTCCCAAAGGTGC
>Ga0222713_10007658_pt1 | contig 10080 bp, 3 predicted proteins | sample C33_649DmetaG_FD_165061 | JGI IMG/M metagenome (GOLD analysis project Ga0222713, IMG submission 165061) | Estuarine water microbial communities from San Francisco Bay, California, United States - C33_649D | ecosystem: Environmental > Aquatic > Marine > Unclassified | place: USA: California... | reverse complement strand
ATCTAGCTAACCCATAAAATGGACTATTTACTTGAACATTTTCCTCATAATCAGGCTTCCAAAATACATGTTGAATTTGGACATCTTGTATTGAGTCTTGTTCAAAAGTTATTTCAAATTTTAAAACTTTTCTTTCAGAAAACTTCAGGGTAGCTTTATTATAAAAATAATTTTTACTCATTTCTAATGTTAAAGGAGCAAAAGAAGATCCGATATAAATTGGCGAAGATAATATATTTTCAGAAGTTGCATCTTCTTTAATTGCTTTTACTTCGGTTACTTTAACATAATTTGATGAACCAAAATAAGGAATAATTTCTACAGAATTAGCCATGTTTGGAATATTTGATTCCAATAAAACAGTCAATTTTAATGGTTCATTTATATTGAAATTAGACCAATTAACAAGACGACCTCTACCCTGGGTAATGTCGGCCTGTGTTCCAGTTAGATATGTAAATTCATTATCAGAGACTGTTGATCTATCCACTGGTCCATTATTCCTATCAACATTTAGGGCCTCATATTCAAAGTAGGTCAATGGATTGGAATCTATTAAACCAGATATCGCAGCGATTGTGGGATTAGACTCAAATATATATTTATAAATAGAAGTATTATCACTGTTAACAGATCTAATTACTTGATGATTATTCCCCATGAATCCATTGGTTGTCGGAATACTTACTCTATTTGGTATCCAAGCCCTTTTTCTAGCAATTGGGAGAGAAAAGCTTCCGTTATGAATATGTGGATTGGAACCAATTTTTATTTTATTAATATCTATTTGATCAGAGTTATCAAAAGAATCGCCTAAATATACGATATCGTTAGATGGACTTTTTGTGTACATTTGAAGAATTTTTGCTTTTGACGCAATTCTTTCTGAATATCTTTTTTCATTTTCAATTTCATTAGAAAATAAATTGAATGTATTTATTGTTTTAGCCACCAAATAATCAACATGCTTAGAAATAACATTCATATCCTTTGTTAAATCAGATGAAAATTTATTTATTTTTCCTGACAAAGGTGGCTCGCCTTTTATGTAAGGATCATATTTGGTCATTGGACCACAAATACCTTCATATATATCTGAAAGTAGTTCATTGTATTTTTCTATTCTTTCTTCATTAGTCTTAAAAGAATTATATTTTTCTAGAACCATAAAGTCTTTGATCTTCAAAAAGATCTGATCATAAGCCATTAGATTGGAGGATACTTGTGTCATCTCTTTGCCCTATCAACTATTTTTGGATATTGAAGTTAATTTATTGTAATGTAAATTAGAAGTTGCTGTTTTTATCTTAAGTAATACTGAATCTGCTTTTCCTGTAGTATTTATATTGGGAATATTTTTTCTCATAATAAATCTAAATCTTAAATTATAAGGAACATATTCATAATATACTCTAAAACTAGAAGTAATATCTTTATTAAAGGTTATATTTTTTCCATTCTGAATAAATAATGTCAGGTTAGTTTTATAAAAAGATGAACTATATTGGGTATTAGTATAATTTGTAATATTAACAGCATAAGATCCATCTGACAATTGAATCTTAATTGGATTATACCCAACTGCAGAACCATTATAAACTGTACCTATATTTGGGCTATAGGTGGCGCCATCAAGATAGGATTCGTTTATATATGGTATATATTCCAAAGTGATAGACCTATTTAAATCTGTCCTAGAAAATGCCTGACCTGGACCCGAGTTATTGCCATAATTTTTTGTCAAGTCTTTATACAAGTTATTTTTAATAAAATCAATTTCATATGGATTATATATATCTGAATTCAAAATATAGGAAACACAAAATATACTATTTGGACTAAAAATTGATCTATCTATTAAAGAAATTTTATTTGAAATACTACTAAAAGAATACGCACTTGAGCTACAACGTATTCCATCTTTATATAAAACAATAGATCCATTAGTTGCTTTAAATCTCAATGAAGCAGTGAAGTCAGTTGTATCCAAAAATACTACCTCTGAATCTATAGAAGTACTATTATTGAAAGCGATTGGCATCCAATCAGATTCATTAATTGGAGACTCCTCATTTGATACTGATAACTCATAAGAAATTGGATTATTTAAATTAATATTATTAATTATTGTATCTATTGAGTTTTCAATTATTGAAGCTTTTGCTTTAACTGCTAAAACTTGACCATCTACAGGTATTTTGCGACTGACAAAACATGCCTTATTAACATTTATAGAGTCTATCTCTAAAAATTCTATTGATTTTAAAGAAAAGATATATTCATAATAATCGGAAGATTCTTTTGTCAGCAAATCTCTGATTGCATTTTGCGCAGTTCCATAAGCTCTTGACTGTTCATAAAATTGATATTTTTGATCTGAAATATTGTTGCTATTATTTTGTAGTATGTGGCCAGGATAGTTTAATGTTTGTTGGGGATTTTTTGATACGGGAGTTTCAACATAATAATTTGAATATATATTAAAGTAGTCGCTATCTAAATTAGAAACTATATTGTAGAATAGATTTTTAAATACTGGAGAGTTAAACAATCTTTCTCTGTCTTCTAAATGAAAATTATTTGCTCTAAAAATTTCATCACTAATCATTCTAGAATAATCGTTTAAGTCAGCTGGAAATCTATAGCTATAATATTCATTATCTAAATTCTTATTTTTAGACAATCCATTTACTGTATTTTTCTTTTTAAAATGCCAATAAACAAGATCTTGATTTAAGCTAAATCTTTTACTTCTTTCATTTAATCTTTCATCAACAAAAGATTGTATCATTTTAGAATTTAGTTCTGAAGTAGTTGGAATTAATTTACTTCTTATATAAGTAGATTGATTAAATATAAATATAAATTTATTAATCATTTTTTTGTCAAAAGATATTTCTAACCTTGAATTTAACATTAATGGATTTGATAATAAAAGATTATAAGATTCAGAACTATTATTATTTGATGATTCTGTATTGGATGGATTAAACGCAACTATCTGTAGTAGTTGTAGTCCATTTCCTAGATTAGGATTGATTCGAATAGTATCAATGTTGATCGGAGATATAAGATTTACTTCAACAGCAGTTTGAGCTCCAGATATATTACTGTAATCATAATTAAGATATTTTATATAATTAATTAAATTGGCAGTTAGGACATTCGGTGTTTTTAGAGTAACATTCCATGAGTCATGAAGGTTGTCATTGAACAGATTGCTAAAATCATTATTAGTAGTTGAATAAGTTTCATAATTAGAAACTACTTTTATTGATTGAATATTGTCAATAATATTTTTATTTGAATATGAATTACCCATCTTACATATTCCACTTATTGAGTCAATAAAATAATTACCACTTTCTGGAAAGTGAGAATTATCTCGGTCCGGAATATTAAAATTTGAACCATCATAGTGGTAATTATATAGACTACTATCAAATTTTTCTATATAATTTTGATTATACAAATCATCTTTTCCTGAAATAAATTCATAATTATTGATAAATAATTCTAAATCATTAATATCTTTTTCTACTTTTTCAATTTCAGAAGATAGAATGCTAACCATTGAATCGATTGCTAGTCCAGCAGAATTAGCTCCAGAATATAGATTATTCAATCTGAGAGCTGAGTCACGAAATAGTTCTACTAATACCTCTTTGTTTAAAACGCTCAACTGACCAATTACTCCAGCAGCAGCGGTGTTACCGGATGAATAGCCAGATAATCTGCTAATTAAAGATCCAATTTCTACCTTATCGACCTTCATGTTTTTAATCAGAGAACTAACAGTACTCTTGCTTAAATTAGAATATGTGTTTATTGTATTTGGCAGATTACTTAGCATGTTAGTTCCAGCTATTCCCGTCCATATCTTGGAGCTCGTAGGCTATTCCAGCCGTTAAGTTATTAGATATAATATTATAAATTTCTTTTTGATCAACAAAATAATCTTTGACCTCTTCAGGTATTCTGATTATAACATATCCACCTTTATTATAAGCCTTACCAGAAGGAGAATATACATCCCAGAATGATAGTACCTCTGGAATTGTCTCAATTAACTCATAATTTGGCTTATCTACAACAACTCCACCACCACGTAATCTGAGGTCTATGACTTCAGGAATCGAATTATATGGATTGTTAAATATGTAGATAGTGGCAATGACCAGGGCAAATGGGTCAAAGTTTGAAGATCTTGAGTCAAAAATTGAACTATCATAGGTAAAGTTTATTGAAGTTGTATATGAATAGTCATTTATTTTTATTAGATTATTAGTATTATTCTCTATATTTTCTTTTTTGTATATATTTTTTGGAAGTACATAGATAAACATCGGTTGATTATAAGATATCTCAGACGAGTTTAAGACTGGATTTAATGGCAGTGGAGTGCCATTGATGTGTTTAATAAGAACATCTTTATTCACAGTTGTATAGCTTGCTTTGATAAGACTGGGATCTTGCGGAACTACATTTTCGTCCATCTCTATAGTTCCATTGTAACAATCTATATCCCTAATCGATCCATAAGGGATTTCAACCCATTCAGAAGATACTGTTTCACGAGTATAAATTTTAATTTGTGGTTTTATAATTCCAACTATTGAATTTTCATTATTAGTTGGATAATTCCAAGCTAATATTGGAGTGTTATTTATCTGAATTTTTTTGGTACTTAGAATTAATGGTGTTTCATCTAATATGTCATAATAACCAGAACCAAAAAATTCTGAAGCAATTGAGTCCAACTCATTAACTGTGGTATATTCAGCTGTCAATTCCTGGTTAATATAATTTAGTTTCCAATCTGTCCATTGTTTATTGTTAGAAATATTGATCTTTTTCCAGAAACTACCAGTAGTTATTGGAAGTTGCCAAATATCAAATTTACCTGCATTTTGATTAAACTTACCAATCTTAATTGCTGAACTAGAATTTATCTTAACAGAATATATTGGTACGATAGATTTAAGTGGAACATTGACTGGCTTAAAGGTCATATCTACAGATGGGCCAATATATTCATTCTTGTTTTGAGTATTACCATCTGCATCAATTGCGCAAAGTCCAATATAGATATTCGATACTCCTCTAGCAACGAAGTCAATATAAGATATGTTTTTACCTAAAAACTCTTTTTCACTAATATCATAATAACCGTATATTAAACCATCTTGATTTTCAATTTGGTTAGAAACTATAAATGAACCATATCTAAGATCTATTTCCTCATCAGTGATGGACGAGATTCCTGATAGTTCAGTATTAATTTCCGTAGAAGTTGGAAGACCAAATGGACTACCATCAGACTTGCATAATAGTAAAATTCCATCATTTACGTCTATTGAATTTCTGCTGTCATTAAATATTCTTCCATCAACTGTTCTTAACTTGTACCCAGTATTTAAAGAGTTAGATATATTAAATACTTGACTACCAGAATAATAAACAGCTGAAGTAGACAGTGAATAACCGTTTGCTGTATTAGTTAATTCAATTGGATCTCCAGTTATTTCTACACCATTGGATGTAATACTTCCTAATGTAGCTGAATTAAAGGTTACAGAATTTGGTGCAGCACCAAAGTTAATTTGCAAATTATTATCGATTGTATGTAGCGTATTATCATTGAGTGGAAGAGTAATATTTATTGTCTTGGAGCCTTCAAAATTTTCTGGATCAGAATAAGTTATTGTCTTTATAAAAGATGTAGATCTAGTAAGATTTGAAGTAGTGTAATTTTTAGTCACACCTTCTGAAGAGTTAATATTTGTATGACTTTCGGTGCTCTCTATGGTTGCAGTTACCGTTGTTTCTCTTGCTGGTATAGTAATTTCATTTACTGGATCAGCCCCTGGAGCATCTTCTATGATTGAAAGACCATCTGCTTTAATAGATTTAATTCCAAAACCTTCACCACTGCCATAGTATGCAACTGTTTTACCAACAACACTTATCCACATATATCTGCAATCAGACGCATTCATTCCGCCAAGATTTATTTGAATATTATTATTTAATGCTGAAGCGTTGATTGCATTTATGTTGGTTTGAAAAACATTAGTAGTGTAGTTAGATGACCAACCATACATATCGATACTAAAATTTCTCCATAGAGGATTATCATCAGCTTCTATTGTTATGGAATCTACTGTTTTAAGAGTTGATACTGGTACTTCAAAGAATAATATATCCCTAGCTTCACTTGGACCACCAAAGCCTGTGAATGTTATTTTTCTGTATGTTTTATTGCCGATTTCAGAAGCTAGAACTGTATTTCTAGCGGCTTGCATATAAGGAATAACTTCTGGAACTTTTTTAACATCTCTAGCCCAAATAATCCAATTATCAAAATCGTTTTTGTTTTTCCAAAATAAAGCTAAATTCCACTTTGTCTCACTATCAACTTTGCCATCTATATATCTTTCGCCATAAGAAACCTGAAATGCATTAACAGCTCTGGCTGTTTGAGCTCCATAAATTCCATCAATTGGTTTTTTATAGGAACCAAACGCATCAAGTGTAAATTGTATATATTTGACATATTCGTGAGCACTCATTTTAAATCCTTAATTATTTATAAGCTTTAAATTTATTATAAAAAAACTGATAGTCTGATTCTGATCCACCAAATAGCTGCGAAAATCTAGTTGCATCTGTTATCTTTAATATTTCTGCGATTGTGTAGCTTGATTCTTCAACAAAAGAATAGTTAAGTCCAACTAATTTATGTACTTGTCTATAAACTTTTTTATTAGCATAAATAAAGATATGAATACGAACTTTCATCGTGCCATTGCGCTGCTCATTAAATTGCATTCTATCAAATCTCCAATTGTCCACTGAATCCCGAAGGCGTGATGGACCCACAACAGTGGGTGGAAGAGTTGATGTAGTTGGTCTTGCAATAGTTGTAGATGGAGCTGGAGGTAGAGTAGTTGGAGGAACGGTTGCTGGCACTGTATTAGCGGGTGTAGTAGAAGTTGGCGGTCTTGTTGGAGGCACTGTAGATGTAGTTGGTGCTGCTCCCGTTGGCACTGGGCGATCATATCTATCTGCAGGTACAACAGTTGTACTTGGTTTAGAATTATTACTACCAAAGACAACAGTCCCATAGTCGATACCCAAAGTTGCTCCTGCTGCTAATAGTTGTGCGATATCTTCATCGGAAAGAACTAGTGGCGCAACCTCGTCGTCTTTTTTATCATCTCCACTTGCATACCAAATTCTTGTATTTCTATGTATATCTATGTCTCCTGTATATGGGAAAACATTATTTGCGTTTGAGCTAGAAGTTGTTCTGAGCAGCTGTAGATCATCAATTGCAGATTTAATTTCGATACAATTAGCTTGTACTTTTACAGGTTGTCCAGTTTCTTTTGTTGGATTAACTACAATCTTTGTTTGCTCCTTGAGAAGAGCGGTAAATGTTGCTGTGAGCTGAGTATCAACGGTAACATTAAAAGATAAAGGCTTGTCTGTTGCTCTAGCATAGTTATATTTGGAAGTGAGATTAAAGGGATATGATTTGAACGAATTTAAAACATTTAATTCATTATTCAATCTTCTTGTATTAGAACTACTGAATGGTTTTTCAATTACAGCATATGAGCCAAAATTACTTGGTACAACTAATTTTGGAGAAACCTTATTAGTATACGCAAAGCACTTAACATCTGGATTAGTTACCTTATATAGATAATAAGATGAAGGAATATTTTCATTTGATTCAAAGTCTTCAGGTGAAATAGCTTGCGCATTAGAGATAATTATATCTGGATTTGTTACTTCAATAAAAATTTCTACATTAGAAGAGTTTATCCTATTTACAATTTCTCTTTGTATTGGGGGCAGGAATGCACTTAGTGCTGTTTTATAGAAATCAAAAGTTGAAGAACTTAATTTTAATATATCTCTTGCATATCTTGATTCAGAGGCGCTGATGGAAACTGCAGTAAAGTATTGCTGTTTTTCTTCATCAAATAGTGCGTCTGAATCCATAGCCCATGAAGAATCCCAAGGAGTTACAAAATTGTATAGTGAATTTCGTATATCTATATTTCTACTTGCTTGAGCTTTGCAGTAAAGAGCATACGAAATTATATTATATAAAAGTTTAAATGGACCTTCTACAATTCCAGAATATGTACCTGAAGGATCTTCATCGTAAACAAGCCCATAATTTGAATCAGCAGCTTGTTCTGGACTACTTAAACTATAAATGGAATTACAATATGGAAGTAGTGGGAATGAAGTGGCAATTACATTTCCGCGTGACAAACTATCTCCACTATTTGGATAACCAAGAACAATACCAGTCGGTTGCTTTGAAGAGGAGTTTAGTCCAAAATTTAAAAATGAATTTGACTCAATTGTGTTATCAAAATATTTATATTGCTTATAAGTATTACTGCGATATGAATAATTAGATCCAAAAATTCCATAATAATCTTTTTCAAATATTCCATCAACTATTGACCATCCACCATTTTTTGTGGGATCCAATATAACATTATCTTCTTTCATCTCTTTATAATTTGATGAAATTGTAGCTGCACTTAAAGATAGCTGAGTATTCAATGACCTTGCATCACATAGACCATCGTGCAAGTCTAGAATTAGAGTTCCATTTTTTCTTAGAAATTCTCTTAATTTCATTGTTTGGTCCGCTGTCAATGTAAATGATGGGGACCAAGCTAATACGTCGTAATCATCCAGATTATCTATTTCATCAATGTTGACTTTCCAATAGTCTGCAAATGCTTTGGTGGCAGCGGGATTTGGATTAATAAATTTATATTTAGATAGATTAAATGGAGAATTTTCAAGTCTGTAAAAAATATATGGATTGATAGATGAGTTATCTGGTTGATTAGTTGGGCTATACAAGACTCCAATTTTTACAACTCTCTGAGAAATATTTCCTGACTCATCTATATTTTGACCATAATTTAATTGATCTAGATTAACATTATTTTTTGTTCTTGCAATCATTCTCCAGTTAAAAACTTCGAATGTTCTATAATCATTAATTGCTTTAGATGGAGTTATAATCTGATAGCCACTTTCTTTATTAATTTCAGAAATCAATGTACGATATTTATCATCTATTTTTTTAATGGAAAAATTATTTTTATCCTTATAATTATTATCTATAACAAAAGACTCTTCTGGAATTTCAGAAAAATATGGAACTGCATTTACAGTTTCTGTATAATTCAATACTTGATTAAATACATTAGCGTTATCATCGCATTCTACTTTATCGTAAACCAATTTTAAATTAGTTGGAGATGTAGAATCTAATAAAACTATTATTCTATATGGCCATTCATTGCTACTTGCATTATTTGTAGTTCTAAATGGTTCAAGTAAAATTCTATATTTTTTTGTATTACTAGAAGTATTTATATATTCAGAATTATCAGCATTCAATACTCTTATATTCAAACCTTTAATTGAATCTTCTGGAACAAATTGTTTTAGAGATATCAAAGAAAGATTTGCTGGACCATTTATAAAATATCTACTCATATAGATATAATGAACAAAATCATTAGGATCTATATCACTAATATTTAATCTTTCTGTATTTGTTGATTTATTTAAAAATACATTTCCTATTGTCAAATTATTACTTTGAAAATTATAATTTCCATCTATTTTTTTTAGAAAGCCCAATTCATCAGCGTAGGCGAGTATTGATCCAGATGTTTCTGTTTCAATAGTTTTGTTTTCTTGAATTGTTGTTGATAAATCAACAACTGAGACATTATTTTTAGGATTTATCTTTTTAGATGAGAACCATGCTATACCAGCTGCCTTGGCTGGAACATTATTGCCAATTTTAGTTGATTTCTCGTTTTCATTGGATGTTAAGTTCTCAAATTTTTTCATCACTGTTCTCCACTATCTGGATGTATGTTTAATAAATTGCTAATATAATTTGGCGTAGATCCAAACAAGCCTAATTGATACTGATCAAACTTTCTAAGTGGAACCCACTTTTCTGGCACCCAATTTGGTGTCCCATTATTGGAAATAATATCAGTAGAATTTGAATAATTA
>Ga0222713_10007656_pt1 | contig 10081 bp, 7 predicted proteins | sample C33_649DmetaG_FD_165061 | JGI IMG/M metagenome (GOLD analysis project Ga0222713, IMG submission 165061) | Estuarine water microbial communities from San Francisco Bay, California, United States - C33_649D | ecosystem: Environmental > Aquatic > Marine > Unclassified | place: USA: California... | reverse complement strand
GGCCTGAAAATGTTCGAGAAAGTGGGCATCCCGATTCTCGGCATCGTGGAGAACATGTCGCTGCACATCTGCTCCAAATGCGGCCACGAAGAACACATCTTCGGCGAGGGCGGGGGTGCGAAAATGGGCACGGACTACAACGTCGAGCTGCTCGGAGCACTGCCGCTGGATATCAGCATCCGCAAGCAGGCTGATTCCGGCAAGCCGACAGTGGTCACCGACCCCGACGGACGCATCGCCGAGATCTACCGCCAGATCGCACGCCGTGTAGCAGTGAAGATTGCCGAGAAGCAGCAGGATCATTCCGCCGCTTTCCCGAAAATCGTCGTCCAGAACACCTGAAATACGGCTGCGCAGCGCCAGGGCGGCGTCGCGCGGTGCTCGAAGTTCCGCCTTACTGACGCGTAATGCCTCGTCTCCGCTTCGCCGCCTCCTTGTTCCGGCTGCGCTCGGTTGATTCGTGGGGCGGGTTCCATGTGTACAAGCCGTCCGCCACGGTTGCAGGCCGCACTCGGCGGTGAAATAAAAACAACATCCACCTTCAGGGGTGTCAATTGGTCAAGAAAATCATTGACTTCGGGGTGTACCGCCTTACCATACCGGCGATATGAGGTTTCGCTTCCCGGTCATCATCATCGACGAGGATTTCCGCTCTGAAAATGCGAGCGGTCTGGGCATCCGTGCGCTGGCCAAGGCCATCGAGGACGAGGGCATGGAAGTGCTCGGCGTCACCAGCTACGGCGACCTGTCGTCCTTCGCGCAGCAGCAGTCGCGCGCCTCCGCCTTCATCCTCTCGGTCGATGACGACGATTTCTCCGCGCAGGAACTCGAGTCGACGATCGAGGAGCTGCGGACTTTCGTCAAGGCGATCCGTTTCCGCAACGCCGACATCCCGATCTTCCTTTACGGCGAGACCCAGACCTCGCGCCACATCCCGAACGATGTGCTGCGCGAACTGCACGGTTTCATCCACATGTTCGAGGACACGCCGGAATTCGTCGCCCGTTACATCGTGCGCGAGTCGAAAACCTATCTCGACAGCCTGGCGCCGCCGTTCTTCCGCGCGCTGACCCATTACGCGCAGGACGGTTCGTATTCATGGCATTGCCCCGGGCATTCCGGCGGCGTGGCCTTCCTCAAAAGCCCGGTCGGGCAGATGTTCCACCAGTTCTTTGGCGAGAACTTGCTGCGTGCCGACGTCTGCAACGCCGTTGATGAGCTGGGTCAGCTGCTCGATCATACCGGCCCGGTGGCGGCCTCGGAGCGCAACGCCGCGCGCATCTTTAACTGCGATCACCTGTTTTTCGTCACCAATGGCACCTCGACCTCGAACAAGATGGTGTGGCATTCCACGGTCGCGCCCGGCGATGTGGTGGTGGTGGACCGCAACTGTCACAAGTCGATCCTGCACGCGATCACGATGACCGGCGCGGTGCCGGTGTTCCTGACGCCGACGCGCAACCATTTCGGCATCATCGGACCGATCCCGCTGGAAGAATTCAAGTGGGAGAACATCGAGAAGAAGATCCGCGCCAATCCGTTCGCCGCCAAGGCGAAATCCAAGCCGCGCATCCTCACCATCACCCAGAGTACCTACGACGGCATTCTCTACAACGTCGACACCATCAAGGAGATGCTCGACGGCAAGATCGACACGCTGCACTTCGACGAGGCATGGCTGCCGCACGCGACCTTCCACAAGTTCTACCACGGCATGCATGCGATCGGCCGCAACCGGCCGCGGACGAAGGAATCGGTGGTGTTTTCGACGCAGTCGACGCACAAGCTGCTGGCCGGCCTGTCACAGGCTTCGCAGATCCTGGTGCAGGACAGCGAGACGCGCAAACTCAACTACGACACCTTCAACGAAGCCTACCTGATGCACACCTCGACCAGTCCGCAGTACGCGATCATCGCGTCCTGCGACGTCGCGGCGGCGATGATGGAACCCCCGGGCGGCACCGCGCTGGTCGAGGAATCGATCATGGAGGCGCTGGATTTCCGCCGCGCGATGCGCAAGGTCGATGCCGAATTCGGCAAGGACTGGTGGTTCAAGGTATGGGGTCCTGAGCGGCTGGCTGCCGAAGGCGTGGGCAACCGCGACGACTGGATGCTGCGGCCGTCCGAACGCTGGCACGGATTCGGCAACCTGGCCCCGGGCTTCAACATGCTCGATCCGATCAAGGCGACGGTGATCACTCCGGGCCTGGACGTGACCGGCAGATTTGCCAAGAGCGGCATCCCGGCGGCGGTGGTCACCAAGTATCTCGCCGAACACGGGGTCATCGTCGAGAAGACCGGGCTCTACTCGTTCTTCATCATGTTCACCATCGGCATCACCAAGGGCCGCTGGAACACGATGGTGACCGAACTGCAACAGTTCAAGGACGACTACGACAACAACCGTGCGCTGTGGCGCGTGCTGCCCGAATTCATCACCGCCCATCCGCGCTACGAGAAGATCGGCCTCAAGGACCTGTGCGAACAGATTCATGGTGTCTACAAGGCCAACGACATAGCCCGCCTGACCACCGAGATGTACCTGTCGGACATGCAGCCGGCGATGCCTCCGGGCGAAGCGTGGGCGCGCATGGCACACCGCAAGATCGAACGCGTCGAGATCGACAAGCTCGAGGGCCGCGTCACCAGCGTGCTGCTGACGCCGTATCCGCCGGGCATACCGCTGCTGATTCCGGGCGAGCGTTTCAACAGCACCATCGTGCGCTACCTCCAGTTCGCACGTACCTTCAACCAGCAGTTCCCGGGTTTCGACACCGACATCCACGGCCTCGTCGCCGAAAACGGCAACGGCCAATTGCGCTATTTCGTGGATTGCGTCACCGGCGATTGAGATGGTGCCGTAACCTGTTGTTTCAATTGATGTATTTTCAGTCCCCGGAGTGCACGGCCGGCTGATCGACAGGAAAAGGCGCTGAACCATGAACCCGCTGGCGCATGTCGCGGTGCCCACGAGCGAGTTGCCCGGCGTGGTCTGGCCGGCGATGCCGTCCATCGAGGGCGCACGCATGCTGGCCACCCAGTTCCAGTTCGCGCAGAGCGAGCGCTGGACGCCGCAGCAGTTGTCGCGCGCGCAGTTCGCCCAGCTGGGGCTGCTGTTGCGCCACGCCCGCGACACCGTGCCTTTCTACCGCGAACGATTCGGCGACGTGAACCTCGGGCAGCTGGATGCGACATCGTTTGCGTGGATTCCCCTGATCACACGCAGCGACATCCAGGCGCATTTCGAGGCGATGACCAGCAGGGCGGTTCCGCGAGATCATGGCCGGGTCTACGCAGGGCAGTCCTCGGGCTCCACCGGCAGTCCGCTGCGTTTCCGTTTCACCGACTTGCAGGAAGTGTTCTGGCATGCCTACACCCTGCGCGATCATCTTTGGCACCGTCGTGACCTCAGCGGCCGGCTGGGCGCGATCCGCGGCCGCGTAACCCCGGGAGCGGTGGCGGGCTGGGGGGAGTCCACGGACTCGGCATACCAGACCGGAGCCGCGGTGATGTGCAATACCCACAGCTCCATGGAAGAGCAGGCCGACTGGCTGCTGCGTGAAGATCCCGACTACCTGATCGGGATTGCTTCGAACCTGCAGGCTCTCGCGCGTCACTGCGCAGGCAGGGGCCTGCGACCGCGACGGCTGCGCGAAGTGCGCACCTACGGCGAAGCCCTGCATCCCGATGCACGAGCTGAAGTGCGCCGGGCGTGGAATGTGCCGCTGGTGGACATGTACACCTGCCGCGAGGGCGGCTACCTCGCGCTGCAGTGTCCGCAGCACGAGCACTATCACGTGCAGGCGGAGGGCGTGTACCTGGAACTGCTCAACGAAGCAGGACGGGCCTGCGCGCCGGGAGAAATCGGCCGCGTGGTGATTACGCCGCTGCATAACTTCGCGATGCCGATGATCCGTTACGCAATCGGCGACATGGCGGAGGCCGGGGCGCCGTGCGATTGCGGCCGCGGCTTGCCGGTAATCCGCAGGATCATGGGAAGGACGCGCAACATGCTGCACCGGCCCGGCGGCGGCGTGCGCTATCCGCGTTTCGGCGAACTGCTGTTCGGTGACATCGCCCCGGTGCTCCAGTACCAGGTGGTGCAGAAAACCCTGCGTGATATTGAGGTGGCGCTGGTGACGTCGCGCCCGCTGACCGCCGACGAAGAGCGGCGCCTGCGTGAGCTGATCGTCGGCCAGCTCGGCGATCCGTTTGCAATCGTCTTCGTCTATCGCGACAGCATTCCGCGCACCGCTGAAGGCAAGTACGAGGAGTTCCGCAGCGAGGTGCAGCCGTGAGTGCGGGCATGGACGGTTTCCGTCATGTGCCGCGTTCGGCGTGTTCGGGCGTGCTGTGGCCGGCGCTGACTGATGACGAATCAGCGCGCATGCTGGCATTGCAGTACCAGTTCGAGCAGACGCAGTGGTGGCCGCAGGAGAAGCTGGCCGAAATGCAACTGCAACAGTTCCGCTCGGTATTTGCGCACGCAGTGGCCACCGTACCTTATTACCGGGAGCGTTTTGCGCCATGGCGCTCGGGCATTGAGTCCTGGGAACGCTACCGCGAATTGCCTGTCAGCAGCCGCGCCGACGTGCAGCAGGCCGGGAGCGACATGCACAGCAGCGAGTCACCACCTGCCCACGGTCCACTGATGAAAACCGAATCCTCGGGCTCCACCGGCCGGCCGCTGGTGACATTGGGCAGTGCATGGACGCAGATGATGTGGCATGCCCTGCTGCTGCGCGATCATCTGTGGCAGGGGCGCGATCTCGGCGGCAAGCTGGCTGCGATCCGCAGTTTTGCCGAGCCGGGCAGGGCGGGCAACTGGGGGGCGGCTACGGCTGCGTTCACTACCGGTGAAGCCGTGGTGCGCGGTCTTTCCGAAGACATCGACGAGCAGTTGCGCTGGCTGGTGCAGGAAGATCCGGAGTACCTGCTGGCCTACGCCACCAACATGCAGGCACTGGCGGCACGAAGTCTGGAGCTCTCCCTGCGGCTGCCGAAGCTCAGGCAGGTGCGCACCTATGGCGAAATGCTGCGTCCCGATGCGCGCCGCATCGTGCGGGAAGCCTGGGGCGTAGCCATCGTTGACAGCTACAGCTCCGAGGAACTCGGCAACATCGCGCTGCAATGCCCGCAAAGCGGGAACTATCACGTGCAGGCGGAGAGCCTGATCGTCGAGGTGCTCGATGAATCGGGTAAACCCTGCCCACCGGGTACGATCGGTCAGCTGTTCGTTACCACATTGCAGAATTTTTCGATGCCGCTGATCCGTTATGCCAGCGGCGATTTTGCCGAGGTCGCCGGTCCCTGCGCCTGCGGGCGCGGATTGCCGGCATTGAGCCGGATCATCGGCCGCCAGCGCAACATGCTGGTGCGATCCGACGGCGTGCGGCACTGGCCGAGTTTTCCGATGCAGGCCTGGAAAGATGTTGCGCCGGTGCGGCAGATCCAGCTGGTGCAGGATGCGATCGATCACATCACCGTGCACGTGGTGATGCCGCGTGATTTCGAGGGTGAAGAGGCGCAGCGCCTGACCGCGGCACTGCAGCAGTGCCTGCGCCATCCCTTCCGGATCACGCTGGTGCGGGTGAATGCCATCGCGGCAGGCGCCGGCGGCAAGTATGAGGATTTCGTGTCGCTGCTTGTGCCCTGAATTTCTGTGCCTGAATCAGGGCGCGAGCTTGCGTACTTTTTCCATCCACGCTTCGGCTTCTTCGTCGGCTTCCTGCTTTTGCGATGATGCAAGCCCTTCAGCCAGCCTGGGCAGATTTTTCAGCGCATGCTCGTCGCCCTGCAGCGCGGCAACCTTGACCCAGTAATATGCTTCGCGCGGATCGCGCTTCACGCCCTTGCCTTCGTACAGCAGCAGGCCGAGGTTGTATTGCGCCTGCACATGACCGCGGCGCGCAGCTTCGCGGAACCAGCGGGCTGCGCGTTCATGGTCGATGCTGACTCCTTCGCCCTGCACGTAGGTCAGGCCGAGGTTGTACTGGGCGCCGGGATCGTTTTGCACGGCGGCGAAGTTCCACCAGCGGTGCGCCTGTGCCATGTCTTTCGGTACACCGTAGCCGCGTGCGTACATCAAACCGAGGCTGGTCTGCGCGCGGACATCGCCCTGTTTCGCCAGCCGCTGGTACCACACTGCGGCCTTGGCGAAATCCTGCTCGGCGCCATGGCGTCCGGCGTAATAGGCTTCGGCGAGCGAACGCATCGCGGTGCGGTCTCCGGCATTGGCACGCTGCGTCAGATCGTCGATGGTGATCGTGTTTTCGGCGGCGTTCGCGCCCAGCATCGCCAGTGCAACCAGCAGCGCTGCAAGGCTAGGCCGCCACACGCTCGTGGACCTCGAAGCGGTAGTCGTGGGCGTGGCGTTCGTCGCTGCGGAACTGCTGTGTGCGGGTCAGTCGCCATTGTGCGGCGTCGAATTCGGGCATGCGGGTGTCGCCTTCCGGTTCGGCATCGACGACGGTGAGGTAGATGCGGTCAGCCAGCGGCAGCGCCAGGCGGTAGAGTTCGCCGCCGCCGATGACGAAGATTTCTTCATCACCGGCACACTGCGCGATGGCGGCTTCCAGCGAGTGGGCGATGATTGCGCCGGGTACTGTGTAATCCGGCTGCCGGGTGACGATGACCGTAGTGCGTCCCGGCAACAGGCGGCCGATCGACTCCCAGGTCTTGCGGCCCATGATGATGTGGTGGCCCATGGTCACCGATTTGAAAAGCTGCAGTTCATTGGGCAGGCGCCAGGGTATCTTGCCGTCGACGCCGATGACGCGGTTGCGGGCCATCGCCACGATCAGCGACAGCCGTGACTTGCCGGGGTTGCTCACACCGCCACCGGGGCGCGGATCGCCGGATGCGGATCATAGTTTTCGAGGGTGAAATCCTCGTACTTGAATGCGAACAGGTCTTTCACTGCGGGATTGAGTTTCATCTGTGGCAGCGCGCGCGGCGCGCGCGTCAGCTGTTCCTTCACCTGCTCCATGTGGTTCAGGTAGATATGGGTGTCGCCGAAGGTGTGCACGAAATCGCCGGGCTTCAAACCACAGACCTGCGCGATCATCAGCGTCAGCAATGAATAGGAGGCAATGTTGAAGGGCACCCCGAGGAACATGTCGGCGCTGCGCTGGTAGAGCTGGCATGACAGTTTGCCGTCGGCGACGTAGAACTGGAAAAAAGTGTGGCAGGGCATCAATGCCATCTTGTCGAGGTCGGCGACGTTCCATGCCGAGACGATCATGCGTCGCGAATCGGGATTCTTGCGCAGTTGTTCGAGCAACTGGCTGATCTGGTCGATGTGACGGCCGTCGGCGGCTGGCCACGAACGCCACTGGTAGCCGTAGACCGGTCCGAGCTCACCGTTGGGCTTGGCCCATTCATCCCAGATGCTGACGCCGTGTTCCTTCAGGTAGCGCGTGTTGGTTTCGCCTTTCAGGAACCACAGCAGTTCGTGAATGATCGATTTGAGATGAACTTTCTTGGTCGTCAGCAGCGGGAAGCCGGCGTCGAGGTTGAAGCGCAGCTGGGCGCCGAAAACGGAGATGGTGCCGGTGCCGGTGCGGTCGGATTTGCGCGTGCCGTTATCGAGCACGTGGCGCAGCAGGTCGAGGTAGGTGCGCATGAGTCAGTGGTTGGTCAGTTGAATTTCGGATGCCGTTGATTTTAGCAGGCCACGGCACCCGGCCCGCTATAATCGTGCCGACTTTTGATCACGGATGGCGATGATGATTGCACAGTTGCAGACACAGGACGGTTTGCCGGACGGGAAGACTCTGGCGCGGGCGCGTCATCTGCTGATTGTCGCCCCGGCGGGGACGGCGCAATCGGGGCTGCCGCTGGGTGACGTGCTCGCGAGGGCATTGCAGCGCCGCCGCGGCAAGGTTGCTGATCTGGCAAGCACGCCGCTGGGTGCGCAGACAGCGGAGGGGGCGCTGGCGGTGTGGGTGACGCCGGATCCGAAGAAAAACGCGTTCGAGCGGTTGACGTTGCTGCGCAAGGCGGTGGCATTGCTGCTCGCCGAGCATCCCGAAGAACTGGTCGTGCTGGTGGTCGGCAGCGCGGCCGCACGCCGCGTTTTCGCCGAGAGTGCGGCGTACGTGGCCTGGGTCAACGGCATCGTGCTGCCGCAGCACAAGAAGAAGGCTCCGGCAAAACCGCTGAAGCTGGTCCGCATCTGCGGGCATCGCGCCGCTGACGGATTCGCGCAGGTGCGGGCGGTGGCCGAAGGCAATGTGTTGTGCCGCGAGCTTACGGTGCTGCCGCCCAATGAGCTGACGCCGGGCGCTTATCGCCAGCGGTTGCGGGCGCTGGCGCGCAAACACGGCTGGGCGCGCGAGGAATACGATTTCAACCGCCTCAAGCGCATGGGCGCCGGTGCTTTCTGCGCGGTGGCGCAGGGCAGCGACGAGCAGGATGCCGCCATCGTGCGCCTGCGCTACCGGCCGCGCGGCGCGAAGAAAACCGTGGCGCTGGTGGGCAAGGGCATCTGTTTCGACACCGGCGGTCACAACCTGAAACCGGCGCGCTACATGATGGGTATGCACGAGGACATGAACGGTTCGGCGGTGGCGCTGGGCATCCTTACGGCGGCGACGGCGGCGAAACTTAAAATCAACATCGATTGCTGGCTGGCGCTGGCGCAAAACCACCTGAGCCCGCGCGCCTACAAGCAGAACGATGTCGTTACCGCGCTCGACGGCACCACGATCGAGATTGTGCATACCGACGCCGAAGGCCGCATGGTGCTGGCCGACACGCTGACGCTGGCGGCGCGTGCAAAACCGGACCTGTTGGTCGATTTCGCCACGCTGACCGGCTCGATGCATGTCGCGCTCGGCAGCCGCTACAGCGGCATTTTCGCCACCAGCGAGGCGCTGGCGCAGCAGGCACTGCAGGCCGGCTCCGCTGCCGGCGAACGCCTGTGTGCATTTCCGCTGGATGACGATTACGACAGCGCGCTCGACAGTGCGGTGGCCGACGTCAAGCAGTGCACACTCGATGGCGAAGCTGATCACATCCTTGCCGCACGCCTGCTGCAGCGTTTCACCGGCAAGCGGCCGTGGCTACACGTCGATCTCTCCGCTCACGGCTGCAAGGGCGGCCTGGGTGCCGTAGCCAGCGATTGCACCGGCTTCGGCGTAGCCTGGGGCATGGCTCTGTTGGGCAAAAAATAACAATTTAAACAATGACTTGCATTAATCCCTGAGCAGATCGATCGTGGTGAACAGCGATGAGTGCTGAGCACAGCCAGTTCCGTCTGCTGACCGAGCGCCGTTTCGCGCCGTTCTTCGGCGTGCAGTTTCTCGGTGCGATGAACGACAACGTGTTCAAGCAGGCGCTGGTGATCCTGCTTGCCTACCAGACGCTGAGCTACACCACGCTGTCCACCGACGTGCTGCAGAATGTCGCGCAGGCGCTGTTCATCCTGCCGTTCTTCCTCTTTTCCGCCACCGCCGGCCAGCTCGCCGACAAATATGAAAAAGCGCGGCTGATCCGCATCACCGTGGCGATCGAACTGGCGGTGATGGCGCTGGGTGCCGCCGGTTTCTTCATGCACAGCCTGGAATTGCTGCTGACCGCGCTGTTCCTCGGCGGCGTGCAATCGGCACTGTTCGGGCCGGTCAAGTACGCGATCCTGCCGCAGCATCTGCGCGAACACGAACTGGTCGGCGGCAACGGCCTGGTCGAAACCGGCACTTCGATCGCGATCCTCGCCGGCATGATGCTTGGCGGCTGGCTGGTCAGTGCGCAGGGCTGGGGCATACCGGCAGTGGCGCTGATCACCATGCTGCTGTCGGCGGCGGGTTATGTGCTGAGCTGGCTGATTCCGCTGTCACCGGCGCCGGCGCCAGAGCTGAAGATCAACTGGAATCCGCTGACCGAGACCTGGCGCAACTTCAAGTTCATGCGCGGCAACCGCACGGTGTTCCTGTCAGTGCTGGGGATATCCTGGTTCTGGTTCACCGGCTCGATGTTCCTGACCCAGTTTCCCAACCTGTCGAAGAACATCCTCGCCGGCACCGAGGGCATCGTCACGCTGCTGCTGGTGGTGTTTTCGATCGGCATCGGTCTCGGCTCG
>Ga0222713_10007655_pt1 | contig 10081 bp, 11 predicted proteins | sample C33_649DmetaG_FD_165061 | JGI IMG/M metagenome (GOLD analysis project Ga0222713, IMG submission 165061) | Estuarine water microbial communities from San Francisco Bay, California, United States - C33_649D | ecosystem: Environmental > Aquatic > Marine > Unclassified | place: USA: California... | reverse complement strand
CGCCCTGCTGCCGGCCTGCCACGGCGTGGCCTGGGTCGCCCTGACCCTGCTTGGCATCGGCATCTTCGAAAGCGTGCTGCACCCGACGGTGTTCACCGTCATTGCCGACGTGGTCCCGCCCTCGCGCAGCCACCAGGCCTTCGCGATCGCGCGCAGCTTCGACAGCGTGGGACACATCGCCGGGCCGGCGCTGGGCGCGCTGCTGGTCGCGCGCGCGCCGGGGATGGTGTTCTATGCCGCGGCGAGCGCCTCGCTCCTGGGCGCGGTGGTCGCCTGGGCGTGGCTGGCCGAGACGCGGCCCGCCGTGGTCCAGGCCGAGGACGACGAAGAGGAAACCCTGTCCAGCCTGCTGCCAGCCTTCCGCGACCGCCATCTGGCCTTGCTGCTGCTTGGCCTGCTGTGCCTGGAGATCTGTGCCGGCTGGGTGCCCTCGGTGCTGCCGCTGTACTCGCATGACTCCGGGATGCTGAGCGTGGGCGAGGTCGGCGCGTTGTTCACCTACGGCGCGGCGCTGGTGGCCGTCCTGCAACTGGTGACCGCACGCCGGTTCGCCAGGATCAGCGGGGCCCGGCTGGTGCTGCTCAGCACGCTGATGCTGGTGCTGGCCTTCGCCGCGATGCTGCTGGTGCACGGCCTGGTCATCGGCATGACCTTGCTGTCGTGCAACCAGATGGTGCTGGGCCCCCTGGTGCCCGCCACGATCAGCGCGCTGGCCCCGGCCCAGCAACGTGCGCGCTACATGGCCGCCGCTTCGGTCAGCAACGACCTGCAGGATTCGCTCGGCCCAGCCATCGGCACCTTCCTCTATGGCACCTCGCCGCGCCTGCCCTGGCTGCTGGGCATCCCGCTGGCCACGCTGGCCGGCGCCTTCCTCAGCCGACGCTTGCGCCATGGCCGCCCGGCAGTGCCGGCGCCGGCAACGCAATCGGTGTGAGGTGCCGATGCTGCAGCGGAGACGGGCCAGGTCCGCGCCGCCAGCACCCGCCCAACGAAGCGCTCAGAACGTGCCGGACTCCGCTCGCATCCGGCCGTTGCGCTTGGCCTGGTACAACAGCGCATCGACGGCTTCGACAAACGACAGCGCGGGCGCCTCCGCGCCTGGTGTCACGGTGCCGACCCCAACGCTCAAGCTCAGCAGGGGCGAGACGCTGGAACGCGCATGCGGGATCTGCTGCTGGCGCACCAGCTGCATGCATTTTTCCGCAACCTGGCGCGCATTGGCGGCGGAGGTGTCCGGCAGCAGCCAGATGAATTCCTCCCCGCCGATCCGGGCGACGAAGTCCCGCGGGTTGTTGGCGGCCTGGGCCAGGGTGCTGGCCACGGTGCGCAGCGCCTCATCGCCCCGGATATGACCGTAGTGGTCGTTGTACTGCTTGAAGTAATCGATATCCATCATGAGCAGCGACAGCGGGGTCTGGCGCTGCTGCGCGGCGGCCCACTCGCGCTCGAGCACGATGTCGAACATGCGGCGGTTGGCGATGCCGGTCAGCCCGTCCTGATAGGACAACTCCTCGAGCTGTTTCTGCAGACGCATCAGGTGGTCTTCGGTCTTCTTGCGCTCGCTGATGTCGAACATGAAACCGACCAGCGCCTCGACCTCGCCGTCCTTGCGCACCACGTGCACGACGTCGCGGATCCAGACGTAGTCACCTTCCTTGGTCATGGCCCGGTAGTCGGCTTCGTGATCGACACCGGCCTTGGATTGGGACACGCAGAAATTGACCACGTAATCGCGGTCATCCGGATGCATGCGCTCGACCCAGTCGTTGATGCCGACCCAACTGCCCTGCTCCCAACCCAGCAACGCTTCGATCTGCGGACCGATGTAGCTGAAGGTCATGCTGTTCCAGTCGATCCGCCACGGGATCGCCTTGGTCGATTCGAGCAGGGTCTTGTAGACGTCGCTGTCCTTGCCTGGATCCAGGCTGGCTTCGCTCATGGGTCGATCACGTTCAGGGCGGCGGGAAGGGGCACCAGCATGGCAAAGCCGGCCGCAAAGCGCATCTGCCCGCGCGCGTCGGTGGGACGGCGCAGCCCAGCACGCTCTTCTCGATGCTTGCACGGTCCCCTGCGCGTGGTTGCGGTGACGCTCTCCGAGCACATCGATCTCGCGCGCCAGACCTTTCAGCGGCGGGACGACCCAGGTTCGTGATGAGTCCCCTCGATTCGACCTCGACAAGGTGCCCGCCACCTTGGGCAATGTGGGTGACGTTGAGCTTGGAGGCGGCGACTCGCCCTCCTGGGCCGTAGGCGCCAGCTGGCCGCGGGCGTCGAAGCGCGGAGCCAAGCCATGTGCGAGGACGCGCTCGAGGACGCCGGCGCAAGGTCACCGTCCGGACCGGAGGCATCGTTCGGCCGCCACGGCATCACGGCATCACCCCTTGTTGGCGTCGCGCGACCGACACTGCCGGCCATGCATGACACAACACCGCTCGCAGCACATCGGCTGCGGGCCTTCATCGCCGATACCACCGCACTGATCGTGTTCTTCACCGCGACTGGCGTCCTCAACGAGCGCTTCGTTTCTGGGATGTCATGGGACGAAATCCTGCATGCGCGCCTGCTGGGCGCCGCACTGATGATTCCGGTGGCCAGGCCCTATGGCCTTTGGCGGGACCGCCTGATGCGGCATGCGGGGCCGTCGCGCGCATCGCAGCTGCTCTGGGACAGCCTGGCGCTGGTCAGTTTCCAGGTCCCGATCTATGCGGCCATCATCGCCGTCAGCGGGGCCTCCGGTGCCAGCCTGGTCCGCGGCGTCTTGGGCGCCACCGTGCTGATGCTGGTCACCGGAAGGCCCTACGGGGCGTTCCTCAACTGGACCCGGGCGCGCTTTGGCCTGCCCCCGGGCGGCGAGAAGCCCATGAGCCTGGGCGATTGAGCGACCGGGAACGCAATGTGCAAGTGCCATCGGCCTTCGACAGCGATCCCGGTCAGGACCAAAAGACCAAGCGCGTCTGACCAAGCCCTTCCCGGTAGAGAGAGGGTGGCGCGCGCCCAGTCCCGGCGGACGATGACCTGCAACCTTGGCGTAACGACGTTGCGGGCAACCGGCCTCGAACCGGGGCGGTACTCGTGAAACAAGACGTGATGCTGGCCGCCCTCGGTGAGCCCGCCCCGGTCAGGCTGGAGTCGCAGCGGCCCCAAAGCATCCGCCGCGCCAACGCGTCCAAAGTGCGGGTGGCGCAGGCGCCTTAGCCGTTGCGCAGAGCGGAAGAGCGCTTTTGCACGTCCTCCAGCTCAGTGCATCCGGATATGGGAGAAAGAGGGTGGCCGTCACAGGCACAGACCTGAAATACGCGCGGCTGGCTCAGCGCGCGCGGCGCGCCAACGCGCAGGGCATGACCGCTCCCATACCGCTACACGCCGGCCCCGGAAAACCGGGAGCCGGCGTCGGGAGTTCAGCGATGGGTCCTGGCCTCGTCGCGACTCTTGCCCACTGCGCTCTGGGCCTTGCCCACGCCCTTCTGCACCTTGCCCTCGACTTCCTTCCCGGTATTGCCGGTGACCTTGCCGGCCACTTCCTTGGCGGTGCCCTTGACCTGATTCTTGGCACCCTCGGTCCGATTCTTATCCATCGTGGAGCTCCACTTCAGTTCGCCCTCAAGCGGGCCGCGCAAACGTGTACCTGCACGGGTTGGGCACGGGTGAAGAGCCCCCCGGCAAATTCACACGGCGCTTGAACGATCCCTAGGCTGCGGCGCGAAGGACCCGTGGCCTTGCGCATCATCCCATCCAACCGCGCACCGACGCGGCGGGCCGGCCAGCGCACGCCGGGGCGCACTTCGAGTGTCCGCACCCGCCCACGAACGCACTTGCCCTCGGCAATGCCGGGGCGCGCCACACCGCCCGGCGCAGGCGCACCGGTGGCGGATCAGGGCCGAACTTGCGTATGAATCAGGCCTTGCGTGGCAAGCGTCAGGGTCCGGATGGACGCGAGAAATCCGATGGCGATGAGGGCGATGCGAAACCCGTCCCACGCGATCCAGCGTGCGGTCAGCGCGGCCGCCTCCGCGGCGCTGGCGGTCGCCTTTCCTGTCGCGATGGCGTACTGAGCGTTGATCATCGGCCAGAAGATCGTGGGCGTGATCGCCCAGATCAGGACGAAGGCGGATACGCCCACCAGCAACCAGCGACGAAGTGGCCGTGGCTGGCGCCACCCCGCAACAAGTGCACCGACCATGGTGAGCGCCATCAAGGCCGACAGCGGCTGGAAAAAGTCGCCTGGACTGACCGGATACCTGGGGCCATAAGGCAGCAGCGCGAACGACGCGGGCGGGGCGGCCCCCCAGGCGCCAGCAACGACCAGCAGGTCGAAGAGCTTCGCCCCCAGCCCGATACCCCAGGCAAGCGTGGAGGCCCACAGGAAGATTTGCATGATGCGGACGCGTGGGGACATCGTCTGGCCTCTTATGCCGTGCTGGGACACCTTCATCTGGACACTTGCCCATGAGCGGGCACGCCATTCAGCTCTACAGCGAGCCTCGCGCGGGCGGACCTCCCCGACGCAACATCAGACCCAACACTGGATCGCATGAGCCAGGCGCATGGCGTTCCACCGGAAACGGGGAAAAACCAAGGATCCGGTCAGGTAGCAGGGCGTCATCGCCAACCACCCACTCCGCGCGAGGCGAGCAAGCGATCGTCCGGCCGGCGCGGCACATACCTCTGGAGGCCGACACACTAGGCGACGCCACCCTCTCACCTTTGAATTCGCAGCGCCGTCGAACCACGGTCTCCTCCTGGCAAACCATCCTCGCCCACTGCGACCAGCATGTGTCGAACAGACGGCCGCGGGAGCTGCCCGCCTCAACTAGCGATCCTGCAGCGAGGTGCGCCACCAAGCGGGCGGCGCCCCTCGAGGCGCCGAAGCTCATCATGTGTTTCATCTGGGCCCGTCCTCTTCACTCCAGATCCGCATCGATGCGGGTGATCAACCCATCCGTGCCGAGCGTGATGACCAACAGGCCGATCTCGTGGCCAAAGTCCCCTTTGAAATCCACCCGGACCGCTGCCTGGTTCTTGCCCGACTGCGTCAACGACAACAGACGGGTGGCTGTGTTGTAGCCCACGAAGTAGCGCTCCACGTAATCGCGGATGCCGGGGTGACCGACGAAGGTGTGACCGGTGGAGGGGTCGTCGATCACCGCGTCGGGCGCGAACAGCGCCAGCACAGCCGGCGCGTCGAAGGCGTTGGTCGCCGCGATGAAGCGGTTCGCGGTCGATTGCAATGGCTGCTTTGCTGTCATGGTTTCAGTCCTCGTGCTGCCAACGCTTGTAGACAAACTCCAGGCTGTAGCCGTCCGGGTCCCTGACCTGCGCGGCGTAGTAGCGGGGGTCGTAGTGCAGCTGTACGCCGGGGGGATGAATCTCCCTTGCGCCGACCAGCATCGCGGCGCGATAGGCCGCGTCCACCCTCTCCCGGGATTGGGCAACGAAGCCCACATGCGCCGCGGCACCGCAGGAGGGTCCCTGCCGCAGCCAGAAAAACATCCTGCCGTTGGCGCCAAAGCCCTTGAGATCAGGGTGGCCAGGCGGCCCGTCCCGGCCGTCGTAATCCAGGCGATTGACGATCCCAAGCGGCTTCAACGTGGCCTCGTAGAACACGATGGCGCGCTGTAGATCGGCGACGGTCAGGAATAGATGGTCGAGCATGCCGTCCTCCTCAGACGAAGTAGCCGCCACCGACTTCGATGGTCTGCGCGTTGATCCACGCGCCATCGGCCGACAGGAGCGTGGCAATCACCCGTGCGACTTCCTCGGGCTCACCAATGCGCCCCAAAGCCGTCTGCGTGGACAACAGCGCCTCGTATTCCTCGTCGAGGCCGCCCCCCAGTTCCGTGCGGATCGGTCCTGGCGCAACCGCATTGGCACGAATCCCGCGCTCGCCGAATTCCTTGGCCATGTAACGCGTCAGCACTTCGAGCCCGCCCTTGAACGCGGCATAGGGCGCCACGCCCGCGGTGGCCACGCGCGCGGTGGCACTGGTCAGGTTGACGATCGAAGCGTCACGGCCAAGGAGCGGCAGCAGCTGCTGGGTCAGGAAGAAGGGCCCCCTGAGATGGACATTGAACAGGCCATCGAACTGCTGCTCGGTCACGGTCTCCATCGGATTGAACAGACCATATCCGCCATTGTTGACCAGGCCAGAAAGCGTGTCGGTCTGCCAGACCCTGTCCAGTTGCAGCTCGACGGCCTGGCCAAACGCGCCAAAGCTCGCCACATCCGCCACATCCAGCGGCAATGCGCGGGCGCACCCGCCCTGGTCGGTGATCTGTGCGACCACGTCCTGCGCGGCTTCGGGATTGCGGTGATAGGTCAGGATGACGCCAAGCCCACGCCGGGCGCACTCCCTTGCGGCGGCGGCCCCGATGCCCCGGCTCCCGCCGGTGATGACGATGACACCCATGGATGTGCTCCTGCTTCGATGTGGAGCACCACGGTATTGGGCCGATGCCGGCATGGCCTGCCCGATCTTGGCGGAAACCTGCCCAATCCTGCTTTCCGACTTGCGTGACCTCAGGCGCTGCGGTCTCATCCGCTCCATGACATCGCAGCTCAACGAACTCAGAAGGTTGGCTTCGACTGCCCAGAACAGGCAGACGGAGACGGGCATTCCGCGGGTGGCCATGGTGCAGGGAAAGATTCCCGAGCACGCGCTCTCTGCGGTTTATGAGCCCATGATCAACCTGATCCTGCGCGGCGGGAAGTCCATGACCGTCGGTGAGAGCACCCTCCATTACGACCCGGCCACCTACTTTGTCATGACGGTGGACCTTCCGGCCGTTGGCGCGGTCCATGCAGCATCGGACGGCAGTCCCTATCTGGCCGTGGCACTGACCCTGGATGCAGACATCCTCGGCCGTCTGCTGGACGACCTGCCCGATTCTGTTCCCACCGGCGTGGCCTCGCGACCTACCGCCGCATTCTCGGTGGCCACCGTCACGCCCGAACTGATGGATGCCTGGGTGCGCATGCTGGGTTTGATGGAACGCCCGGCTGACATCGCGGCCCTGGCACCGGTCTATGAACGCGAGATTCTCTACCGCGTGCTCCAGGGGCCGCATGGACAACTCCTGCGTGATATCGCCACGCCGGACTCGGCTCTTGCGCGCGTCCGCAAGGCCATCCAGTGGATCCGCGAACACTACAGCGCGCCCTTGCGCACCGGCGCCCTCGCCCGCCTGGCCGCGATGAGCGAGTCGGCCTTCCATCGCCACTTCAAGGCGGCAACGGCGCTCAGCCCACTGCAGTACCAGAAGCAACTGCGCCTGATGCAGGCACGACACCTGCTCACGGCCCGGGGCGCCAGCGTGACTGCCGCGGCGATGGAAGTCGGCTATGAGAGCGCCACCCAGTTCAGCCGTGAGTACGCCAGAGCCTTCGGCCTGCCGCCCTCCCAGGATGCCTCACGCCTGCTGGCGGCGTTCCGCGCCCCGTCTGCTTGACCGCTCCTCTCGCAGACGCTGACGATGGCGTGTTGTCCGGTCACGCCGGCTGTTTCTCGTCCGGGCACACATCTCGACGTATTCCGGTACTTCGGAGTGATGCCTGTTGATCCGAAAGAGGCTGCCTTCACCGACTCTACCTGCGGCGTCGATACGCACTGAGAAGCGACCGCTTCCGCGACGCCATCGAATGAAGTCCCGAATGGCGCGCGAGCGGAAGCCTCCTGTCACCTAGCCTATCGGGGCAGGCCGCGCTCGGAGCTTGCCTTCGGCGGCCAGTGCGCGGATGCGAGCGAGCGTGGACGCAATGGCGGCCTTGAAGCCCTTGTCGCTGTCCATCCAGGCCTGGGCGGCCTGCTCCTCAGGCCCATGGGGCACCTTGCCGCGCAGTCCCAGGTAGGCATAGAAGCGCAGCTGCAGCTGGCCCTGTTCGTCTTCCAGCAGCTCGTTGATGATGGCGCCCTCGCGCGGGCTCTTCATCTGGAAGAACGTGACCTTTTGCTGCGCTTCGAAGGTGATGATCTCGATGATGTCATCGCCCAGGATGGTGGCCTGGCGCACCAGATGTGAGGTGCCTTCTTCCACGATCCGGCTGTCGGTGCATTCACCGGGCGGGAAGAACAAGCCGGGGTCGCGTGCCTTGTGGACCAGCCCCTGCCAGAGCTGCTCGCGGGTCAGGGGCGCCTGGCCAGGTGGGTTGACCGGCAGGGTGGCGGTTGAATAGATCATGATGCATTCCTCGAAGTGGATGGGTGGGTCAGGCCGCTGCAGCCACGGCAGCGGCGAGGTCGCGGTAGGCGTGCAGGGGCCTGCCCAGCAACGCGGTCAGCCGCTCGACATCGCCCGGCTCGGGCACCATGCCGTCGCTGACAAAGCGCTCGGCCATCTGGCGCATGTCGTAGGCCATCCAGCCAGGCATGAACTGGCGCAGGTTCTGCTCGAACAGCGCAGCGTCATCGCCGCCGTAGGCGATGGGACGCCCCAGGGCGTCCGACCAGATCCCGGCGACATCGGCGCCGGTCAGCGTGTCCGGGCCGACCAGGTTGATGCGGGTCAGGGCGGCGGTCTCTTCGGCCTGGTCGCGCGCGAGCAGTTCGAGCGCGGCGACTTCGCCGATGTCGCGTGCGTCGATCATGGCAAGCCCCTTGCTCCCGATGGGCATCGGGTAGACGCCGTGACCCAGCACCACATCCTTGATGGTCAGGTCGTTGTCCATGAAGTAGGCCGGGCGCAGGATGGTGGCGCTGAAGCCCATCTGCTCGATCATCCGCTCCACGCCGAACTTGCCGGCAAAGTGCGGGACATTCACGTAGCGGTCGCTGTGGATGACCGACAGATAGACCACCCGTTTGACGCCTGCCTCGCGAGCCACGTTGAGCGTGATCAGCGCCTGGGTGAATTCGTCGGCCACCACCGCGTTGAGCAGGAACAGCGTGGACACGCCCTGGAACGCAGCGCGCAGGGCATCGACATCCAGCAGTTCGCCCTGGGCCACCTCGACCTGGGCGGGGAGCTGGGCCGTGTCTGGATTGCGGACCAGCGCGCGCACCTTGGCGCCGCGCTGGAGAAGTTGCTGAACGACGTGCCGGCCGATGTTTCCGGTGGCGCCAGTGACGAGCATGGTCATGAGAGGACTCCTGTTGGGTTGGGAGGCCCCATCGTTGTCGATCCACTCCTGGCCCGATAGCCCGTATATTTGGACCACCCGTCTCGCTGGTGGAACACATGGACCTGCTCGCCCTGGCCGACTTCAACCTGGTGGCGCGCCACGGCGGCTTCGGCCGTGCCGCCCGCGCGGCCGAGCGCCCCAAGGCCACGCTTTCCCGGCGGGTGGCGGACCTGGAGGCCAGCCTGGGCGTGCGCCTGTTCGAGCGCGGCTCGCATACCTTGAAGCTGACCCAGGAGGGGCGCGCCCTGTTCGAACGCACCGAGACGCTGCTGACCGAACTGGGCGAGGCGACGACGGCCATCGCTTCGGGCGGGGCGACGCCCAGGGGCAGATTGCGGATCAGCGCGCCGCTGCTGTTCTCACAGCTCGCCCTGGGCAAGCTGGCGGCCGATTTCGCGCTGCGCTACCCGCAGGTGCGTCTGGAAATCACCACCGAGGACCGGCCGGTGGACATGGTGGAGGAGGGCTACGACCTGGTGATCCGGGTCAACCCGGACTCGGACGACAGCCTGATCGGAAGAATCCTGCTGCGCGATCGCCTGGTGGCCGTGGCAAGCCCGGCGTTGCCGCGTCCCGCCCCCGACAAAGCGGTCCGCGCGGTCGTGCGGGTCGCAGGCAACGCATCGGTCTGGGAGCTGACCGCCGAGCAAGGTGATTGGCGCCAACCGATCGAGCCCGTCCTGCAGCTGGCCTCGCTGATCATGATCCGCGACGCGGTGCGCACCGGCGCCGGCGCGGCGGTGCTTCCCCTGTCGCTGGTGGCCCACGACCTGACGGCCGGCACGCTGGTGCGATGGGCCGATGCCAAGGTGCCGCCGATCGAGATCTGGGCGCTCTACCCCTCGCGCCGCCTGCTGAGCGCACGGGTCAGCGCGTTCCTGGAACTGCTGAAAGCGGCGTTCCCGCTGGGAACACCGGAAGAGTTGGCCGCCTATGCCCGCGCGTGATCGCCGCCCGGGGACAAATC
>Ga0222713_10007654_pt1 | contig 10081 bp, 8 predicted proteins | sample C33_649DmetaG_FD_165061 | JGI IMG/M metagenome (GOLD analysis project Ga0222713, IMG submission 165061) | Estuarine water microbial communities from San Francisco Bay, California, United States - C33_649D | ecosystem: Environmental > Aquatic > Marine > Unclassified | place: USA: California... | reverse complement strand
GTCATCGTCGACACCACGCGCGAACTCGGGCTGGGACAGACCACGGGATCGCGCGGCACGTTGATGGGTGCGGGTGCCGTGCACGCTGCATGCAACACGGCCAAGGCGGCTGGACTCACTCGCGGCGTGGACCATCTCGGTGAATACCGCGTCGACTGGACCACCAAACTCGGCGACCCGAAGGTAACCAGCCCAATCATTCACTCCACGTTCGGCTACGCAGCCCAGATGACCGTCCTCAACCGCGAGACGGGCAATGTCGAACGTGTGGTTGCTGCGCACGACGTTGGACGCGCGATGAACCCCACGCTCTGCGAGGGACAAATCGAAGGCAGCATCCACATGGGTCTTGGTTATGCACTGACCGAGGACTTTCCCAGTGATCCGGAAACGGGATTCCCCACGAATATGACGCTGCGAAGCCTCGGCATCCTGCGAGCCAAGGACGTGCCACCGATGGATGTCATCCTCGTCGAGCGCGCACAGCCGAATGCTCCGTACGGAATCAAGGGCGTCGGAGAGATCGGACTCGTGCCGACGGCGGGCGCCGTGGCCGCAGCACTGCACGACCTCGACGGTCAGTGGCGCACCACGCTGCCGATGCGCCGAGTTGGAGACGACGAATGAACGCCATCTCCGCACACCGAGCAGACATGCTCAGCGTGACACCCGGTTTGGTCAACGCCCACCACCACTTGTACTCCGCCATGGCTCGAGGCATGCCGGCATCGCGAGGAGTTGCCACAAGTTTCCCCCACATGCTCGAACTCGTATGGTGGCGCCTCGATGCTGCCCTCGACCTCGACACCATCTACTGGTCGGCAAAACTCGGTGCAGTCGAGGCAGTACTGGCGGGAACCACCTGCATCGTGGATCACCATGAATCGCCCCGTGCCATCGAGGGATCGCTGGAGGCGATCGACCGCGCCTGCAGCGAGGTAGGGGTTCGTGTGCGCACGTGCTACGGAGCAACGGATCGCTGGCGCGACGACGACACGCTGCACCAGAAGGTATCCCCTCTTTCCCCGATGACGAAAGGTGCCAAGCGCGGTCTCGAGGAGTGCGAGCGTCACATCCGCTCGGGCAAGGCCGGCATGGTCGGACTCCATGCCGCATTCACCTGCAGCAATGAAACCATCGCCGCGGCCGCAGACTTGGCCACATCGTTGAACGTGGGCGTGCACGTACATGTTGCCGAGGCGATCGACGACTCGCAGGCTGCCGCACGCCTGGCCCCACACGCAACGGACGAATGGCTCATCGTGCATGGTGTGCACCTCGACCGCACACTGCCCGGCCGCCTCGCCCACAACCCCCGCTCCAACATGAACAACGGTGTCGGGTATGCCGCACCCACCACTCGCCCCAACACCGTGGTACTCGGATCCGACGGCATCGGATCCGACATGTACGAAGAATTCCGTCTCGCATACGTGCGGCTACGCGAGTTCGATCAAACCGCAACACCCGACGTGGTATCGGGCTGGCTGGACAATACCCGAGAGTTGTTCCCTCAATCCAAGGATGATCGAGTGACATGGCGATATCCGCATGCCGATGATGCATGGCACGCCGCTTTCACCACCGGCATGCGAGTCGAGCGCGTCGAGACCGCCACGGATGGCTCATCGAGTCCCCGAATCATCGTCGATCGGGGGACGACGACGCTGGTCGACGAGGTCGAGATTCGAGCGAAGGCCGCCGAAGCTGCCGCTCGTCTACACCGCCGAATGGAGGACCTGTAACCATGGCCGCACGAGTCGCGTTGTACCTGCAGGATGCCCACCCACTGCGTGAGGGAATGGAGTTCGCCAAGTACGCCGAATCCAAGGGTTTCGAGGCGGTGTGGCAAGCCGAGAGTCGTCTCGTACGTGAAGCAACCGTGCCGATGGCCGCCTTCGCATCGGTCACCACGAAGCTGAAGGTCGGCTCGGGAGTGGTCGACTGTTGGAGCCGGAATCCCGCACGTCTCGCTGCAACCTTCAGCACGCTCGATGATCTTGCGCCCGGTCGAGTATTGCTGGGCATCGGCGCCTGGTGGGATCCACTTGCCAAGAAAGTTGGTATCGATCGCAGCAGACCCCTGCGTGCCATGCGTGAGATCGTTACCGCGGTTCGCGCACTCCTGAACAACGAAACCGTCACGATGCAGGGAGAGTTCGTGCAACTCGACGGAGTCGAGCTCGACTACGTGTATCAGGAACGCCGAAAGAAGGACGTGCCGATCTACATCGGCGCCACCGGCATGCAGATGATGGAACTCACCGGTGAAATCGCCGACGGCGTGGTCCTGAACTACCTGGTGTCCCCCGAGTACAACGCAAAAGCACTGGAGGCATTGGAACGGGGCGCAGCCAAGGCGGGTCGCTCACTCGAGTCGATCGATCGTCCGCAACTCGTCGTGTGCAGCGTGCATGAAGACCGCGCGACCGCCCTCGACATGGCACGCCAAATGGTCACCCAATACCTTGGCCAACAGCCACACATCATGAAGGCCTCGGGGGTGCCCCAATCGCTGCTCGACAAGGTGGGAAGCGTGCTCACATGGCCGGCGACGCACCAGCAGGTGGTAGCGGCGTCCAAGTTCGTTCCCGACGAGATCGTTCAGATGCTCACCGCCAGCGGCACGCCCGCCGATGCACGCGCTCAGGTGGAGCACTACATGCGCAATGGTGCCACGTGCCCCATCCTGTACCCGCTTGGTGACGTGAAATCCATGATCGACGCCTTCTCGGATTGGAGCCCGAACCTATGACGGTCGTCAATGCCACGTCGTTGCAACAGGCACTGGAGGCGTTGCACGATCACCCGGGAGCACGCCTGGTGCAGGGCGGTACCGACCTGATGGTCGAGGTCAACTTCAATCGCACGACATTGCACGACGTCGTCGCCCTTCGACGAGTAAACGAACTCAAGCGCTGGCACATCGCCGAGGATTCCCAAACCATCCGCCTCGGTGCCGGCATTCCCTACGCGGAGATGGAACGCTCCCCTCTCTGTCACCATCTTCCGGCACTCGCCCAAGCGGCTCGCACGGTCGGATCGCCGCAAATTCGCGCAGCGGGGTCACTGGGCGGCAATCTCGGAACGTGTTCACCTGCGGGCGACGGACTACCGGTCCTTTCTGCACTCGATGCCACCGTGCACCTCCAGAGTCTGGATGCGTCCCGCGATCTGTCGATCCATGAATTCATGCTCGGGGTAAAGAAGAACGCGCGCCAGCCCAATGAGGTGATCGTGGCCGTCACCTTGCCGGTCCTGAACGGGTTCCAGGGCTACGCCAAGGTGGGAACGCGCAACGCAATGGTCATCTCTGCTGCCTCTGTCTGCGTGGTGCACGACGCCCTCGGCGGCACCATCCGCGTGGCTCTCGGTGCGGTCGCCCCGACCGTCGTGCGGACGCGCGAGGCCGAAGCATGGCTGGCATCGCAGACGAACCTCGCAGCCCCACTGACCGTTACACCGGAACTCGCCCGCGAGTTTGGTCGACGCGCTGCCGCGGAATGCTCTCCCATCGACGACCATCGATCCACCGCCTCGTATCGACGCCATGCCATCGCGGTGCTCGTCGAACGCCTGCTCCTGCGAGCCAACGACCATGGAAAGTCACCACGATGAGCAACGAGATATACCGACTCACGGTGAATGGAATCGAGCACGAGGTGAAGGACGCCTGGGCCGGTGAAAGCCTGCTGTACGTTCTGCGCGAACGCCTCGGCCTGCCCGGTACGAAGGGAGCCTGCGAGCAGGGGGAATGCGGTTCGTGCACCGTGGTGATGGACGGTGAGGCCGTCTGCTCGTGCCTCGTGATGGCGGCAACTGCGGTCGACGCGGACATCACCACCGTCGAAGGGCTATCGCTCGACGGTGAGCCAACCGACGTTCAACAATCCTTCGTCGAAGCCGGTGGCGTGCAATGCGGTTTCTGCACCCCGGGCCTCATCGTTGCGGTGCATCACCTGCTCGATCGCAACCCGAGCCCCGATGAATTGGCCATCAAAGAAGCAATCAGTGGCAACATCTGCCGCTGCACCGGCTACGGGCGAATCTTCGCCGCGGTGGAACGTGCTCGCGACCAGCGCCGTGCGATGCAGGCGAAGTAGCGGAGACGACCCATCACCATGACCACCAAGACGTCAACCCAACGACGAGGAGCCCTCGGATCATCGGCGCTACGACCCGATGGCATCCCGAAGGTACAGGGTCGGTTCGCGTTCTCGTCCGATGCGTGGGCGGACAGCATGCTGTGGGGCGCGACACTACGAAGCCCCCATCCGCACGCCCGGATCGTCTCGATCGACGTCTCCGGAGCACTGGCCATCAACGGGGTGAGTGCGGTGATCACCGCCAAGGACGTTCCGGGACAACTGACGTACGGACTCATCGCCAGCGATCAGCCGGTCTTCGCCAGCGAGATGGTGCGGTATGCCGGTGAACCCGTGGCGGCAGTGGCAGCCGATCATCCCGAAACTGCGCGTCGGGCGCTCGATGCCATTCATGTCGACTACGAGGTGCTCCCGCCGCTCGTCGACGCAGAGGATGCGATCTCCGGTTCATTTCCCGCAATTCACCCCGACGGCAACGTGATCCGCAGACAACGCATCATTCGTGGTGACCAATCGTTCGTGGGTGACGTCGTGGTGGAGGGCTACTACGACGTCGGCATGCAGGATCAGGCATTCCTCGGGCTGGAAGCTGCATTGGCACTGCCCGACGACGCAGGAGGTGGTGTCGAACTGTTCGTCGCCACACAGTGGTTGCACGAGGATCAGAAACAGATCGCAGCGTGCCTCGATCTGCCGATCGAGAAGGTTCGTCTCACGCTCGGCGGCGTGGGCGGTGCATTCGGAGGCAGGGAGGACATCAGCCTGCAGGTTCATTGCTGCCTGCTGGCACTCACGACGGGTCGACCCATCAAGATGCAGTACGGACGTGAAGAGTCGTTCTTCGGGCATATTCATCGCCATCCGGCACGAATCTTCATGCGTCACCACGCCGACTGGGATGGAACCCTGCGCAGAGTGGAGGCCCGAGTCGTCCTCGACGGTGGTGCCTACGCGTCCACCTCGTCGGCGGTTCTCATCAACGCGGTTACCCACATGCAAGGGCCGTACAAGTGCGAGATGGCAACCGTCGACGGTTACGCCGTTCGTTCGAACAATCCCCCGTGCGGCGCAATGCGCGGTTTCGGAGTCGTGCAGGCGTGCTTCGCCCACGAGTCCCAGATGGACAAGCTCGCCGCTGCCTGCGGACTGGACCCCGTCGACATACGACTGAAGAATGCGATGCGCACCGGTGACCGTCTGATCACCGGCCAGGTCATGGACAGCGTCGCCCCCGTTGAACGTTGTATCCGCGAGACCGCCGCGATACCGCTACCCGAGCCGTTGCCCGCGGACCCCGATCCGTTGCTCATTCCGGGCGGGGCAGGCTTGACCGCACGTCGCGGCAACATCACACGAGGCATCGGCTGGGGTGTCTCCATCAAGAATCTGATGTACAGCGAGGGCTTCGACGACTACGCAACCGCACGATGTCGTCTCGCCAACGGGGTGGCCACGCTGCAGTTCGCCACCGCGGAGGTGGGCCAGGGATTCGTCGTCCTTGCACAACAGATTGCGCGTACGGTGCTAGGAGTCGACACGGTACTCCTCGAGCCGATTTCCACCGCCATCGGGAGTGCAGGCAGTACGTCGGCATCGCGTCAAACATGGATGAGCGGTGGTGCGGTCGATGGTGCATGTCGACTCGTGCGGGAACGTCTCTTCGAGCACGTAGCAGCAACGCACCACGTCGACCCCCTCCGCCTGGTCATCGATGGAACGGACGTGGTGGACAGCATGGGAACGTTGCGGGTGACGGTTACGGAGGCTTCGAAGGATCTCACCTTCGACGAGACGTTCGAACACCACCATCGCGCAACCGAGGAATTGGATGAAAACGGCCAAGGCAATTGCCACGTCGCCTTCGCTTTCGTCGCGCACCGAGCGGTGGTCGATGTCGACACGGAACTTGGTCTCGTAAAGGTGGTGCAGGTTGCCACCGCACAGGATGTCGGACGCGTATTGAACCCACTTGCGGCGCTCGGCCAGGTGGAAGGTGGTATCGCTCAAGGCCTTGGTCTGGCAGTGATGGAGGAGATCGTGCTCGAGAACGGAAGGATGAGGAATCCGTCGTTCACCGACTATCTACTACCCACGGCACTCGACGCCCCCGAGGTCGTGGTCAGCATGATCGAGGAACCCGAACCCCAGGCACCGCTGGGAGCCAAGGGAATCGGCGAACCCCCGTGCATCTCGGTGACGCCCGCCATCGTCGCGGCCATTCGTCAGGCAACGGGCAAGGAATTGCCGCGCGTGCCGGTACGACCACACGACATCGTCTTTGGCTGAGCCTCACTCGCTGCCGGAGAACTCCACGGGTCGTTGCACCCGGCTTGCGAGCCAACCGAGTTCGCCCGGCCGGGCACGTGATGGTGGCTTGCCGTCGACGAAGTGCACGTCGATACCGATGCTTCGCATGTCGCGCATGACGGATCTTCGTTGTGAAGGGTCGACGAACGAAACGACCACTCCCCGTGCGCCGGCTCGACCCGTGCGCCCTGAGCGGTGCACGTAGTCCTTCGGGTCGTCGGGTGGGTCCCAATGCACGACGCAGGGCACGTCGTCGATGTGGATACCCCTGGCCGCAACGTCCGTGGCAACGAGGATTCGAGCACGACCTCGACGAAAATCGTCGAGCGCTCGTTCCCGCTGGGCCTGACTGCGATTCCCGTGGATGACCGCACACCGTGCATCATCGGCCTCCAATTGTCGGGCCACGCGATCCGATCCGTGCTTGGTGCGACAGAACACGATGATTTGCTCGTGCTGGTCCAGCAATTCGGCGATACGCCGCAATCGTCTGTCCTTCGGAATCAACTCGAACACGTGCTCGATATCCGGCTCGGTCTCGGGCGAACTCGCGTCATGGCGAGCCGGATTTCGCTGGTAACGCGTAATCAATTCCGATACCGCCCCATCGAGGGTTGCCGAAAACAACAAGACCTGTCGGGTCGCCGGGAGGCGGTCGAGAATCTTCTTGACTGCCGGAAGGAATCCCATGTCCGCCATCCGATCGGCTTCATCCAGCACTGCGATTTGTACCGATCGCAGATCGATGTCGCGGCGACTGATCAAATCCTCCAAACGTCCGGGCGTGGCCACCACAACGCTTGCGGAGGAAATCCGTCGTACCTGGGGCCCGTAACCCGCGCCGCCGAATACTGCGGTGGCGCGCAACGTGCGCCCGGAATCGAGCAAATCGATCTCCGCACATACCTGGGATGCGAGCTCGCGCGTGGGAACGAGTACCAAACCCGTGGGTGCCGACGGTTTTGCACGTCTCAGCCTCGACACCAACACCAGCCCGAACGCGATGGTTTTCCCCGAGCCGGTCGGCGCCTTACCGCAAACGTCCCGCCCCGCCAAACCATCGGGAACGGTCATGGTCTGAATGGCGGTTGGCTCGGTGATACCGCGTCGACCCATTCCGGTCACGAGCTGCTCGGCGATACCGAGTGAGGCGAAGGTGCTCAGACGAATACTGCATTCAGCAGCGACACGAGGTCAGCATCCCAGCACCCGCTCAACGTACTGGTTGAGGAACTTTCCGCTCGGGTCGAGTTGCCGGCGCATGGCACGAAACGCGTCGAAATGCTCGTAGCGCGATTGCAGGGTTTCGGCACTTTGAAAGTGTATCTTTCCCCAGTGCGGACGACCCTCCAACGGTAGGAGAATCCGCTCGATCATCCGGAAATACGGCTCGTAGACCATGCCCTTGTACATATGCACGGCGATGTACGCCGATTCACGCCCGTACGACGTGGAAAGTGGTACATCGTCGGCTCCGGCAACCCTCACCTCCACCGGAAAACTGATCCTCAAATCCGACCGCTCAACCTCGTCCACGATCCGCGTCATTGCCTCCACCAACCGCTCGCGCGGAATGGAGTATTCCATTTCATGGAACTTGACCAAACGGCGCGTGGCAAAGACACGATGGCTCTCCTCGACGAATTCATGGCGACCCGTGGAGGGAAGCGCGGTGGCGAGTCGCGGTATCAACGAGGGGAACGCGCGCCCGGTAGCACACACCGCCCCGAAGGCATAATTCTCCATGACCGTTTTGTTCCACCAAACCGAGGTACGCGACCTCGGCTCGGGTGGATCCTGCGTCCGCTGGTTGGTCTTGGTGAGTGCCCACCTGGTGTGCGGAATCCAATAGAACTCGAAGTGATCCACCGACGTCACCGTCGTGTCAAAGTGGCCCAAAACATCGTCGAGGCGGCGCGGCTCCTCCACTGCCCGCAGTTGGAAGGTCGGCACGACCTTCATATCCACGTAGGTGAGGATTCCGAACGCCCCGAGGGCAACCCGACCAAGGCGGAAGACATCCGCGTTCTCGGTGGCGGAACATGTGATGTGTGTTCCGTCGGCCGTCACCAGACCGAATCCGGCAACTTGACCTGCCAAACCGGTGTATCGGAGACCGGTGCCGTGCGTGGACGTCGAGATTGAACCGGCCATGGTCTGTGCCGTGATGTCACCCATGTTCGTCAATGCGAACCCAGCGGTAGCGAGATGCTCGTTCACATCGCTCAGTACCATGCCGGCGGGAATTCGCGCGATCCCGGAGTGGCCGTCTATCCCGATGCCCTCGTCGAACGTTCCGGGTCGCAGGAGCGTGTCGTGCGTAACCGCAATCGTAGTGAAACTGTGTCCGCTTCCGACCATACGCACCCGTTGACCCTCCGGAGCGAGGCGAACCACCTCCTGCAAATGCTCGATCGACGTCGGTGTGACGATTCGTTCCGGGTGCACCCGGACGCTTCCCGCCCAGTTACGCCACGTGGGCATTACTTCGTTTTCGAACGATCAGCGAAGAAGCGACGAACGAGCGGCTCGAAATGCTCGAGGGGGGCGCTGACGTAGTCGGGGTCGAACGCCGGCGAGTCGTACTTGGCACAGAACTCCTCCGTGTAGTGGTAGTACGGCGAGTCCTTGAACGCGTCGCGGGCGTTGCGATCCATTCCGATGTGGTGCCAAAAGTAGTAGCCCTGGAAGATGCCGTGCTGCGCCACCATGAAGTGGTTGGCTTCGGTCACGAAGGGCTTCACCATCGTCGACGCAATGTACGGGTGGTTGAAAGGTGCGAGCGTGTCACCGATGTCGTGCAGCAATGCGCAGAGCACGTACTCCTCGTCCCGACCATCGGCTTCCGCACGAGTTGCGGTTTGCAGCGAGTGTTCCAGTCGGGTGACGGGGAAACCGCCATGATCGCTGGCAAGTCGACGAAGGAGATGAAGCGCATTGTCGGCGACCATGTCCTGGGTATCTCCGATATGACTCATGATCAACGACCAGTCATCCTTCGTTGATTCTTGGAAGGATCGGAATCTCGCCCGATCAGGCACGTGTGGAGGAGCAGAATCCATGAAGGTACTTTACGGCTCTATGTGGAGCCAGATGGTGTCGGCATCGGATCGCAAACTGAGGCGAGACGCGCACACCACGACCTTGTCGCCGTGCCGGAGCATTCCACGATCCCTAGCCGCGGCCAAACCCGCGCCGATCGCGACCTCGACGTCGGTATTGCGTTCGGCCACCACTGCATGCACCCCCCAAACGAGTCTCAATTTGCGTGCCGTCTCGAGACTCGGCGTTGCGGCAATGATGGCCGAGCCCGGGCGACACGCCGCCAGCAACCGAACGGAATGTCCCGTGTACGTAAGGGACAGCATCGCGTCGGCACCCACGCGGCGCGCCAAGGAGCTCGCAGCGGCAGTGACGGCGGCCGTCGAGGGGTTCGCGTCGGCAAAGATCGGCGGTAGCACCACGTCACGTTCCGCGGCCTCGCATATTGCGCACATCACTTCCACGGCTCGCACCGGATCCACCCCGACCGCGGTCTCCCCCGACAACATCACCGCATCGAAACCATCGCGAACTGCGCCCGCAACGTCGGCCACCTCCGCCCGTGTGGCGCGCGACGATGTCGTCATCGACTCGAGCATCTCGGTGGCCCCGATCGAAATAAACCC
>Ga0222713_10007653_pt1 | contig 10082 bp, 15 predicted proteins | sample C33_649DmetaG_FD_165061 | JGI IMG/M metagenome (GOLD analysis project Ga0222713, IMG submission 165061) | Estuarine water microbial communities from San Francisco Bay, California, United States - C33_649D | ecosystem: Environmental > Aquatic > Marine > Unclassified | place: USA: California... | reverse complement strand
GCCGGCAACTCGATGGCAGTCCTTGCAGGCGCCGTGACGGCAGCGTGGCTTCTTGTCGGATGTGGGTTGGTTCATTTGGGTTGTTGGGTGGAAAGTTCGACGCGGGCAATCTGTTCGCCGATCCAGCGCATGACAGGGACTGCCATCGAGTTGCCGGCGCACTTGTAGCGTGGGCCGTCTGGGCATTGGTCGGCGGGCTTTCCCTTCCAGGGGATTTGGCTCCAGTTGTCGGGGAAGCCTTGGAGGCGTTCGCACTCGACAGGGGTGAGGCGACGGACTGCCATAGGGGTGAGGACGCCATGCTGTTCGCCGCCCTTCTTGAGCGTGAACATCGGGTCTCCTGGCGTAAAGTTCTGGATGCTGTGTTTTTCTCCGCAAGGGCCAAGACGCGAGAGAAGGTTCATGTCATCGAGAGGGACGACTGGGTAAGCCACGTGCGGAGTCTGGTCGCCCATGCTGGCCTTTAGGGTGGTGGTCGCCACGGTCGACGGGTCAGCTCCAGCCTCGCGGCGTAGGTTGCCGGGCTGGAAGGTGATGGCAAGGGCATCGGCTTCGACGCGTTCGTTTCCTGTGCGGGAATAAGGCGGGCCGCTGCTGGTGACGGTGGGAGCGACAGAGCCGGGCATATGATGGCAAACGCCGTGGATGTCGGTCTTGGTCAGCGTGAACATCGGGCCTCCGTCAGTTGCACCTGTGCCTTGCGGGCCGGCATTCTCGCCGCGTCCGATTATCGTGCCTTGGATGGCGATGGCTTGTGCCCCGGTGGTATCAATGGTGTAGGCAGGGTCTCCTTGATTGGCGATGCCAAGTCCGTTCTGGCGTTTCTCAATTTCGCGTCCGTCTTGGATTGGGATTGGTTGCGTTAAGCAAGGGATGCATTTTCCTTCTTGAACAAACTGGTTGCCCACTCCCTTGAAATCGCGTGCGCAAAGGGTTCCGACGCTGTCGTTATCTGGGCATGGGATTAATCTTCCTGTGTAGGCGTCCTGTCCAGAGTAGGCTCCGGGGTGGGCGTCGGCACAGAGGGTTCCGACAGTCCTTGGCAAGCCTGCCTCAACGCCTGCTCCAGCATCGGCGGCAACGCCTTGCCCCTTCTTTCGGCGCGGCGCAGGATGCCAGCACAGGCTTTCGGGCTTAAGAAGAACCGAGGCGGCAACGTCCCGACCTCCAAGACTTGCGACAACGAAGACGCGACGACGGCGTTGGGGTACTCCGAAGTATTGAGCGTCCAAGACCCGGTAGGCCCACCCATACCCGAGCTGTTCCAACGCCCCGAGGAAGGAACCAAAATCCCGTCCTCCGTCCGATGACAGGACGCCAGGGACATTTTCCCAGACGATCCAGCGGGGGCGGAGCTTGTCAGCAAGTCCAAGAAAGACGAGGGCGAGGTTGCCCCGAGGGTCGGCGAGTCCTTTGCGGAGGCCGGCGACGGAGAAGGATTGGCAAGGGGTTCCTCCGACCAGAAGGTCGATTGAACCGGGTTGCAGGGGCCAGGATTGGTATTCGGTGAGTGAGCCATAGTTTGGTGTGTTAGGGAAACGATGTGCGAGGACGGCGCACGGAAATGGTTCGATTTCGGAGAAGCCCACGGCCTTCCAGCCAAGGGGTTCCCAAGCGACCGACGCGGCTTCCATGCCCGAACAGACGGAGAGGAAACGGAGAGGGATTTGAGGGGTTGATGGTTGGGTGGTCATAAGTTGTGGCTTGATGATAAATGGTTGTTGTTGGCGGGCTTCGTGGACGGCCTTGATTTCTTCAAGGGCTTCGTCGGAGCAACCGCCTCGGCTGCCCTTGCAAGTTGTAATCGTAGGGGAAATGATTGGCTTCATAGCACAGATGAACTGGTCTTGTGTGCTGGCGATGGTGAAGGTCTTGTCGATGTACCACAAGGCTCCAGTTCCGCCTTTCTCATTGGGGCGCACGGCTCCTCCTTTAGTGCCGGAGTAGTTTCCCCCCCCACGGACTTTAAACGCGATAGGCAGCACGATGTTTAGTACTTGTTGATGATGTCGACGAGGCTGGGGCCGTCGGCGAGGGCGAGGATGTAGGCCGCGAGGGCGAGGCCGGCGAGGAGGGCGAGGAGGAGTTTCATTGGGTTGCTTGGTTGGGGGAAAAGTTAAACCCTCTTATTCAGAGGGCGTCGGTGAAGCCGAGGCGAACTGCGTCGGCGTGGCAGTAGATTTCCAACTTATCGTTGACGAACACCAGACCAATAAAGGTCTCCATCGAGATACCGACACAAGTGTCGTCGATGGCGAAGCGAGCGGCAGCGCGTTCACGGATTTCATTGAGGGAGGAGGCGAGCAGGCGAGGAGGGTTATTCATAACGAAGATAAGTTATGAGGTCTTTAGGTTTAGCGTCAACACCTATTTCTAAATTATTTAGCAGGACGCCATTAAAGACGCTTTAGACCCCCAAAGTTTCCAAAGGACGCCACCTAAGGCGGGTTATGGGAACCCCCATTTGACCCCCTTGGCTTGCCCTAGGAGGCGTTTTGACGGCGGAATCGTAGGAAGACCGCCACCCCCACCCCAACGCACCCGACCGCCAATGCCCACCCAAGGTCGCGGCAGGCCTTCAGCCCCAAGGTCGCCGAGGTCAGTTGCCTCTCAAGGTTCTTGTCGTCGCTCTTCGTCCCGGCATCCGTGATCAGCATGACCATTGCGTTCGTGTCCTGAAACGAGCTGAGGATATACTCCGAGATGTAGGCCACGGCACAAGCCGCCATCCCAGCGCAAGCGACAAGGGCCACCGTAGCCCACAGGAGGTTCGACTCACTTCCTCCGCTTGGCTGGTTTCTTTTTGCCATTGGGTTTCTTCGTCACCTTGGCGACCTCGGCCTCGCCACGGGCTTTGACGTACTTGAGGACGTAGTCGAGGCATTCGGGGGCGGAGTAGCCGGCGGCACCGATGGCGGCCATCCGTAGTCCTGGGGAAGTGATGTGGTCTTGGATGCCGTACCCGACCAAGGCGGCGGTGATCGCGGCGGCGGAGACCCGGCGAACCACCCAACCAAAGGACACGGGCTCGGTCGAAAGGAGAAGCCGTGCCGTCATCGCCAACCCGCCGAGGATGGAGGCGACCAAGCCGTCCTTGACCAAGGCCTGCGTCTGCTCGCTGTCGATGGGTGGGGCGGGGGGGCTCATTGTTTGACGCGGCGGTAGCCTTCCCGCCAGAGGACTTCGGTGACGACGGAGGTGAGGCGACGCACATCGGCCTCGGTCAGTTCAAAGTCGCCGACATGGAGCGCCTCATGGACGACCGTGTTGAGCCGTGACTTCTCCGTGCGGTGGGACTTGGAGATGAGGATGGTATAGTCGTCCCCTTCCTTGATGGCTTGCCCCAGGAGATGCCCGCCCATCCTAGCCTCCTTGATTTTTATCTTCTTCTTGAGGGCCATGGGATTTGTTGAGGTGTCCGCTGTAGAGATGCCAGCCCCCGAGGAGGAGGCCGACAAGGAAGAGACCGCCCACGGACGGCAGGAACCAAGGCGAGTCGAGGAGGAAGGGAACGGCGCCGATGCAGACGCCCGAGACGAGGAGGCCCGCCCCGATCATCACGCGACCAAAGGCGATGGCGAAACCACCGAGGACCATCATCCCGGCGGCGACCATGGCGTAGAGGTTGCGCTGTCCCTCCTTCTTGGCCTCGTCGACCTGTTTCTTCAAAGTGTCGATTTCTCCGACCATTTTCGACATGACCTCGGCGTTGGCCTTCTGCTCGGACTCCAGCTTGTGCCACATGGCGTCGATGTCGGCCTTGGCTTTGGCCGCGGAGGCCACGCTCGCCTCGTAAGCCTTGGGGTCGGCCTTCAACGCCCGGGCCTTCGCGAACTCTAGGTCGGTCGGGGAAGGTTGAGGCAAGCCCGCTTGGGCCACGGCGAGTTCCGAGCGGACGACTTCGGGTTTGTCGGCGTTCTCCTTGGCGACCGAGACGGCCGCGGCGGTGCGGGACTCCAACTTGTCCTCCTTCTTGCCGACGACCTCCAGCGTCCCCTCCTGCGGGACAGGTTCAGGGACAGGCGGAGTCGTGGCACATCCAGCCAGGAGAAGAGAGATGACCAAAATGCGATGCATCGTAAATTGGTCTTAACCGTTTTAAGGTCAGCGACCCTTCAGCGCGTCGACGATGGTCTTGCCCTTGGCTTCCGCGGCCTTGAGTTTCTCGATGTGCTTGCGGTAGATGAGCAGGCCGGCGACTAGGCCGATGAGCAGGCCGGTGACGAAGAGGATGAGGGAGAGCATGGTTGGTTAGGAGAGTTTGAGTTCTGCGACCTTGGCGTTCACTTCGGCTTCCGTGCCGATGATGGCCTTCCACGCGGTGAGGTAGCGGGTGTCCTTGGCGGCCTGTGCCCGGAGCTTGATGCTGGTGCCGTCGTGCAGGACGAAGGTTTGACCGGCCTTGATCTCGAGGTCGTAGGACCTGCCCTTGTTGTCTTTGGTTTCCATTAGGAGAGTTTCGCGAGGAGGGCTTGCACCTGGGCTTCAAGTTCGGCGATGCGTTCCGCGTCGGACTTCTGGGGGGCTTGCGATTGGTAGGCCACGGAGACGAGGTATTCGTCCGTCATCTCGGCGTTGCCGAGGACTTGGCGTCCGTCTTGGCAGGTGATGGAGGTGAGGTCGTCGGAGCGTGTCCAGACGAGGCCGTTTTGGTCGGTGAAGGTAGAGGACATAAAGTTTAGCAATAAGTGATGATGACCGCGAGGCCGTTGCCGCCGTTTCCGCCAGGACCACCCGAAAAACCTGCGTCGGACGCACCGCCACCACCGCCACCACCGCCGGGCCAGCCGCCGTTTCCGCCCGTGCCACCAACGGCTCCCGTGATATAGTAGCCACCGCCACCACCCGTGCCGGCTCGAGTGTATTGGGTTGTCGACGAAGTGCCGTCAGTTGCCTGAACGCCAGCCGTTGTTCCTGCGGCACCGCCAGCGACTGCGACGTCAATCCCTGAAGCATTATTGACCGGAGAGCGACCGCCGCCTGGGCCTCCATTTTTGTTTGCCGTGCTTCCAGCCGTTGCCCCGCCTCCGCCTCCACCACCGTTTGGGATTGATTGGTTGCCATCTGAATTTGATCCACCCGTACCCGTGGTTGAAGTGCCAGCGCCTCCGGCTCCCAAAGCTCCGGGTCCAACGGCAAAGAAAAACGGAGTGCGTCCTGAGCCACCAGCAGCGCCAGAATTATTTCCACCACCACCACCTTGACCTGAGAAAGCCCTGAAATTGCCAAAGGTTGTATTTGCTGGGGTACCGCCTGGAAGGCCCGTAAATGGCAAGCCTCTTGGTGCGCCACCAGCACCGCCAGCAGGAACAACCACGGACTCGGTCGAACCAAGTTGGTCTGCGGAAAGGATACCATGCAAGCATGAGCCGCCGGAACCTCCACCACCACCCGTTCTAATCGTGGCGGTATCTCTCTGGAAACCGGCACCACCACCACCACCCGCCCCAAAAAGCCAGATTTCAACCCACTTGGCGTTGGCAGGTTTGGTCCAGGTGAAAGTCCCGCTAGTGCTTGCATCACCGAAGGTCTGCAGATCCACCCCACCACCGCCGCCGCCACCAGCCGTAGCCCACGAAGCATCGTAGTCGGTCGCAGAGTTCTTCGTCAGCACTTGCCCGGTCGTCCCGCCGATGGGCAGATCGTGGGGAGCCGTGGACTGCGTGGTCGCATCCGCAAAGGTGATGACCGCGCCAGAGGAAGCCGTGAGCGTGAGGCCGGTGGAGTCTACCATGCCGTTGCCGGCGATGACCTGACCGCAAGTCAAGGTGCCCGAGCTGAGGTCGAGCGAATTGATGTATGACGCCGTTGCCGTGTCGTAGATGTACGGCGAGGAATAAGTCAGAGTGCCGGAACCACCGCCACCACCAGCGACCACCCATGCCCCGTTGTTGCGTCCGTAGGTCTGCGAGTCCGAAGGAGCGTCGCCGATGCCAGCCGTGGTTTGGACGGTCGAGTCCGCGAAGGTGATGCCAGTACCAGTCACCGACAGGCCACTCACACCCGAACCAAGGTTGCCGAAGTTGAGGGCCGAGCCGTCCAGGGAAGTGAAGTTGTCCGAGCCATCAATAGACCGAACGGTGCCGCCCGTCACATTGATGGAGGTCGTGCCGTTGGGGATGACGAAGTTGCTGGGGTTCGACAGCGGGTAGTAGGTCGAGGCCGCTGCGGACGAGGTGAGATACCCTTGGGCCTTGACGAAGGCCGTGGTGGCGATCGACGTGTCGTTGTCCGAAGTCGCAGGGGTCGGCGCTGTTGGGTTGCCCGTGAAGGTCGGGGAGGCGAGCGGGGCCTTGAGGCCCAAGGCCGTGTTGAGGTCGGTTTGGTCGGAGAGGGTTCCGATGATCCCGCCCCAGACCGCGGTGCCACCCGCAGGGGTCGCCCATTTGAGTTCCGTGCCGTCGAAGGACAGGACTTGGTCGGTCGTCGGGGCCGTGGCGTTCAAGGTCGTCGCCGCCGCGTTGGTCAGGGACGAGATGGAGAGCTTCGCCGTGAGGAGCGAGTCGACCGAGGCTTTGCTATAGAGGTTGATTGCCATGTCTTAGGAGATAATGAGTTGTTCCCACGCGCCGTTCTTGCGGACGTAAGGGGTGCCGTCGGAAGGGGAGTCCGTGAGGTAGGAGCCGATAGGCTGGTAGGTCGAGGCGGCGGTGGCTGAAGTCAGATAAGCAGACATCGAAGCCTGCGTCTGATAGGTCGAGGCCGCCGAGGCAGTCGTCAGATAGGCCGACATCCCCGAAAGGGTCTGATAGGTCGCGGCGGCGGTCGCCGTGGTGAGGTAAGGCGAGAGGGCTGCGGAAGTGATATAGCCTTGGCTCGTCACCCAAGACTCAAGGGCGTAGCCCGTCAAGGCACCGGCCTGAAGGTAGCCTTGAGCGTCTACCCAAGCCTGCGTCGCAAGCCCAAGGGTCGAGGCCGACTTGTTCTTCCAGAGGGAGGTCGCCGTCTCGTAGACCAGGAGGTCGCTGTTGGCCGGAGTAAGCGCGCTTACGTCGTGAAGCTCTGACAGCTCAAAGCCATTGCTTATACGGACGAGGATGGTGCCTTGGTTGGCGTGTACCCGCTCCACGATGGCGACATAGACCATGTGGTAAGGGGCCGAGGGCTTCGTGGTCGTGAAGGCGCCGGCGGTCGTCGGGCTAAGGTAGAGCTGCTGGCCTTCGGTGTAGGCGGTCGTGTCGAGGTTCTCGACCAAGCCAAGGACGCAGACATACCCGTTCTGGTTGTTCGGGATGTCCGAGATGACCACCCCGAATGTCTGGGCGGAGGTCTCGTCGCCCGTGGCGATGGCCTTCGTGACCGTGACCTTGTTGCCCGCCCCGCCGTTGATGTAGACCACCGTCCCCTTCGTGAGGGTCGCCTCCGTCTCGTTGCGGACTTGGGCACGGACTTGGGTCGTCGAACCAGAAGGGAAGCCGAAGTCGAACACCGCCGCAAGGGAGGTGCCGGAGTTGACCACCGTGGGGGTCGCATCGGGGGCGAGGGCCGTCACCGTGCCGACGGCGATGGTCGCCGCAGGGCCGGGCGTGCCGAGTTCCACCGACAGGACGGCAGGGGCCGTCGCAAGGACCGCGACCTCAAGCGTCCCCGTCGTCTCCGCCACCGTGACCGAGAGCGTCCCCAGGACTTGCGAAGAGATGGAGATGGGCATCGGTTAGGCCGTGACTTGGTCGATGACGTTGAGGCGCATGGTCTCCGAGTAGAAGACCGTCGTGCCGTAGGCGAACTTGATGTCCCAGCGGGCCGAGCCCAGCGACCAGTTGGCGGTCGGGCTGTAGGATGCCACGAAGGAAAGGCCGTCCACCGCCATCGTGATCGTGCAGGGGTAGGTGTTGTTCGCGTAGTCGATGATGGACGAGGTGACCGTGGTCGTCAGCAGGTTGGCAGGGCCACCCGTCTCGGGGGTATAGGTGACGGTCCCCGCGAAGGTCGTACCGCGTTTGAAGGTGACTGAGGTCGAGCAGGTCATCGGGTCTTAATGTTGCTGGGATTGGAAGGGGGGTCAGGACGCCACGATGTTGGTCGTGTACCCGCTGCCCGTGGTCAAAAGTTTGGTGTAGCCCGTCCAAGTGCCGAACCAAGCATCGGTCGTGGACTTGAAGCCAGGAAGCGTCGTGGATGGGTAGGTCGGAAGGGTCTCAACCCATTGGACTTCGCCGCCCCCGATGTAGCCGGGAAGGGTGAGGGTTCCGATTAGGAGCTGGGTCACTTTCCAATTCTCGTTTTCGTAGACGATGGAGGCAATCTTGATGCGCTCGGCGGCGTAGTTGGCCAAGGCATAGTTGAGCATATTGACCATGAGGTTCCCGCTCCCGCCACCTTCCCCTTCGACCGTGACCGCCGTGACCTGTTGGTAGCAGTCCCAGTTATAATGACCCTCGGTTTCGGTCGGGAAAGCCGTCGACTTGGTGTATGCATCAGAGCCGTCCGCGATGACGGCAAGCAGCGGGAAGGTGCCGTCGCCACCGCTTGAGCTGAGTTGATTGCGCACGATGTAGACGCCCCAAGTGTCCGAGCCCGTCGCCGGGTCTTCCTCGGTCTCTCCAGGGGTATACTTCTGGATGGTCACATAGCCATCGGAGGCCCAGATGGAATTGGGGATGTCTGACCCCTCGGTGCGTGAGCCCGTCGGGTAGATGGCGAAGCCTTGGACATTGAACTCCGTCAAGGCCTGTTGGGACGAATACATCGGCGAGGTCGTGACCGATTGCATCGCAACGATGCGGCCCTTGGCTACCCATACGTTGTCCCCATACATCTCGACCTTGAACTGCTCGGGGCCGTATTCGACCTGGGCAGGGAAAAGGATTTCAAGGGACGAGCCGTCAGCCGTGTCCGTTAGGTTATAACCGATGCCGGGCTGGATGTTTCCCATGGATTAGACGAAGAGCGGATAGACTTGGCTCGGCCAGCCTTCGAGGTTCATGCGAATCTGATAGGAGCATTTGTAGACGTGGCCGTACTCCTCGAAGTTAACCCCAGCCAGCAGGACTTGACCGCCGAAGGCACCCTCGAAATCCGTACCGACGAAGTCAGGGATAAGCTTAGGACCGCCGCTCCATCCTTGGACCAAGGAGCTGTGTCCGACGTTTGCCAAGAACTTCTGGACCACCGTGCTGCTCGTCGTGTAGATGATGCCGGAGATGCCCGTGGTCGGGGCGAGATAGTTGCTCTTGCCGTAGAAGGCACGGTAGGATGTGTTCGGGTCTTTGAAGCCCGTGAACTCATAGGTCGTGCCGGTCTTCTTGAAGTGTGCGCCATTGTCGCCGACGTACTCTCCAGGAATAAGCGTAGATGCGGGATAGACGGGGGCGGAGTCCGTGCCCGTTCCGTGGCCGGCGATGCCGTCGGTCGGGAAGAAGTTAGGGTGGGAGGTGATGCGTTCCGTTCCGAGGGAAGCCGTGCCGCTGATGTTTGCGACGGTGTTGGTTGCGCTTGTCCATACACCAGTCCCTGAGTCTTCGGAGCAGATGCCGACATAATCGACCTTGTAGCCGATGAGCTGAGCGGCCTTGAACTCTCGAGTAACCTTCCAAGCCTTCATGAAGGAAAACTCGGGATGGTCCGAGCCCTTCTTGATTGGGTTCCCGGCATCGTCGCCGGTCCACATCACGGTCGAGGTCAACAGGCCGTAACCATCGTTGGAGACGGTCGCTCCTGGCTGTTGCAGGGCGGTGGATAGTGCGTTGCCGTTCTTGACGAGTGCCATGGGAAATTAGCGTTGGAGGCCGGGAGAATAGAGGGGGTACTTGCGGCCAAGGGGTTTGGTCGGGTCTTTGTCGATGCCCGCGTTGACGAGTTCGCCGAGCTTGGCGTCCATGCTTGCGAGGGTCGCATTGGCCTCTTGGGCAAGGGCGATCTGCGGGGAAGCACCGACGCCGATGACGCCGGAACCCTCGGGACCTTTGAAGGCTTCGGGCTTTCCTTTGCCGTCGATGCCAAGGCTTTCGGACAGTCGCTTACCTTCGTCCGTCCTCGTGAAGTATTCGATGGCCATGCGTTGAACTTCCTTGTCCTTGGCGAGGCCTTCCATCGTGACGCTACCTTCGCGGAGTTTACGGACGTATTGTTCGGGAAGATTG
>Ga0222713_10007651_pt1 | contig 10084 bp, 9 predicted proteins | sample C33_649DmetaG_FD_165061 | JGI IMG/M metagenome (GOLD analysis project Ga0222713, IMG submission 165061) | Estuarine water microbial communities from San Francisco Bay, California, United States - C33_649D | ecosystem: Environmental > Aquatic > Marine > Unclassified | place: USA: California... | reverse complement strand
GAGGTGCCTCGTATATTTTCTACGCGTCGGAAATCCATACCGGGTGCCCGATACTTTGGACCATATCCAAATCCATCAGATATTAGAAATGCTATTGATTCGCTGCTAAAGGTTTACCCAGTTCGATCTTGCTCAGTGGGCGTTTTTAACTCTCATAAGAAGCAAGGTAGAGCATGCCTATTGGGCCACATAGAAAAATGCTCTGCTCCTTGCACTGAAAATATCGATGAAGTTAGCCACAAGCAGGTGATGAACGAATTAGTGCAGTTTCTAGATGGTGGGCATGGTGTTGTTTTAGACAAGCTAGAATCTAAAATGAAGCAAGCAAGTGCTGATCAAAGATTTGAAGATGCTGGTAAATTGCGAGATCAAATTCAGGCAGTTGAATCTATACTTAAAAAAAGTGCTGTATCTATCGAACGGGATTTGACTGCTGATTTCATCGGAATCGCGAGCAGTGAACTTAATACCGTTATTTCACTCTTGCATATTCGAAATGGTCGAGTTACAGGTGAACAACGATTCCTCGCTGATGTGTATAGCCAGTTATCTAATTTTGAAATTGTAGCTGAGTTCATTCTCTCAAGATACGCCTTAGCCACTGATCTAGTAAAGCAAATTTATATTGCAGGAATCTCAGATGATCTAAGTGAATTAAATAATGCTCTGAATTCACTTTCTGGCAAAAATTTTTCACTGCATCTGCCAATGCGAGGTGAAAAAGCTCGGATAGCAGCATTGACAATCGATAATGCCAAGTCCGCCCTCGAAACGCAAAGCAAATCAGTGCTAGCTGATTTGAATAGCCGCAGTATCGCTTTGCAGAATTTAGCTGATGTTTTGAATCTACCTGCTCCGCCGCTACGAATTGAATGTGTTGATGTTTCGCATCTACAGGGAACAAATAGAGTTGCCGCTGTTGTTGTTTTTGAAGATGCACTTCCAGCTCGGAGCGAATATCGATCGTATGTTTTACAAACTCCAGGAGATGATCTAGCTGGAGTTCGTGAAGTCATATCAAGAAAAGTTGAAAAATTCAAAGAATCATCCACTAGATATCCAATTGGGCTACTTGTGATAGATGGCGGCCCTTGGCAGGCACAGGCTGCAGCTGAAGTTTTAGCAGCTAATGGTTTACAAATTCCAACAATTGGATTAGCGAAAAGACTCGAAGAGGTTTGGTTACCAGCAGCGAAGTCTCCAATTGTGCTACCAAGGGATTCCAGCTCACTGTATTTACTGCAGCAAATTCGAGACGAAACCCATAGGCGCGCTATTCGGCATCATCGCTTGAAGCGATCAAAAGCAGCTGTTCACAGCTTGCTTGATGAAATTGAGGGAGTAGGTCCGCAGAAGCGAAAACTGCTGCTTGCGAAATTTGGCGGTGCCAAAGGGTTACGGGCAGCTTCAATTGATGATTTGGCTGAGATTGCTGGTATTGGCCCTAAATTAGCCACAAAAATTTTCGCTGATTTGCACGCAGATGACTCAATTCTGGCAGAATCATCCGATATGAGGACGGACCGATGAGAATTGTTTTTGTTACTGGTATGTCAGGCGCTGGGCGATCAACAGCAGCTAGAGCGCTGGAAGACGATGGTTTTCATGTTATGGATAATCTGCCTCCAATATTAATCGTGCCGGCACTTGAAATTCTCTCTGATCGTATTTCTAAAGTTGCTGTTGTTTTAGATGTGAGAGGCGGTGCTATTGAAGAAACAATTCAAACGATCAATTCATTTAAATCCAAAAACTTAGATATATCTACCTTGTTTCTTGATGCTGAAAATACAGAATTAGTTCATAGATTTGAAGGCAGCAGGCGCCCGCATCCGTTGCAAACCGCACAGGGATTGCTGGCTGCTATCGAAATTGAACGCGATGCTTTAGCTGGTTTACGAATTGCAGCTGATTTAGTTATCGACACTACTGGCATTAGTCCACATGATCTGCGCAATCGAATTTCTGTTGCTTTTGGAAATAAGGAAGAAATTCAGATGACTGTCAGCATTGTTTCGTTTGGTTACAAACGGGGGACACCTATTGACGCTGATTTGGTTTTTGATTGCAGATTTCTACCAAATCCGCATTGGATAAGCGAACTGCGCCCTTTAAGCGGCAAGGACGCGTTGGTGAATGACTATTTGATGGATATCCCAATTGTTACTGAATACCTAAGCGCAATGCAGAAGGTTATTCAAATTGCGCTCTCGGGCTATTTGGCTGATGGGAAAAGGTATTTGACAGTTGCGATAGGTTGCACGGGTGGAAGACACCGGTCGGTTTCGCTAGCGGAAAATCTATCAACCCGGTTGGTTGGACGCGGCGTTGAAACATTTGTTTTACATCGAGATTGTGATCGTGAATAGAAGGGTAAGTGATTTATCTGTATGGCAATGACATCCTCTGTTAAAGATGAATTGGCTAGATTAGCCACATCTAAAACCTCTAACAGGAAAGCCGAAGTCACTGCACTGCTTAGATATGCAGGATCCTTGCATATTGTTAAAGGATCAATTGTTGTTGAAGCTGATCTGGATAGCGGTGCTACTGCACGCAGATTACGCCAAGATATTTTTGATCTGTATAAACACGAAGCTGAACTAAGCACAGTCTCTGGCGGTTCGCTCAAGAAAAGCACTAGATATATCGTACGAATCACAAATGGTGGCGAAGCGCTAGCTAGGCAAACTGGATTAGTTGATACAAATTTAAGACCCATACGAGGCTTGCCAGCAACAATTGTTAATGGTGAAATCTCAGATTGTGAAGCGGTTTGGCGTGGTGCATTTTTAGCGCGGGGTTCTCTAACTGAACCTGGTAGATCATCATCGATGGAGATTGCTTGTCCAGGACCAGAAGCCGCGCTGGCTTTAGTTGGAGCTGCTCGTCGGCTTGGAATTCCATCGCGAGCTAGAGAAGTTCGTTCAGTGGATCGAGTTGTAATTAGAGATGGTGACGCAATCAGTGCAATGCTTACCCGAATTGGAGCTCATGCTGCAGTGGCGGTTTGGGAAGAGCGACGAGTGCGGCGCGAAGTTAGAGCTGCAGCAAACAGATTAGCTAATTTTGATGACGCCAATATGCGACGGTCAGCTAGAGCGGCGGTGGCGGCGGGAGCAAGAGTTAACCGAGCACTAGAAGTGTTAGGCCCAGATATACCCGACCACTTACTGGCAGCTGGACGGCTGCGGCTAGATCATCCACAGGCGAGTCTTGAGGAGTTAGGTGGATTGGCTGATCCGCAACTAACTAAGGATGCAGTTGCAGGTCGGATTCGACGCTTGTTAGCTATGGCAGATAAAAGAGCGCGAGATCTAGGCATTCCTGACACCGAATCTGCAGTTAGCCAAGAAATTTTGGAGATGGACTAAATCAATTTGGTTATCAGCCACTAAGATTTGATTATATTTGCAAAAGGGGAGTTGCCATGTCGAGAAAAATTGGAATTAATGGATTTGGGCGGATTGGCCGAAATTATTTCAGAGCCTTAATGGCGCAGGGTCGCGATGGCGTAACTTACGGTTCAGCATGGACATCTCCAAGCGATATCGAGATTGTTGCAATAAATGATCTAACTGGTACCAAAACTTTAGCCCACTTGCTCAAATACGACAGTATTTTAGGTCGACTTGGCGGGAGCGTGGAATTCACTGAAGATTCAATTATTGTAAATGGTCATCAAATACATGTGTCAAAACAAAAAGATCCTGCAAGTATCCCGTGGCGTAAATTCGGTGCTGAAATTGTAATTGAATCCACTGGAATTTTCGTAGATGAGTCAGCACGCAAACATTTAGAGGGCGGTGCTAAGAAAGTTATTATTTCGGCGCCTGCAAAAAATGAAGATATTACGCTTGTTTTGGGAGTAAATGAAGATTTATACAATTCAAACGATCACCATTTGATAAGTAATGCATCATGTACAACTAATTGCTTAGCCCCAATGGCAAAAGTTATCCATGAGGAATTTGGAATCGTAAAAGGTCTGATGACAACTATCCATGCTTACACAAATGACCAACGCATTTTAGATTTTGCTCACAGTGATCTTCGTCGCGCAAGAGCTGCAGCGCTAAATATGATTCCTACCACCACAGGTGCTGCCAAAGCGATCGCGTTAGTGCTGCCAGAATTGAAGGGTAAATTAGATGGCTATGCCATGCGCGTTCCAGTGCCAACTGGAAGTGCCACTGATTTAACTGTTAATTTGGCAAAAACTGCAAGCGTTGCTCAAATCAATGATGCACTTAAGAGCGCTGCTGAAGGAACGCTTAAGGGAATTTTGTCATATATGGAAGATCCAATCGTAAGCACTGACATTGTCACAGATCCACACTCATCAATAATTGATGCGGCGTTAACTTCTACAATTGATGACATGGCAAAAGTTGTATCTTGGTATGACAATGAGTGGGGATACAGTAATCGCTTAGTGGATCTCACCCGATTAGTAGCTGCAAAACTTTAATCAATGATTAACTTAGATGATTTTGATATTACTGAAAAGCGAGTTTTGCTTAGGGTTGATTTGAATGTACCCATAAAAGATGGACTAATTAGAGATGATGGTCGAATAAGGGCCATATTGCCCACTCTACGGGAGTTACTGGATAAGCAAGCGAGTTCAGTAATTTTGGTGGCACACCTAGGAAGACCTGATGGAATAGATGATTCTAAGTATTCGTTAGCTCCAGTTGCGCAAAGGTTAAGTGAGCTGCTAGGTATTGATGTTGCATTGATCTCGCATGAAATCGCATTTGCGCCTGATAGTGATTTAAACGCTGCAAGCAGAATTTCGCTGCTGGAAAATATTAGATTTGATGCACGAGAAACCAGTAAAGTGGATGCAGATAGGCAAGCGCTAGCTATGTTGTTAGCGAATCTTGCAGATGTGTTTGTATCAGATGGATTTGGTGTTGTGCACCGCAAACAGGCTAGTGTTTTTGATATCGCCAAACTACTGCCAGCAGCAGCGGGGCGATTAATTCAAAAAGAAATAGAGGTATTCAATAAAGTTTTAACAAATCCCTCCCGCCCTTATACAGTGATTCTGGGAGGTGCGAAAGTAGCTGATAAATTGCAAGTTGTTCGAAACCTTTTGAATCAAGCTGATGCGTTAATCGTTGGTGGTGGCATGGGATACACCTTCTTACATGCTTTGGGCTACGAAGTTGGAACATCCTTGTTGGATATGGACTCACTAGATGAAGTAAAAGAATGCATCATTTTGGCAGAACAAAATCAATTGGATCTGCTGCTGCCATTAGATGTTGTTATAACTAAAGAATTCTCGGCAGATTCGCCAACAGATATAGTTGATGTAGATTCAATTCCAGCAAACTCAATGGGGTTAGATATTGGGCCTGAGACTTGCGCTTTCTTCACTGAGCGAATTTTGAATTCAGCGACAGTGGTCTGGAATGGACCCATGGGAGTTTTTGAGCTAGCACCATTCGCTGCGGGAACAAAATCAATCGCAGCGGCATTAGCCAAATGTGACGGATTTACAGTAATAGGAGGCGGGGATTCAGCTGCTGCAGTTAGAAAGTTCAATATGGATGAATCTTCATTTACCCATATTTCAACTGGAGGCGGAGCTTCGCTGGAGTACCTTGAAGGTAAAGAATTGCCTGGACTACTTGTACTAGAAGGAAAAAAATGACTCGAAAACCGCTGATAGCTGGTAACTGGAAGATGAATTTGAATCATTTAGAAGCCATAGCTCATGTACAACGTTTGGCGTTCTCACTAAAAGATGCAGATTTTGATGCAGTTGAAGTGGCGGTATTTCCGCCGTTCACCGATATCCGCTCAGTGCAAACTTTGATTGACGCAGATAAATTAAAGATTCGCTATGGTGGCCAGGACTGCGCGGAAACTGATAGCGGTGCATACACGGGCCAGATATCAGCTGCATTTTTAACCAAACTTGGTTGTTCATTTGTGATTCTTGGTCACAGCGAACGGCGTTTGTTGAACAATGAATCAAGCGCAGATGTTGCACTGAAATTAAAAAGTGCCATCAAGCACAAGCTTCTGCCAATTGTGTGCGTTGGCGAATCATTAGATATCCGTAAATCAGGCAACCATGTAGCAGTTACAGTAGCCCAACTTAAAGAATCGTTAGCTGGGATTACTAAATCTGATATGGGTAATGTGATTGTGGCTTATGAACCCGTATGGGCGATAGGCACCGGTGAAGTGGCTATTCCTGAAGATGCAGAAGAAATGTGCGGGGCTATTCGCAATTTTCTAGCGGACGAATATGGCGATGCCGTCGCTGATAAAGTTCGAATTCTGTATGGTGGTTCTGTTAAGTCGGGCACCGCTTCTGGCTTGATGGCTATGCCCAATGTGGATGGCGCCTTGGTGGGCGGGGCTTCTATTGATCCAGACGAATTTGTGGCTATCTGCAGGTATCGTTTAGCCCTGGTTTAAGCTCCCCATTAGACTTTCCCCTCAAGGAGAAACTGTGATACTTACTCTACAAATTGTGTTGTCGCTAACCAGCGTGCTGCTTGTGGTTTTAGTGTTGTTGCACCGCGGTCGAGGCGGCGGCGTCTCAGATCTATTTGGTGGTGGATTTTCATCCAGCCTGGGTGGTTCATCTGTGGTAGAAAAGAACTTAGACCGGATCACAATTGCTATTGGTGTTATCTGGCTAGCTTGTGCAATTGGACTGGGCTTAATAGTTTAGAAGGGTTTGAAAATGGCTGGAAGCGCAATCAGAGGGTCACGTGTTGGTGCGGGACCGATGGGCGAAGCTGAGCGCGGAGATGCAGCGCCGCGATTCAGGGTTTCATATTGGTGCGTAGATAGTCACGAGTCTCGACCATCATTCGCGGTCGAGGCAGAAATACCAGAGTTCTGGGATTGTCCAAAGTGTGGGTTACCAGCATCGCAAGATAAAGAGAATCCACCAGCTGCACCAAAAATTGAACCTTACAAAACCCATCTAGCTTACGTAAAAGAACGACGAAATGACACAGATGGCGCAGATATCTTGGGCGAAGCCCTTGAAGCATTGCGTTCACGCAAGCGTTAAACCAATTTCTTCACTTCAGTAATTAGATTTCCAACTGTTATTCCAAATTTGCTAAACAGCGATGCTGGTGTAGCGGATGCGCCGTAACCATCTATACCCAACACCGTTCCTGTGGCACCAACATACTTCCACCAACCAATAGTTGATCCGGCTTCGATGGCAATCTTTGGCGCTCCTTCTAGTAAGCTGTTTTTATAAGCTTGAGGTTGAGAATCAAACCATTCTAAGCAAGGCGCGGAAATGACTCGTATTGCAATATTTTCTTCAGCCAAAGCTCCCGCTGCGGTAACAGCTATCTGCACTTCTGACCCAGTTGCTATCACAATAACTTTTGGTGCAGTCTTTGGTTCAAAAATAGCGTAAGCCCCTTTTTCAACTGCTGGATTTTCTGCAATTGTTGGTAGGTTCTGTCTAGTTAGCACTAAAGCGGCTGGACCTTGTCGTTTTAATATTTCAAGCCAAGCTGCTGCAGTTTCATTAGCATCTGCCGGTCGAACAACGCTGATATTTGGAATTGCACGAAGAGACCAAAGATGCTCAACTGGTTGATGTGTTGGTCCATCTTCACCTAGCCCTACGGAATCATGCGAGAACACCCAGGTGACCGGTAGGTTCATCAAGCAAGCTAGTCGAATACTTGGGCGCATGTAATCGGCGAATATTAGAAAAGTAGCACCAAATGGGCGAAGCGGTGAACTCAGCGCAACCCCATTATTAAATGCCGCCATGGCATGTTCTCGGATACCGAACAAAATTCTGCGACCTGCTACATCACCAAACTTTGCTGAAGAGCCGTGATATACAGGTAATGCTTTTACTGCGACACCATTTGATTCTGATAAATCAGCGCTACCGCCAACAATTTGATCAATTCCAGCAAGCGCTTCTAGCACCTGCTGGGAAGCCTTTCTGGTTGCGATGCTGGAGCCTAAATCAAATTTAGGTAGTTCAATCTCGCTTAGATCTAAGTTCCACAGCGCGGAGTACTGCTTAGATAACTCAGGTTCACGTTCAGCATACTTTTGCATTTCTTGGTCATACATAGCTCGATGCTGGCTAGCGATTTTGGCTATTCGCTCCGAATTAGCGGCGGCTTGAGCGGGAATTTGAAAAAACAATTCCGGATTTAATCCAAGCGCAGATTTAGTTTTGGCAACCTCCGCTTCACCCATTGGAGAGCCGTGCGTTGCAGCTAAACCAGTCATATTGGGGGAAGGGAAAGCAATTGCGGTTCGCAGCACAATCAAGGTTGGTTTTTCAGATGTCCGGGCTGCAATTAAAGCCTGATCTAGTGAATTAATATCGATGCTGCCATCAGGTAGCTGATCAATTTTTAAACTATTCCAACCATAAGCAAGATATCTTGCCACCACATCTTCATCAAATGAAGCGCGAGCATCACCATCAATAGATATTTGATTATCATCATAAATAACTGTGAGATTAGAGATTGCATGCAATCCGGCAAAAGACGCGGCCTCACTAGTAACACCTTCTTGAAGATCACCATCGGAAGCAATTACATATATATGCGAACGCAGCGGCGAGCTGGGCGCCTTTGGATCAAATCGAGCTGCCAGATTTAGTTGCGCCCAAGCCATTCCTACCGATGTAGCCAGTCCTTGGCCAAGTGGGCCAGTTGTCATCTCAACGCCAGGGGTGTGGCCATACTCTGGGTGACCTGGCGTCAAGCTGTCAGTTTTTCGAAATTGTTGAATATCCTGCAAGCTAAGTTCATACCCAGATAAATGCAATTGTGCGTATAAAAGCATGCTGGCATGTCCGCAAGACAAAATGAATCGATCCCGACCCTGCCATAGCGGATCTTTTGGATCATGCTTTAAATGGTGGGCAAAAAGCAGTTGGGCCACAGGTGCAAGCGCCACAGCTGTACCGGGGTGTCCATGGCCGGCGGCTTCAACTGCGTCAAGGGCTAACCCAGCAGCTGTATTGGCTGTTATTTGATCTTCGAGGGAAAAGGGCATAGTGATAATCCTTACAGAATTTAGCCCAAGCGTACCTGCACAACAGGCAGTAATTGCTGCGATACTGTGCCACTGACATGAAATATCTGAATCTTGGGGAGAAAAGAAGCTTTCTGCGCCTTGTGCTGGCCCTAGTAAAACCTCGAATTATTGAACTACTGCTGGTAACTGCTGTGCCAGTTTTAGTTTTAGCTTCAAATGGTTGGCCAAATTGGCAGGTGTTGGCTTCAGTTGTCGTGTTTGGCACCTTAGCTGCTGCTGGAGCGAATGCTTGGAATTCCATCATTGAGCGAGAAATTGATGCTCTTATGAATCGAACCAAGATGCGTCCGCTGGTTACTGGTGAGATGAAATTAAATCATTCGATATCTATTGCGATCGCTTTAACTGCTATTTCAATCATGGGCATGTATGTCACTACAAATTTTGCAGCTGCAGCATTAACTGCTGCTGCAATTGGTTTTTATGTTTTAGGTTACACAATCTTACTAAAACCTAGAACTAATCAAAATATTGTTTGGGGTGGAATAGCTGGGTGTTTTCCGGTTGTGATTGCTGATGCTGCTGTTCGAGGTGAAGTTAGTTTGGGCGGCTGGGTTCTCTTCCTCTTAGTTTTCTTCTGGACGCCAGCGCACTATTGGCCACTTGCAGCTCACTTAAAAGAGGATTACTCCTTAGCTCAAATTCCAATGTTACCTGTTGATAAATCTGAAAAAACAGTTGCAGCATGGACCTTGGCTTATACAGTTTTGACGATCATCACCTCTGTAGCATTCTTTTTTATTGTAGAAATGGGTTATATATATTTGACCGCAACAGTAATTGCGGGGATTGTCTTTTTGATACTCTCTATCAAATACTATATTAATATTGCCAGCGATAAACCTATGTCCTCAATGGTGATTTTTCATTTTTCAATCAGCTATCTTGCGATTGTATTTGTGGCTATAGCGATAGATGTACTGCTATGAAAACTATAGGTTATGTTTCATATCAGGACAATCCAAATGATCCAGATCCTGATTTAGATATACCTTTTTTAGTTCCGGCA
>Ga0222713_10007646_pt1 | contig 10086 bp, 13 predicted proteins | sample C33_649DmetaG_FD_165061 | JGI IMG/M metagenome (GOLD analysis project Ga0222713, IMG submission 165061) | Estuarine water microbial communities from San Francisco Bay, California, United States - C33_649D | ecosystem: Environmental > Aquatic > Marine > Unclassified | place: USA: California... | reverse complement strand
ATTTTTTATTTTGAGCAACGCGTATTTTAAATGCCAACTTTATTAGCAAAAAAAATACGAGCGCTTCCTCCTAAATGGAGGATAAACTAAATTCTATATAATGGGTTTATCATATGCTTACTTTGTGGTAGATAAGCAAATTCCCATCTAATGTTATTTCATTTACTACCTTAATGAAATAACTATTTATTCTTACTTGCTTGTTTTAGGTTTTTTAACTTTTTCAGTTTTTATTACTTTTCTGGTAAATTCTTCTGTCACATTTTCACAAGTTTACGAAATCTTCAAGGGTTGTAAATATGTAAATATGTAAATAAATATATATGCTAAAAACTAAAAACTAAAAAACAAAATTAATTATTAAATCATCATCAACTGTTTCTTCAAATATAAAGAAAATGTATAAAACAAAAAAACAAAAAAACAAAAAAACAAAAAAACAAAAAAACAAAAAATTAAACATAACAAAACGTAAAAAAATATTAATAATTGAATCATCTTCTACACCAGAAGTAAAAGATAAAATTGAAATAAAAATTTCTAACAAAAAGGGGGATACATCAGAAATAGATTTAAAGATATCTCAAGATATTAATCAAATGTCAGTATTGCCAAGCGGTCGTTTAAATGAAAAATTTATTGAGCTAATGGAAGAGCTTGCTAACATAATGTCGAAGCAAGGTGAACCATTTCGTGCTCGCGCTTATCAAAAGGCACAAGAAACAATAATGTCATATCCAGATGATATCACTTCTCCACATGATTTAAAAGGTAGGCCAGGTATTGGAGCAACTATTATGGAAAAACTGAATGAATACGTGCAAACAGGAACTTTAAAGGTCCTAGAGCGTGAGAAATCAAATCCTGTAAATATTTTGTGTGAAGTATATGGAATTGGTCCAAAGAAATCAAAAGAATTGGTTAATGAAGGAATAACATCAATTTCACAGTTGAGAGAAAATCAACATTTATTAAATGATATTCAAAAGGTAGGTTTGCAATATTACGAAGATATTTTAAAAAGAATCCCGCGCTCAGAAATAGAGGATTACAAATCAAATTTTTATAAAATATTTCCAAAGAGAACCGAAGATAAAATGGAAATTGTGGGTTCTTATCGTCGTGGTTCTGAAACTTCGGGAGACATTGATGTTATAATTACATCAAACACAGACACAGTATTTACAACATTTATTGATAATTTAATAAAATCTAAAATAATTTTATATGTTCTCTCAAGAGGTCCAACAAAATGTTTGGTTGTTGCAAAAATTCCTTCATCTGATGTAGCTCGTCGTGTAGATTTCTTATATACAAATCCTGAAGAATTTCCATTTGCGATTCTATACTTCACTGGAAGTAAGATTTTTAATACAGTTATGCGTCATGTAGCCCTTGAAAAAGGATATACAATGAACGAACACGGACTCTATTCTCTTGAGGGTGTATCAAAAAAGAAGGGCGATAAGGTAGAACATCAGTTCACAAATGAAAAAGATATTTTCGATTTCTTAGGTCTTGAATACAAATCCCCAATTGAACGCACAGATGGAAGAGCAATTGTGGTTCAAAGTTCAGTAACAAAACCAAACCTTATAACTAAGGAATATACTAATTCAGAAACGAGTGTTCTTACTGCACCAAAAAAGATAACAAAAACTATAAAAAAAAAAGTCAAACTAGAACAAAAACCAAAAAAACCTTTAATAATTGAAAGCGATGGAGAAGATGATTTTGAATACCAAAATATAGTCGCATTTGCAAATGATTTTAAGATAAATGGTATCTCAGTTCTTGAACAACTGAATGAAAATCAACTTTCTTCCATTATTCACGAGGCTAATAAAGCATACTATAATCAGCAGCCATTTATGACTGATAATGAATATGATATTGTTAAAGAATTTATGGAGAAAAAATATCCTGCGAATGAAATAATTCATCAAATTGGAGCTCCTGTTAGTTCAGCAAACCGAAAAGTTACTTTACCTTATCCAATGGGTTCTATGGATAAAATTAAACCTGACACAGGAGCACTTGCAAATTGGATGGCAAAATATAAAGGTCCGTATGTTTTATCATGCAAACTTGATGGTGTAAGTGGTCTTTACACAACTGAAAACTCTATACCCAAATTATATACAAGAGGAGATGGTAAAATAGGTCAAGATATAAGTCATCTTATTCCGCATTTACGTTTACCTAACACAAAGGACATTGTTATTCGCGGAGAGTTTATTATTCCAAAAGCAGTATTTGAATCAAAATATAAAACTAAATTTGCAAACCCTAGAAATATGGTTGCTGGAATTGTTAATCATAAAACAATAAATGAAGCTCTTGGCGATTTACATTTTGTAGCATATGAAGTTATGAAACCAATTAAAAAACCTTCTGAACAAATGAAATTTCTCTCTACTCTTGATGTTGAAGGTGTTCTCTGGAAAACTGAAACCAACATAACAAATGAATTATTATCTCAAACTCTTATTAATTGGAGAGAGAATTATGCATATGAAATTGATGGAGTTATTGTAGTGAATGACGCAACATATGAGAGAAAAGCAGGAAATCCTGAACACTCATTTGCGTTTAAAATGGTTTTATCAGACCAAATTGCAGAAGCCAAGGTCGTTGATGTTATTTGGACACCAAGTAAAGACGGTTATTTAAAACCACGTGTTCAAATTGAGCCTATAAATCTTGGAGGCGTTCGTATTGAATATGCTACGGGATTTAATGGTGCATTTATTAATGATAATAAAGTGGGTATTGGAGCTGTTATTGAGCTAATTAGAAGTGGGGATGTTATTCCTCATATACGCAAAGTTACTGTACCTGCAGAACTTTCTAAAATGCCATCTGTCCCTTTTAAATGGAATGATACTCATGTGGATGTTATGCTTGAAGATTTAGGTTCAGATGAAACAGTTAAAGAAAAAAATATAACAGGATTTTTCAGAGGAATTGGAGTTGAAGGATTAAGTTCTGGAAATGTATCACGTATTATTCAAGCAGGATACGATTCAGTTCCTCAAATTCTTAAAATGACAGTTGATGATTTTCTTCAGGTAGAAGGTTTTAAGGATAAAACTGCCAACAAACTCTATAACGGAATTAGAGAGAAAATTGATGCATCATCACTTATAACAATCATGTCAGCTTCAAATATGTTTGGTCGTGGATTTAGTGAAAAGAAACTAGAACTTATTATGGATTCGTATCCAAATGTATTATTAACAAAAGAGTCATATGCTGAAAAGGTTGCACAAATTTCAGAAATTAAAGGTATGGCACAAAAAACAGCTGAAGCATTTGTTGAGAAAATCCCTGATTTTATTCATTTCATAAAAGCATCATGTCTTGTTAAAAAATTAGCTCCTTCTCAGAAAAAAAATATAGATGAAACTCATCCTTTGTTTGGGAAATCAATTGTTATTACTGGTTTTAGAGATACTGATATTCAAGATACAATAAAAAATGTAGGGGCAAAATTAGGTTCGAGTGTTTCAAGTAAAACCTTCATAGTTCTAGTTAAAAATAAAGATGAGGATACTGGTAAGGCAGAAGAGGCAAGAAAACTTGGCATACCACTTATGACACCTGAGGAATTCAAAGAAAAATATTTATAAACTTATTTAGGAACAAAAATAATATTATATTTAAAAACATAATAAAAACTTTATTCTATATCTTAGTATATAGAATGTATAATTTATTCTTTTTTTTCGCTTCTTTTTTCACAGTTGTCTCTTCACATGGTCTTCGCAAAAGAGAATTAACTAATTTTGTAAATGAAACTGATGAATGGAAACAATTCTCTACTTTTCAAGAAAGATTTAGTAAAAAATATGAAACACTTCAAGAGCTAGAATCGCGTTTCCAAATTTTTCGTTCTAATGTCCGAAATATTATTCTTCATAATTTAGATTACAAACAAAACTTCACTATGGGAATTAATCAATTTACTGATTTAACCTCTGAGGAATTCAAGGCCATGTATGTGAGTGGTTTAAAGACTGACGTGGGTTCATATGGTTGCAAGAGCTTTTCTTCTGGAGCATCTGGTTTACCTGCTTCTATTGACTGGAGAACTAAGAATGCTGTCACTGCAGTAAAAGACCAAGGACAATGTGGTTCTTGTTGGACTTTTTCTGCTACAGGTGCTATTGAAGGTGCTTGGGCTATTGCAAAGGGTCAACTAATTGATTTGTCTGAAGAACAATTGGTTGAGTGTGCTACTGGGTTTTCATATGGTTCCCACGGATGTAATGGCGGTCAAATGGAAGGAGCCTTTAAGTATGTTATTGAAAACGGACAATGTTCGCTTTCTTCATATCCTTACACTTCTGGAACAGGACAATCTGGTTCTTGCAAGTCTTGTCAAACGGTTGCCCATGTTGCTTCTTGTTCTGATGTAAAGCCGAATGACCAAATTTCTTTAAAGGCTGCTGTTTCTAGACAACCTGTCGCTATAGCCATTGAAGCAGACACCCGTTATTTCCAATCCTATTCAAGTGGAGTGTTGACTTCTTCTAGTTGCGGAACTACTTTAGACCATGGCGTTTTAATTGTTGGTTATGGTGCTGAGAATGGACAAGATTACTGGCTTGTTAAGAACTCTTGGGGAACCACTTGGGGAGATAAAGGTTATCTTAAGATTGCACGCACTGATTCTACTAATGATGCTGGTATTTGTGGAATTGCAATGCAACCTAGCTTTCCTAGCGTATAAACAAAAATATATTATATAATTAAAAAAATTAATACACTTAAAGAATAATAATTATATAATAATAAATGAAAACTAATAATCCTGATAAAGAAATAGCTAAATTATATTATAATTTATATATTGGATGTCTTAAATATAAAAATGAAAAAACAAATAAAAAAGTAAATTGCAAAGCGTATTATGAAGAATTTGAAAAATTTGAAAAATTCTCAATTAAATATGTGCATAGTAAAGAAACGAAATCACGTTAAAATTCAAATTCATACTCTATAAGAGCTTTCATGTCTGTTTTCATTCTTGAAAACATAGCATTTCTAATCTTTAAAAATATAGATTCTTGTTTAAATTCAATACTCATTATTTTAACAAGTGTTTTATCACACATTGTAGATAAAGCACTATCATTTCTGATTTCAATAACATTATTTTTTTTCCAATCATTAAATTCCTTAAATAGTTTCATATGAACTTTATTTAAAAACTTAATTAATCCTTCTCTCGACAATTCACACCAGATATTATTTTCATCGTAAATATAAAATACATTTGGTTTTTGAACAAATGCGAATATAGGATTTTCTGTCTCATTAAAATTATAAATGCTTCTAGAAAATACATCATTTATTACATCATAAAAACTATTTATAAAAATATTTTTTACATCAGATTCGTTCATAATGATTTTATCTAGAATGTCATTGAAGTTTATATTTGGTTTTATATTTGTATTTAACCACTCCAACATATTTATTTTTTTCTTTTTTTTTACTACCCATTTGTTAATTTCTTCAACTTTTTCTTCTAATATAGAATATTTTTTACCTAATTCGATTAACATCTCAAACATTTTTCTTTGAGATGGTAAGGGCTCATCATCCTCAATAACAATATTAGATTTTTTCTTGCTTCTCTGTATTAACTCACACATAATATAATGTTTATCCAAAGTAACTCTTTTTATAAAACTCTTACCACAATACACGCAACATTGAGCAGGTTGTTTAATTTTATTCGGAATATTGCTTATGAGTTTATTCATTATTATTATGTAATAATATTTATTTATTATTATTTAATATCAATTTTTAAAATAATACCTTTTTATATAAATGACATCTTGTACAAAAACTGCAATAGTATATAATCAACCTAATAAAATCATTGGGTTGCCTCCATATTATTATAGATGTAGAAACTGTGATACAAATTTAACAAGTAATTCACCTGCAAATCAATATCAAAAATTAAAACTTATCCAAAATACGGTTCGTGTTTATGCGTCATTGTATACAGCAAATTTAGGACCACTTACTGCTTATGTCCAACCACCTGTCGGAACTTGGGTTCAAACGAGTTCAGGAAAATACCTTGCTGGAGGTTACGGAGTATGTTGGAATCAAATGAGTGATAGACCTGTCCCAAGTGTTCAACCAATGACAATACCAACTGGATATAATACATCAATGAATAGACGACATACATCTGTTACTTCAAGCAAACCTGGTTGTCAAACACCTGGAGGCATTGGATGCGACATTAAACATAATTCATATGACAGATATTTAAATAGATTAAAAGGTAAGGGTCCATTAAAAAGAGGAGTCATTCCTACAAATTTTGGAGCCCCAGTTCCATTCAATCCAGCTTTTCCAATTTATGGAGGAAAAACAACAAAGACAAATATTGTTAATGGTTGTTATTGTCCTGGCAATCCTCCACAAAGTTATTTACAACAAAATATACAAATTTATAACAATCCATTATGGCAAGAAGACCCTTCCGGAAATTGCAGCTTCATGGTCGGTAATTATGTCTATGCCATTGAGACTGGCACTACCTATTATCAAAAAGCTACTGTTATATCAATTGATAATAGTATCTATACTGTTGAATTTAATGATGGAATGACACAGGAATTTACATATGGAGAACTTAAAGTATACTTTCCATGTAATTGCAATGATATAAATACTTCAATAATTGGAAATTGTATAGATAGCATTTGTCTCTAAATGTGTTGACACAACTTTACTTGTATTATTTTCAAAAACATTTAATTTTTTAATAAACTATTTAGAAGTATTTATGTAGAAAAAATAAATTTAATATTTATATTATTTATAATATGCCAACAAAAATTAATATGTTCTTGTCAAATGGAAATAATGTTCCTAGAATAACTGACCGCCAAGTCAATATTGCAAATTTAGCTGGAGCGCCTGGTTCTACTGCGATTGCTTATAAGGCGGCTCCGACTGCTTTAAATGCTCCTATTCTTGCTCGCGTTCATAATGTTAGACCTGGTTGTGGTTCGTGTGGAAGACATTAAATAATTAATTTTATATTGTTTTATAAACTTAATTTTATTCACTAATATTATAATGTTCACTCTTGCAACAACTTATACAACTCCTTATCCTTCAAACAGATTAAATAAGGCTACTAATTTTATAACTATGTTTGATACTACTTTGCTTCCATACAATAAAATGTATGATGGAACTAAATTATGCTATAATGTTAGTAAAGGAACCTTTATTTATAAACCTCATACAGATGTAGGTATGGTCGGTAGAAGTTCTGCTGGGTATTTAGCTCAAAGAAAACGTATGTAAATTAATCTCGAAATTATTTATGTTCAATAAAAAACGATACTTTGTATAGACATAAATGTGATGTAATTGCTAAGCCACACATTGTTTTATTGAAATAATATCAAACGTGTATAAGTCATTTGAATCAATTCTCATTTTATCTAGTAATATGATTAATTGTTTATATAAATATTTAAAAGTATCTTTAAAATATTTATATAATGTCTGAAATAAGAATTGACCAAATGGTAAAAGTTCATAGTGAAGCTCTTGAACTCTTTAGAAATAAAAATACTGATTATGGTGATGCGTTTGCTACTTATGGAACTGTTGGTGTAATTGTCAGAATGGGAGATAAAATTCAAAGACTTATTTCGGTATCAAATAAAGGTGTAGCTTTGATAGATACTGAAAGTTTAAGAGACACATTGATTGACTTACATAATTATGCCGCTATGGGAATAATGTTAATTGATGAACAACGTGTAAAAAACGAAGTTATTCAACAGAAAACTGTGCATAATTCTATTTTAATTATGGAAAATTTGTATTAAAGGTTTTATATTTTTATACCACTTTGCATGAGATAAAAAAACCTCCCATTTTGCAGTAATCAATAATATAAATCCAAATAGATATAATAGAATTTTTGTTTCAGTATCAATTAATTTGGTATTATCGTATCTTGGATTAAATAAATATATTAATAATATTGCCATTAAAACAATAAAAATAAATTCGAATCTTTCTTTCCAATAAATAACAGTTTTGTCTATATTTGAATTTCCATTTCCTTTTACTTTTAAATATAAGTGTGATATAGCCATTAAAATAAAACCGATTTTAATTATAATGATTAAAATAATATATAAATCAAATTTATTCATATTTTAATATAAATAGATTATAATTTATATTTATTTTCTTTTAATTAGTATTATGAGCAATTCAAATATTTTTAATCATGGGGATTTTCAACAAACACCAATAAATGACGCATATAAATTTAATTCATTTAGTAGTTACATAAATGATGGTAGATTAAAAAGTAAGTTCTCTCCCATTTGTATTTTTTGTTCTTCAACTAATTCAACCCCTTTAACAAATGATGGGGGGTCTTTTAGACAATGCAACAAATGTAAAAAACATTTTAAATCTACATTAATTTATTAAAAATGTTGTTATTTTGTTATTTTGTTATTTTGTTATTTTGTTATTTTTCTTTATAATTTATATAAATGGCATGTGCAATCAGTTGTATGTTATCTGCAATTTTTATAATTGGAATGATTTATTTTTATAATAAAACAAATAGTAGTTTAATTGTAAAACAATATAAAGAACAATTATCTAGTGACTTACAAAAACGATATGATAATATATCTAAAGAGCGAATGTATATAAGTTATCAAGGTTATTTTTTAGGTTTTGTTATTTCTATAGTAATAATACTTTACAATATTAAAATTAAAAAAGAAAAAATGAATACTGCTCCTTTAGTTTGCACCGTGATAGCAACATCATTTATTACTAATTATTTTTATTATATATTACATCCCAAAACTGATTATATGTTAAATCATATAAATAACCAGCAAGAAGTTAAGGCTTGGCATTTGATGTATAAAGAAATGCAATATAATTATCATATGGGTGTAGTATTAGGAATAATAGCAGTTGGTATATTGGCTTTTGCTTTTAGATGTTAAAATTATACTAAATAGGGGAAACGCCAAAGTGTTTTATATAATTAGCTTTTACTAATTCATGTGAACAAATAGCAATGCTAAATGATGTTAATAATGTTATAATTTTATAATAATTTTCATTATATACTTTGATTCTGTTTTTAATTAATAAATAAATCGATAAGAGTATTATTAACGATGTTGTCTGTAGAAAAATAGTTGATATGGTATAATCTAACATATATATATATATATAATTTCAAATTTTATTTTGTAATTTTATAAATTAAAACCATTTATATGGGTTTAAATTGTATTCTTTTTCAACACCTAAATGGATTAAACCGTGAATTCCAATAGATATAGTAAATAAACATAATAATTGTATTTTTCTAAATAAATTTAAATTTTTCAATTCTTTAAAGTTTGTTATTACAATAATAACCACATATAATAATAAGAAACCTGTAATTGCTAATGACATAACAGATGGTGATATAAGTATATCAGAAAGCATAATATACATTATTTGGATATATTATATAAATGTATTAAATTAATAATTAAATACATTTATTTGTAGTGTAAGTTAAATGATTTTGTATATATTAAACATTTTCTCATTTAAAACGCCCATTTTATATGAGAACCCTAAATATATCCATATACTTTATTAGTTTATTGAATGAATAATTAATGCTACATTTTCGTGATAATAACCAGACATCCCAGTAGGTTTTCCATTCATTCCAATCCATTCATAATCTACTTTATTTTCTGTAATAAATTCATAAAACGCTTTAAGTTCTCCTGTATCTCCATCAAAACCTTGATAATTTACTAATTCGTCAAAAACGATAATACAATCTGTATCAATATAATCCTTCAATATATCAAATATATATTTTGTAGAACTATAAAGGTCAGCATCCATATGAATAAACGAAACTTTATTATTATGAGTTTGTATAAATTTGAGTAATGTTTCATTAAACCAACCTTTTATTAGTTCAACATTACTATTAACATCCGGTAAATTACCATTTCTGTTAAAACAACCTTTATCAAA
>Ga0222713_10007645_pt1 | contig 10086 bp, 11 predicted proteins | sample C33_649DmetaG_FD_165061 | JGI IMG/M metagenome (GOLD analysis project Ga0222713, IMG submission 165061) | Estuarine water microbial communities from San Francisco Bay, California, United States - C33_649D | ecosystem: Environmental > Aquatic > Marine > Unclassified | place: USA: California... | reverse complement strand
GAAAGTGCAGAAATTCTAGAATTTTATTTTAAATTCTGCAAAACGAATTCTAGAATACAAAAGCGAGGACCCTACACCCGTTTCTAAAAGCTTCGTTGTTCCTAAATCCCCCCTCCACACCCCGCCACTCCCCGCTCAAAGGGCAAGATAGTCCTCGAACTGCGATAGACGAGCAGCGATCACGCGTCGCCGCGTAGCGCTTGTTCATTCGTCTCGTGGCTCTCTGCGAAGATCGCTTTCATTCTTACCGTAAGAGATTTATATTGATCACTTGCGATGGTTGATATCGCAGACAACACCGAAGGGCAGAATAAGCGTAGGGCTTTTCGCTGGGCATATTGCGAGTTTATGAAAGATGTCGGCATGATGATCAAAGTGTGAGGCTCTCTCAACTTCAAAGTACAGTCCTTGTACTTAAATCTCACAGTCCACAGTTGACTATTGCTACGGCCGTCGTTTTCTGTCACCGATTTTTCTCAGTGCAGAAGCCTGAGGCTCATCAAACGGATGTACATGTAATCTTTATGTCTCAGTGTTTTATGTTTTATGTGACTTCGAATAAGGTGATAGCAACTGCTTGCATGTTTCTGGCTGGTAAGGTTGAAGAGACACCAAAAGCACTTAGTGATTTGCTCAAAGTGTCTCTTGCCATCAAGTACAGAGGAGAAGAGGCTGCGAGAGTGCTTACCGGAGATGTAGTGCGTCACGTATTTATTCTGTATCTTGTTTACTAACAAACCTCGTAGAACTTTGTGCAAGAACAGCGAGAGCTTGTGTTACGCGCTGAGCGACTTCTTTTACATACGCTAGCTTTTGATTTCAATATCGAGCACCCATACAAGTACTTGCTCAGCACTGTGAAAGAAATGCAGGCTATGGGTTACATAACTGAAAATTGTACGCGAGAACTTGCGCAGATAGCATGGAATTTCGCAAACGATAGGTACTTGTATGAATTTGTCTTGGTTGAAGTTGGTAACCTGTTTGCTATGCAGCCTCAGAACAACAGTCTGTCTTCATCATTCTGCAAAAGACTGCGCATATGCTGTAATTTATCTCGGTAAGTACATTCATTTGTTCATGAAACTCAGATGAATTATCATGTCAGCAACAAAATTCATGGGCTCCAAGATGCAGTTACCAAAAGACTGGTGCGCGGCGCTATCTATGAATGAGAGTACATCCGAGCAGATAAGTAACGAGGTATTGGACCTGTACGAAAAGATGGACACTGTGATAGAAAGCAACATTTTCAATTCGACTACTCGTTACAATTAGAAGTTTAAGCATGAAGCGCGAACTTGAACTTGTCAAGTTCAACGTATGTACTGGCTTGCATAAGTCCTAAAGACTTTGAAGGCGGCAAAGTAAATTCAGATCGTCGCAGGTTGCGGTTAATACTCATATTCATGTCAAAGCAACTACCAATGAGGCCCTCAGAAACTGTAGTGTTTGCTTCTGAAGCGTGTGCATCTTGGTGCTCAGGCTTCAAGACAAGAAAGGAATGAGGAAGTATTCCACGTAAAATAACTGAGAACAAAAGATGGAGACAGTAAATTTAGAGGAAAGAAGTACTTCTTACCTTCCAGATGGTCATATAATACGCGTGCAGGGATGCAGATGATCGCATGTCGACCTTACCCGCATTTTTCAATAACCATGCTGCACCGATGATATGGCCAGTTACCTGAATCACGTGAACTCAGGCTACGTTTGTATTTTCGTCAAGTTATTTACCACGACAATCGTACTTGCAGTACTGTTACAGTAAAATCCATTAATAGCACCCCTTGCAAACGAAATCAATTTCGCTTTTTGCCGAAATATCGACAGACACACCATATCTGAGCGAGCAGCAACAGAGTAACACACCATCCAAACGTCGATTTTACCTAGGGATCTTTTGAGTTTGAAACGTAAAACTAGCAATTCTTCTCATACCCCAAATCGCACGCCGACAGTACTTATGCCGTGGATCGCATCACCAGAGGTATCAGGGAGGTCCTAGGTCACAAACTTTCAAAGAAGATTTGAAACGTGAGAATCATCGTGCCTTGAAAACTGCGATTACTACGGAGTAAAGACCCATGATAAAGATTACGTTTATTAGTGTACTTGGGAGCGTTAAGCCTGCGGTGAGCGGACTGGATGCAATTTCAAAGTCTTAGATAAACATCAACAGCAAATTCTTACCTGGCGTGCAAAAAGAAGCCCACGTGAACAGTGAGTGCTCTAACTAACAAAATACAACTAGCTGCAAGAAGTGGAAAGCGCTATGAAAGTTTGAGATAAATATAACTAAACCAGCGCCGATGTTTTGCACTCACTTTCCAGCGTAACATTTTCATGTCAACAGAATAGAGAATCCCAAGGAATAGGCTGACAAGGACTCACTCAAAATAAACACAAACAACGCTACACACTACTACATTACCTCACAAGAAGAGTCATCATCAGCGCTGTAGATTCACACAGTACGCCTAGAAAAGTCTTTCAAACCCGCGCTGCAATTCCATACAATCGATATACCCCAAGTAAACGCGCCCGCAGTACACAGAGAGATCCACAATAAGCCAGTGTTGGAGCTGAACTCTCCACTTGCTACTGGCAAATATGGTTTATTCACCTATTCAATTTCATCTTCAAGCAGATACAAAAGTTTGTCTCTGCAAACTTTACCAGATCTATCCTTTTGTCGTAAATTTGATTAAGACCAACGATTGCAATATTCATTAATACAGCAGGAACCAAAGCCTTGACTCAAGCTCAGTAAAAACTAGCGAGAAAAACAAAGTGCCTCGTACCTGGCCAAGCAAGTTGATGACATTCAGAACGTCTAAATGGGAAGCAGCTAATAGAGTCATAGAGCAGACGCTTATCTAGGGCGAATACACTGAATTCAGAATGACTTGAAAATTTCGTGCTGACCATACCGTCGTGCCAAGTACTGTGTGTGGCCGGGAGAACCGAATCACTGCGGGCACACCTCCGTAATCGGAAGAAAATGATGCTGTGACTATTTTTTGACGCAAGCCGCCGAATGTTTTCATATATGCGTTGTAAACAGGTGCTCGTACTTTCGTCCGAGTCTCGTGGAGGTACGAAATCTTTACACTTGGAACGTGAACTCGCAGAGTCAACGCCATCGTTGGTTGACGTAAGGTACACAGGGTTGCAATTGTTTCAAGATTGAAACGTCTGACTGCGAACTAGATTTAAAAGTCAAACTCTGACGTGCGGCTTAATTCTTATCGGTTAACTTCAAAACGAACGCGACGAATTTGCGAACGGGATGTCGACCGTTGACTGTGCTGGGTATTCAGGATTTCGTTTTGTTTCGGTATAGCACGTATAGTCCTCGTTTTGTGATTATATAATTCTATTTTTGTCATAATTATAAAATCCAATTATGTAATTGATACATCTTCGATGTAATTCTATTTTTGTCATAATTGTATTATCCAGTTATATAATTGATACATCTTCGACAAAAATTATACTAAATATAACAAAAATGTGAGGGGGGCAATTGCAGACGAAATGCGTGCTCGCGCGCGAGCGACGGGACGCTTAAAATGCCGTCCGCAGACACGGACGGCGCACGGGCTCGCGCAAATTCATTATGGCGATGTGAGGAATGGTTTCACCCGCCGCATCGTTGAATTTCCATTTCATGTGCACGCTAGAGCTCGCGAATGATAATCATGACAGTTGGAAACGCGATCGCGCGCGAGCGCGGAGTTGCGACGCCCCACGACATGTACGTCTAACTGTGTCACGATCTCAGAGACAACAGTGAATTTCATTCGTTCAGACGCGGACACTGGACAAAATCATCGTACAGGAGCGCTCAAAGGCATCGCGCGGGGAAGCTGATTACTCGAATTCGAAGGTTGGCGAGCGGCTCGACGGCGGTCGCCTCGACGTGCGCCGGCCCATTCTCGAGGGGGGAACTGGTCTATGCATATGTACAACTCCTTTTTTTGTGGAGCTAAGGGTGAAGCTCAAAAGTGAAATTACGGGATTAGCAGATTTCGACAATCTGTTTTAGCGTTTGAGCGGGGAAGCTGATTACTTGCACAGCGAGCCAAAAGAGCGAGCAGAAATGCTCGGTGAGGGTGGTGCACTCTATGAGCCAAAACGAATCGAGCTCGATGAGGCGGTTTCGCATCTATTATCTCTCCGACATCAACTTGCCAACCTCAAAGTGGCTGTGTTGGAAGGTGCATCGGCTCGCGAGGAAATCGATAATCAACGAGTTGCAGCTCAAGGAAAAGAAGTTGCGCGAACAGAAGCAGCAGAGTTAGATCACCTCGAAGCGTGAGTTGAGCCAAAAGACGCCATCTAGTCCGAAATCGAGTCATCGTGAAGTCTAAAGAAGCCGAGCACGGTGAAAACGAAAATGAGGGCACCGAATCGGGGCCTGTCATTCACAGTCATTTAGGCCGAAAAGAGTCGTCTACGTCATCGATGTGTCGTCGATGAAGCAGTCAGCTCCCTATGCATTATCTCTCCGAAGTTGAATGAGGTTACGCAAGCGAGGGAGTCTGCAATCAAATGTGTCACGATGCTTTGTTCACAAGATTGAAAACGCGCATTCAAATTCAAGTAAAGTGAAGCTGAACGGTTGCAGGGTAAAACCCCTCTTCACGGCACAACGAAGTCGGCGATGCGTTGACGGATAATGTTAATAGCAAGCTCAGTGCTTGCGGGGATCGCTTTTCATTTCAGCACTACTCATCACGTCGGCGTGTTGCCGAATACTAAATACATTTCCTTGCATTTTGGTCAAATTGCGTCGTCTACGCCTGCGTCAGACGCCGAGTAGATGGATGTGCTGCCCGGTACAGGGCATCGCAATATGAAATGTAATTCAAACCTATCGCTATCCACTTTCGAGGAGTCGCATTTGCGACCTCGAAGGGCCATCAGCGCGTCGGCGCGCGTGAATATCACCTGTGTTCACGACTCAAGCCAAAAAGGGACACCATCCCCACGGTTTGTCAACATCGCGTAGCATTTTCGTGACATCATCGCGTTTGCGCGCATCGATTCTGCGTCGTTGCGCGCAAAACTCTGCAACCATGATTCACTTTTCCTACTACAGTCCTTTCCGTCGTAATCGCCGACGTCACTGCTCAGGGCGTCGTTTGACGATCGATGGAGGGACTATCGGTGATTCGTGACCCGTCCCGCAGCCACAACGTTTGATTCGAAAAACACCAAGGAGTGCAGACGTGCTCAATTAAGGTGGTGGCTCCACTGACGATGCGTACTGGAGCTAGAAGAAACCTAAAAGAGAACGCCCCACTAGGTTACCACCGAAGGTTTCAGTATTATAGGCTTGATTGTGTACACATTACTACTCTCAACGAGTCCCTTTTTGTCGACGAGTCATAACCCACCGTTGGTACCCACATTCTTCATGGCGCATGAACCCATTACCTACGGAATTGGTGATAATAATAAGCCCTCCTCAGAGAATAGTTTTTGCTGACCCGCGTCCCAATTAGGCTACCTCACCGAGACTCGCGTGACCAATAAATAACGGCACGGTCGCTTAGAACACGACCGTCAATCTTTCTGGGCGGCAAAACGGGCGTCACGCTTTGAGCGCTCTTTCAACGACGCGGCTAATTCTCATCAAGTGAACAACTTTTTTCGAAAAGGATGAATCCCGGCTTCAGCTTCGAGCGATTTGCGCTCTCGCCGAGCGCGCTTCACGATAAAGTACCGACTAAGACAGGTACGACGATTTGCGGTATAGTTTTCTCTGGCGGGGTAGTTCTTGGTGCAGATACTCGCTCAACGAATGGTGAAACTGTCGCTGACAAGAATTGTTCAAAAATACACTATATTGCTCCAAACATTCAGTGCTGCGGGGCGGGCACGGCAGCAGATACTGAGGCGATCACAGGTGAAATGCACTTAATTTGTGATATCGGTTTGAAATCTTTTTTGTGCGAATAGGCGCCGTTGCATCTGAACTGCTCCTCCATCGCTACTTAGCCGACAGGCCAACCAAGTTAGTCACAGCTCTCAGCATCTTGAAGAGTCGCCTGTTCAAATATCAGGGGCATATTGGAGCGGCGCTTATTTTAGGAGGGTGCGATGTAAGTGGTCCGCATCTGTATTCGATTTATCCCCATGGCTCCTCTGACTCGTTACCATATGCAACGATGGGGAGCGGCTCGCTTGCGGCGATAGCGGTGTTTGAAAATGAATACCGAGAGGACCTTTCACAAGAAGAGGCCAAAGGAATAGTCGCCCGTGCAATTCAGGCTGGTATTTTCAACGATCTTGGTTCGGGATCAAACGTAGATCTATGTATAATTACCGAGGAAGGAGTGCAAGAGCTTCGGAACTATCAAACTTTCAACGCAAGGACGCACTCGTGTGAAGGACATTTGACTGAGAATTTCAAAGTAAATATTAATGCGAGCAGTGTTACAACAGCAACTACACTGTTATTGAGTAAAGATTAATGGGTTTTTTTGAAGTTGCAGAAGAAACGGTTGAAATCTTTTGAAGCACCATCACCGAGTTACAAAGATAGGGACAACTAGCTGTGTATTGAAACCTCATTTAAGAACATAGATCACCTTGCAAAGCAGAGTGCCAATGTGTGCGTTGGATTCAATCTGAAACCCTGCAGACCGCCAAGAGCAGCTGCTGCTTGAGCAGGGCTCTGGAATGTAACGTAAGCTACTCCTGCTCTGTTTTCATCAATACTTGAGCGTTCAAACCCAGAGAACTGCTCAAATAAAACTCGCAACATGTGTTCTGTGGTCGAATGCGGCAAACCTTGGACCATGAGAGTCTCACACATCAACGTCGACGAACTGCAGATCACAGCCGAACTTTCCTGTGCACACTCGACAGATTTTTTCAATTTTTCTTTTGCTATCTGCTGGACTTGGCTATCTGCTTTTCTCAGCTTGCGTATGTCACCGGAGCGCTCCACTTCCAAGCCAGCGCGCCGACGGACTATATCCGACAACGTGAAGGCAATTGCAACGTGCTTTCATCAATATCATTATGAATCTAGAGTGATGAACAAGTAACTTACCAGGGGTTTGCCATAAAATACAAACCCTTCAAGAGAGTTTGATGCGCTGACTGCAGCATTTACGTCGTCAAACACGACCCAAGCCTGCCCCCTTAGCCTATATGTGCGTGCGGATACAATTTCTAGAATTTTTCCGAACTGGGAGAATATCGCATGAAGCGCCTTTCGAAGCTCTGCCTCAAAAATCAAGACAACTAGGTGAAGGTTAAAGGTGAAGAATCACCTGGTTGTTTAATCTTTTCGTTCAAATTGTGGACGTAGAGAGTAGAACTGAGCTGTTTGGTGTTCATCCCGACAGTGATACAGTGAGGGCTCTCAAGGAATAGACGAAATTTTTTAACGCGTTCGCGAAAATTACGACCACCGCCTCGCCGTAATCTTCAGATCTTTCGACTACGACAATCCGTGCGAAACCCGAGGTCGCCGTCGGAGTCCCGAGTGTCGTTGAGTCGTGACTCTCGACGTAGCGCCCGCGCTCGCGCGCGTCACTCGACGACGCGTGCGCGACGTCGCGAGCGTCGTCGCGCGTCCAGCGATGGTGCATACGACGTTTAAAATTACATTGCAATCGTTGCGCAAGCTAAACGCAAGTAAGTGAGTTACAATCGCTACACAAGCTTTCGAAACGCACTGCTGTGCGTCTATGAACTGCACATTGCGTCGGTGTGATGAAAGGTGATCACTAGGTTGAAGGAGTGAAGTCAACTCGTTAAGATCCCAAGGCGAAAGCTCGTGTGTCCCGCCGTATCCGAAGCGCTTTTACGTCGGAACGCGCGAATACAGATTCGAGAATGTTTTTAAATGGGGCTCACGTCGTTAACTTAACGTAAATCGTGCCTTCGCGCACGTAAAGCACGCGTGCGCGCGACGCGTGTAGGATACAAAAAATGCAAGTTTGTGTGCGTCGCTTTATCGTACAACTTTAACGATTTTGAAATCCAAACTTTCGACAAACGCCGACGAAGCGAAAAATCATGAGAACTAGCGTTCGTCATATTTTTGTACACGTCTAAGAAAGTTATTTTCAGCGAACTAGCGCTCACTCCCTGCATTGATCACTCACGGCACAGCGAGGTTTTCACCAACGGTTTTTGATCGTTTTCAGGAACACCTACAGTAGTTATTTTGTGACGTACATCGCAACATCCCCACAAACAAGGCCTTCTTCTATACGAAACCTTTGTTGCTGAGCGACACATTCCGCAACCCACATAATATTACGAAGCTCTTGTTCGCACAACTTCACGTATGCAATAAATGATGCGTATGGTGAACGCCTTGAGAATACATTCTCACACAATAAATATACTTCTTCATCGAGAATCTGTTGAGCAGTAGCCTAATGGTGTGATGGTTGAAGGGAACGAGTTTGGCATACCTTGTCAAAGGCGTTAAAATCGGCACTTTTGAAACGTGAAAAGATTTTGAAGCACGGCGTCAGTGTCTCGATGACGTTACGGAACTCCTCTCCGTTGACGCAGGATGCTAGTCCAACTTGGCCGCTAGGATACAGTTCACCAAAGTTCGGGAATAATTTCATCTTATCACTCGAGGTGAGTTCTGTCTCGAACGAGGATAGAGTGATGTTGACCACTCGCCTATCCACCTCAAATGCGAGTAGTCTCTGTGTACGAGTGAGAAAAATCGCCAGCATTGAAGTGAATCAATCACCGAAAGGTCGCCTGAGTCTTCTTCAAGATGTTCACAAAATCTTTTGAAATCTTCCAAGTAAGCCTTGTCAGTGAGAGTTCAGTTCCGTTTCCATAAATCAAGAATCAGGAGCAAAAACCTTATATACAGAGTTCCGAATGAATTCCATATTCGTCTCATCGATGCTCTCCGCTCCTAAGTACTCATTGAAGTACATAGAAATCGGCGCATCAACGAGCACAAGGCGATGTATTTCGCTATTGAGAAAGTAGAAACTTTAAATAAGCCAATCTCTGCAAATTGAAGTGAAAAATACCGAAGATCGTTTGCAACCAACATATTCTCTATGGAATCGAACATACCAAGTGGGTGACACTTGTTCAAGAGCTCCTGGACTGTGTTAGCATTTAATTTCATTTTAAAATGGGGGCGTTACCGTAAAAGACCGCCCCCTCAAACAACCAGTCATAATTAGGATGACGTTGTCAATCATGTAACTGTATTTTATATAATTCAGCAAGGATGCGACTGGCTCCGGAGCCTATGAATGCAACTGCACTTGATGCTAAGTATTCAAGCTGTTTGCATTCGAAGAATACCTGTGTTATCAGTTGCTTGAAATTCTTCACAATTTTCTTTGAGCAAATGTCGACTAACCGGGAAGGACTAACTGGTCCAATTTCACGGTGTAATTCGGCGCTATATCCTCTTGAAACCTAAGCTGATGTAAATTCATGTCTCTCAATTCCAAATCGAGATACTCGCCAAGAATAGTTTCAGGTCAACTAGTGATTCACACTGTCGAAGTTTCACATAATCTTCAAGGTGAAGGAGTTCTGCCTTCATTCCACGAACGAGAGCCTCGAGATAGCCCTCTTTTAATGTGAACATAATTGAATGATAATTTTATCGATCATTGCGCGTTGGGCTCGCTGTAAAGTGAGCGGCGAAACGGCGAGCGCCGGAGCACGAGCCCTTCCCCGGTGAATAGGGTGGTTATTTTTTGAACTTTTGATCGATCAAAATTTCAAAATTTTATCAACAAAAAATCAAAATGCCATAAAATTTTGAAAGTGTGACCCGTGTCATACTATACGTTGTTCTTTCTTCCGACTCAACTTGCACTTCGCGAAGCGCTCCTTGTTTTTTTAAGTCGAATACCACTGTATACCACTATATAGCGGTATGGTATTCGACGCGAGTCGACTTTGAAGTTCGACGTATCAGAGAAAATTAGTACGCCGAAGTGTACAGCCTGTGGTACGTGACTCTTCGAGTTTTCGACGCATACGTCGTGTCGATGAAGGTTCGGTTCGTTGCGAGAGTTAAGTTAAACGCTGTTTGGTCTTGCGCAACGTAGCTAGAAT
>Ga0222713_10007634_pt1 | contig 10094 bp, 16 predicted proteins | sample C33_649DmetaG_FD_165061 | JGI IMG/M metagenome (GOLD analysis project Ga0222713, IMG submission 165061) | Estuarine water microbial communities from San Francisco Bay, California, United States - C33_649D | ecosystem: Environmental > Aquatic > Marine > Unclassified | place: USA: California... | reverse complement strand
TGATTTAAAAAGTTTCGTAGGTGTTTACATACATTGGTGTTTGCTCTCCTACATAAGCGCAAAATGTATTGTACTCTAAGAATTCCCAAGCATCGTCCTCAGTCATAAGTTCTATATCAGTTTTATCCTCAGCGGACTCATAACTCTTGGCATCAGCCTCTAATAATAAGCGCACCATCCATTCTTTTGAATAGACTAATTGTCCGTTATCAGTTAAGCCAATGATTGCTCTGTCATACCCATCGGGGTTTCCATCAAAGCCGTGTGGTTTAAGTGCTAAACAACTCTCTGCGCTTTCAAGTGTAATACCTAAATCGGTGTAGTGAATGTTACCACTCTCAATAAGTGGCATAAACTCTTTTGGTTTTCTAAATAAATTCTTAAAGAATAAAATAATCTTTTTCATTTGATTAAATTTAAGTTGAATAAATAATTTCAGTACGCAAAACTAAACAATTAATTTTAATTACACAAATTATTCTGCGTTTACTCTAATTAATTTAGATAGTTTATTTTCAAATTCTTCTCGCATACCTTCTTCATCATAAACCCTAATGCGTTCGTCATCATCGGGGTGGTAATACGCAATATCCACTTCGATCTTGTTGATCACTGGGGTTTCTTTGATCATAGTAATACTATACACTGCTTGGTGAATTGTATCTGCAAGTTGATCGCCTCTGAACCGGTTCTGCGAATGAGATCTAACTACTTGGTGTGATCCCAATGGTTTCCACCCGTTCTGCAAGTTTGTATTAATCTTTGTATTCAAGCCATCTACACTGCTTGAACTAATAATCATAACTTCCATATAGATTGTTATTATCGCCACGCGCCATAAAGCGACGCGTGGCTTGGGTTAATTAATTACCTAATTGAATTTCGCACTTTGATTCTACGGACTCAATTATTTTAATCAAGTGTCCAAAGTGTGGGTACTCTCTCATTCTAATCGAATGTGTTTCACCATCACCCAAAGAATATATATTAATGGTACATTCAATTTCACCATCTTCATTTCTACTCCCAGTAACCGAATGCACTTCATAATTGTCATCTAATATCAATTCGTTTTCTTGATAGTTCAAACAAACTGAATTGATTTTGTGAATGGACTTGATAGCCTCGAATAGATTAAAACTTTCTAAACTCTCTATCTTGATATTCTTTGATATTAGCATACTGAATGTCATAGCCTCTGCTTTATGCATCACATCAATATAATCGGAAATTAGCATCTTTACCATAATCTCTTAATTTATTAGGTTGTAAAATATAACTCGCCATTATTGGCATAAACTTTTTCGACATTGTTTTCTACAATGGTAACTAAACTACCATTACGCAAACCATCTGCATAGAACTTTGCAAATACATCATTAGACGCATCTAACACTTTAATAAACGGCTCTGCGTTGATTGTCCTACAACCATAGATTGGTGTGTGGGTAAATGCAATTCTCACATCGGGGAATTCATTTAGTAATTGGCGGTAATATCCTTTTGGCGGTGTCATACTATCTAATTTTAAGTTGATTAAGTGAATTGAAAGTACCTCTAAACATTTCATAGGTTACATTGGTGTTGGTTACAATATATTCAAGTATTACCCCCGACCAATAAGAACTTGTTAGTTCGTTCAAATAATCGCTAATAAGCCAATAGACTTCGTTCGTATTACTGAACACTCTCTCGCTAACTACCACATTAGATTTAAACTCTAATGCTCTAACAATAACTTGCTTTGAGTCATACGCTATATGGATTTTTCCACCTACTGCGTACTCTCCGATTTTAAAGGTTTTCCTTTTCATTTTAATAAAGATTAAGAATTAATAATATGCGAAACTAAATAAAATAATTTAAAATACAAAATTTATTTTGTGTGTCTTACAACCTTATCCCTATTCGGTTAAGTTGCATAGTATAAATGAATTCAAGATTTCTTTTAATCTTGTACTGGGTTCGAACCCAATCATTATATAAGACATCAAATTGAATTGGGTCTGTCTTACGCATACCCTTATACTCTGGGTGCTTTTCGCAAAATGCTTTCTTGGTAATTTTTACCTTTGCCATAAAAAATAATTTAGATTAATTTAAAATTCTATAAACATCTTCTCTTGGTTGCACTGCCAGGCTTGAACCATTTTCCCAATCAACATGAATTTGACCTATACCATCTATATGTTTTATTATACCACGCGTGTGCGGTGGTGGTGCTTGCGGATCATTCATTTTAATGATCTCGATTGTCTTACCTATCGGCCACTTTTGATTCTCCATAGTACATTAGATTTAAGCCACCCCGATTTTAACGGGGTGGCGGTTATTAATTAGAATATAATTTCGGGAAAGTATTTTACGAAACTAATCCACCAATAAATTAGTAGGATTATCAAGGTGGATAAACCACCATAGAATAAAGCCATATTTCCGTACTCACTCAATTTCTGCTTTTTCATTTTCCGCTGATTAAGGATATTAGATTTTTCATAAACACACTAAACATACTTTCCGTTTCCGCTGGGATATATCCCGAACTTGGATTGCCCTGAAAATACTTTGTTGGTGGTACATAGCCACGACCTACATTGTATTTCTCCGCCCATTCGTTAAAACTCATTTCAGTTTTAAATTGGCTCTGCTTACACTTCAATTTGCTTTCTTGATTTTCCATATAGATTTATTTTAAATGATGGTGCTAAATTAATAATAGTTTTTTAAAATGCAAAAATTATTTTGGGGGTAGGTGTAATACCCACCCCCGAATAATTAACTTACTAACTGGGCTAAGTCGCTGAATACTTCACGCTCTCTATTTCCATAGATACCGAATAATTTATTTTCGTCTGCGTTACCCTTCAATTTGTGGGTGGTGTAGTGTGTAATACCCGAAAACAAACCCCATAGATTTTCGCCCTTACCAATGCTACCTTCTTGACCATAAATTTCGCCGGTAATACTTACTTGCAAATCGGATAGGATATTTTTCTTGCGGGTGCTTAAAGTAGATAGGTCGCTTAATCTTTCTTCTTTTTGTAGGTTAAGCATTTTTTGTAATACCATCTCACGCACCTTTGGGTCAATCTCTATTTGAGTCATTTTTTCAATCTTATTAAAGATAGCGGACTCACTGCGTAATACTTCTTCTATCTGCATACAAATAGCGTCTACCTTTGCCATCATGCTGGCCGTATGTCTTACCTTGTTTTCCATCTGCTTGTAGTTAGCAAAGAAAGTGTTTTGGCAAGATATAGTTAGGTTGCTATGCCCAAAGCCTAAACTTGTAGACCCATCAAAACTATTAACACAAGTCAAATATCCCTTAACTAAATCCGTACCCAAACGCTTATCGCTGGTCTTTAATTGGATATAGGTTTTTTGACCATCACCGAAATAACCGCCTTTGTGTAATGGTAAATCCATCTTACCACTAATACGCTCTAATAGTTCGCCCATCTGCGAATTTTGAAACGCTTCATATCCGCTACTATGCACCCCCAAAATTTTATTGGTGTCTGCCCTTACAATAGCGATATGGTTTGTTTCAATAGGATTTTCTCCCGCCGTTACTAATGGTCTAGTTTCTACTGACCAATCTAAATTTGCTCTCTGTAAAATGGTTTGATTTTCCATACTTGTTTTTTTTAAGAATTAAAGTGAATAAATAAATTTGATTTGCAAAGTTAAATAAATCTATTTCAAAAAAACAAATCTATTTAAAATTATTTTTCTAGCCTATGTAAAATAAACAAATCTATTTTATTCTATTTTAAACTATTTTAAAATTATTTTTTGTACTATTCTATTGATTTATAGCACTTTATAAAGAACTTTTAAAAAAATGCAAAAATAATTTACACAATTTGATTTTTGTATTTAAAAAAGAACTAATTTTGTGTAAACAAAAGGGGTTAAGGGCGACACCCCACTAAGTCGCCCAAAACTAAATCATTTTAAAAAATGGAAAAGTTAAAAGAGTTGATTAGCATTGGTTGGGTTGAATTGATTAACCTATTAATTAGCATTAACGGACACCCGTTTACTGCTATTGAGTTGTGGACTGAACCTGTATTGACAGGGGGTAAAAAAACACTTGCTTTATTTAATGGTGCTGTTTACAAGCATAGCAAGTATGTTTTTGTTGCAAATCGGGACTACAATAGGGCGTTGGAAATTCTAGCCGACAAACTAGGTATTGACTTTACTAATTGGCAACCACAAGACCACAATTACGCAGACAAAATTGGTGGTAATGTATTAACGCATAGAGCCGACCTAGATTTACCACTAGATAGCGACCAACGCAGAAACTATGCACAATTTATCTTGCATAAGGACTGCCAAATTGAAGTGGCATATTTTGATGCAGAATTAAACGAAATTCCGTATGAGAGAATTAAGCCATATTTGAGAGAGCAAACTAGCAAGAAACAAAGTGAGCAATTAGGTTTGGATAATGATAATCAAATTAAGATTATCAACCCTAGTATCAAATCTATAAAGCGAATTTCTGCCTTTGGCAAAGTGTATGAAGTAACCGAATAACTTTAAGGGGGTGCAATAGCACCCCCCTATTTTACCCCCCTAGATATAGCACCCCCCCCCTGCCGTATCCCCCCTTAAATAAGGGGGTTTTTTTGGTCTGTATAGGGGGGACAATAGTCTAACTGAAATTTTTCCGGAAAAAATCTGAAAAAAGGGACTTTACCCCATTTTCTAAAAAAAAATTTTTGGGAAATTTTTTCAGATATTTATAACATATGAAAATAATAATTTCAGAAAATCAACTTAGAACTTTACTTGAACAACCTGAATCACGTTTTGGACCTGAACAGTATATGAGTTCTTCAGAAAGAGCTGCGTTCCATAGTGGTGACGCAAATAAAGCTGGTGCTGCTCTTGTGAGCGGATCAAAAAAACAAATGGATTTCATTCATGGTATTGACCCACATACCACAATGATGATTGTTGGTATTGGATCAGCATTCATTCCAGTGGTTGGGCCATTTATCGCTGCTGGCATCGGATTAGCTGATGCTGCTTTATATTATAAAGAAGGTGACACTAAATCAGCTGGTATGTCTGCTTTATTCTCCATTATACCCGTAGTTGGGCCGATTACATCTAAAATCCCGGGGATTCTTAAATTAGGGGCTAAGGGTATGTCCACATTAGCTAGTAAATTAGCTAAAGGTACGAAGATAACAGATCCTCTTGAAATATCTGTTGTTAATGCTATAGGGCAAAACAAAGATCTTGTAAAGAGCGCAGTGAATGGACATGTAAAAGCATTATCTCAACAAGCAGCAGCAAAAGCAACAAGTAGTTCTGTTAAATCTTCTTTACTTGGTTTAGCTAAAACAGGTTTGACTTATGGATCTGCTGCTCTTGCTTATGATTATGGATATGATGGTGTAATGAGAAAGATAGAACAAAATAATATAGATAAACTTAACCAGAAGTTAGGAATTAATAAAAAACAATAGAATGAAGAAGATTATATTAAAAGAAAGCGAATTAATTAAATTGGTTGAATCGATTGTTAAGGAACATAATCAAGGTTTATTGAATGAACAGAAATACGCGTTTATCAAACATTTCATTGGTAATAGTGTGGATGATCTAGTAAAAAAGTTTGGTGATGATGGCGCGCAGAAGATTGAAGCTGTTTTAGCGAAGGGTTTGGGTAATGCTAAAAATTTTGTTAGTAGAGGTGGTAAAACATTTATACTATCTAAATCTGGTACTGAGGTACCTGTTGAAACAATTAACGTGGCATTGAAAGCGGTTGCTGATGGAAAATATACAATGGAAGAGATTGTTCAATACTTTCCGCGTCAACTTGCTGATGGTACAGAATTTAGAAGTGTATTTTCTACTGTAAAGCCGAAGGTTCAAGCACCGGTAGCTGCGGCAGGGTCTGCGGCCGGAAAAGCGTTAAGTGCATTTGAACAAAAGCATTTATTGAAAAATTGTTTTAGTAACTCATATTGTGATAGTAAAACTATCTTTGCAAACTTCTTTAGATCTCTAAGTAATTCTGCTAAGATTTTTTCATTCAACCCAGCAAAGGTTAAGGTATATGAAAAATCGGTTATTGCTGGCAGAGAAGTACTTGATGTATCATTAGAAGATGGTACACGCGTTTTAATTTATAAATCTAGTGGTGCTAATGTTGGCACTACTGGTAAGCAAGCGGGGGAATGGTTTGTTATTCCTGGATTTGCTGAGAACGGTTGGTTCTTTAAAACACACGAAACAATTGCATTAACGAAAGGTGGTAACAAATACCTAACAGAATTTGCGGAATATCTCCAAGAAAATGGTCCAGGTATGTTGGGTAGATAAAAAGTTTAATATTTATATAAAAAGAAATAAGATAATGTATAGAAATTTTAGTTTAACAGACGAAGAAAGAAAGCAGATAATGGAACAACATGCTGCACATGGATATAAGAAACCACTGAATGAACAACAGTTGACTGCTAATCAGCGTTTAGCTTATCAAAAAAAATACGGCCCAGTTTCTGCGGAAGTTGCGGATCAATTAGGTAAAGAAGGTAAATTATTGGCAACTGCTCCTGATAAAGAAATCGCTCCAGCATCTGCTCCTGCTGGATCTGCTCCGGCTTCAGCTGCTGCTGAAGTTAAAGCACCGGATATTAATGTTAACTGTGCGGCTTCATTGAGTGAGATCAAAGAAGGTAGCATGAAAATTCTTAAGGTTGGTTGCAAAACTGACGCTGTTAAAGAATTGCAGAAAATGTTGGGGATGGAAGAAAAATATCAAACCGGTTATTTTGGTAATATGACAAAGGGTAAAGTAATTGAATTCCAGAAAGCAAATAAAGACGCTAAAGGAGTACAATTAGTTCCTGATGGAAAAGTGGGTGATAAAACATATAATGCTTTGGTTGCAGCGAAAGCTTCCACTACCACTGACGCAAATAAAGCAGCAGCTGACGCTATTACAAATAAAGCGGCAACAGATTCAACCCAAACCGCAACAGATTCAACAGCAGTAAAAGTAAATGAAACTGGCGAAGTTGATGAGAATTTGGGTAAACTTGTTGGTACTGCTGTAAAGAAGGGTGCTCAATATGTTGATGATGTTATAAAGTATTTTAAAAAGCCAGCACAAAAAGGTGCTTTTCCTGTTAAGCAGGGAGTACAAAAAGCTTCAGATGTTTATGTTCCTAAATCAGCACAACCAGCAATGAGAAATCTTTTACAGAAATATGGAAGTCAAAGATGGACACCAGCTTTAAATACTGCTCTTCAACCAGCTAGACAAGAAATGGCTATTGTGGCGAATGATCTTAAGAGATTACAAGCACAATTACCATACAAAACAACAGATACCGTAATTAAAGAGAAAGTATACAGTTTAAGTTATCATTTAGAGAATGTAATGGATTCTAATTATTCAGGTTGTTTAAGATTTGATAAAGGAGATGCATTTAATTTTAACGCATCAATTGGTTTAGTTGATAATGTTATTGAAGATGTCGATGCACTTATTTTAAGTAAAAAACTTAGTCCAGAAAATACTAGAATACTTCAGTTTATGAAAGAAAATCTTAATGATGCATTAATCAAAATTCAATCAGGTCTTACGGACTTGTTAACAACTAAGTAATTTTTTAAACTTATATTACCGCCCCGGTCGCATAAAGTGCTCCGGGGCTTTTTTATGTAGTTAATCTATTTATATATAATGAAATTAACGGAAACATTTAGGACCATTATTGCTGAGCAGAAATGGTATGAAGCGGTTAAAGATAGTTTGACTATTGCTGCTAGTCCTGTTATAGGATCTGTTGTATTGTTAAAGAAAGCAATGCAGTTATATAGAGGTCCTAACTTTGAAAAGATTAGATTGATTTTTCCTTTGGCTGATTGGGAAGTTACTGCTGTTACGTTCTTACAGAAGTTGGGAATTGTTACTGGGGTTTATACATCATTAGCGGATGCAAAGAAGTATGTGAATACATTGGTTAAAAGTGGTGCGAAACCAAAAGAGATTGTTATTGGATCACATGGCCCTTCGGGTGGGGATTCTTTATTAATGACAAGAGAGGGTGAACGGTTTATGTTTGATAATTCTTTTTTAACATCATTTAAGCCATTGGTGCAACCTGATACAAAGGTATTCTTTACAGCGTGTTATGGTGCGGACTCATTGCTTGCGTTGAAAGATGCTGCAGATAAGTTGGGAACGACTGTATATGGTGCTAGTGGTGTTTATAACTATATAACCAATAAAGCTCAGAAGGGATTCTATTGGTGTTCCGCCAAAGACTATGAGGTTAGTGAAACCGATAATACATATGAACCATATAAGTTCAGTGATACGTCTGCAGTGATTAATAATATTATGCTTCCCGTGGATGATCGTGAGCCAATCGTAAATGTTACCATTAAAGACGGTGTATTCCCCGTTAATGTTCCTCCGTTTAAAACTGAAGCTAGCGATTTAACTTCATGGGACATTGGTAGCAGCTCTTATGATGGTAGTAAAAAAGTTGGAACATCATTTAGTTTAATGAACATTGAATCAGATATTGCGAGAGTTCCTGGGTTATATAATGCATTTCTTGATAGATTGCAGAAAAAGGGAATTACCATGGACGCTAGTCAGTTCTATGGTGCGTATATTAAAAAGAAGATCCAGAGTGGAGATATTAAAATTTCGATTAACGCTGGAGGTAGAGCCACGGATTTGATGGCATTGAAACCTGTTGCTGATGTGAAAGATGTTGATAATGAATATCTTTTGAAAAATAAACTTTGCGGAAAAATGAATAAAGCCCCTATAAGTTGGTTATAATATTTATTATATTAATTCATATGAAATTCTCAGATATATTAACACTAGAACAAAAAATGGAGAAGGGCGTTTATAAAGCCTCCGTTGCTAAATCCGCAAAGCAAGAAAAGGGTGAGTTTAAAGCTAGTTCCCCCGCGTCGAGTGGTAAATCTGCTAAACCGGAAAAGGGCGAATTTAAATCTAGTAGTAAATCCGAAAAACCGGAAAAAGGCAATTATACAACAAACAATCAGGTAAATACAGCCGGCGGCTTCGCCGCTGTTTTAGTTGGCGGTTTAAATTACCGAGAGGGTGACAAATCTACATCCACACAAGAATCCATTTTAAAAAACGCTATAGGTGGAATGAACGTTAAGAGTTTTGATTGGAATGCATCTACTGAATCTATTTTATCATTCTTATCGGCGAATCCGAAAATTCCGGTATTTTTATTTAGTGCTGGTTGCAAAAAAGCTGGGGCATTAAGTGAAAGTAATAATGTGGATGTAAATAAAATCTATATCATTGAACCATTTTATGAAGCAGGTGGAGAAACCGCAAGGAGTGTACAAAAAGCCGTGAGCAATGGTGTTCCATCTAAAAACGTATTTGTTGGTCCTGGTGCGTCAAGAGGAAATGGAATTGTTAGTGGTAGCGCAAGCTCACAAGCAAAAGATCATTGGGACGCATTGGTTTCTGTTGGCGGAATGATATCTAATACACTATTTAAATAAAACAAGTATATGGCAAACGCAAAGAAAAAACCGGTAGCAAGAAGATCTAGAAGATCTGGGATTAAAAAAATGGAATTGGTTAAAAAAAATAATGAGATATTAAAGAAGTTCTTAAAGAAATGAAACAAACATTAAACGAGCAACTACATAGAATTAAATCTATCATGGAACAGGTACAAGAACCGGTTAGTGGTAAATGTGATTTAACAAAACTTCAGGGAGCTGGTAGTGATAATAGAGAAGCGAGAAAATGGGAGAAAGAAGTTGCTAGACAGAACAAAGCTGAAGATAAAGAAAGAATACAACAAAGTAAAAACTTTATGTCATTGGCATATGACAGAGATGCGTTTCCATTAGAAAAAGCGGAGAAAAAAGCATATTATGCTCAGTATCAAGAGTTTATGAAAACAAATCCAACAGTGTTGACAAATTCTGATGGATTTAATACAGAACAAAAATATGCTATTACAACAAAGATGTTGGATTTTTTAAAGAGAGCTCCAAGATTATCTTATAGTGTTAATTTGGCAACCAAGTTTGGTTTA
>Ga0222713_10007633_pt1 | contig 10095 bp, 7 predicted proteins | sample C33_649DmetaG_FD_165061 | JGI IMG/M metagenome (GOLD analysis project Ga0222713, IMG submission 165061) | Estuarine water microbial communities from San Francisco Bay, California, United States - C33_649D | ecosystem: Environmental > Aquatic > Marine > Unclassified | place: USA: California... | reverse complement strand
AAAGTAGTTAGAAAGAACACTCACGTTGGTATTAACTGCTCTACTGCTATCAACACTACAACTGGTCCATGGGATCTTGGTTGGTCTGATGTTTATAAAATTGCAAACGTACATGTTGGTTCTACATTCAGTGTTGCTAACCCAGATCGTATTGATTGGTTTGAATTAGATAACGGCCAGCAGGATAACATGTATGGTCATGCTAAATTAAGATTAAAACCACAATACAATGGTGTACTAACTGCTGCATCTAGAATTTTAGTTAAGATGCATCACTTCACACCTAATGCATCTTCTACCGCAGCATTATTCTTCTCTAAAGATTCATACCCTATAGATGATGCTAATACTGCTAATAATAATGCAATTGCAACTGCAGAAATTCCGGTATATAAAACAGATAAAGATATTTACTATGATCTTAGAAACTGCATAGACTTTAGACCTGTTCTAGCTAATACTGCTATATTAGGAACTGTAGGTACATATACTACTAACCCAGCAAATGGGACTGCTTCGTTTGTTACAGTATCAGGTGCACCAATGTCATTTGATCCAGATTCAAACATGACATATAATATAGAATATTATCTACCAAGAAAAGATATTCTTCTTATTAATAAAGATAGATCGCTTAGTGTTAAAAAAGGAGAGCCAGCATTAGACCCTAAACTACCAATAATAAATAAAGCAGGGTTAAAAATTGCTGAGATAACTGTTCCTCCTTATCCATCTCTAACATTTAAAGAAGCTGAATAATATGACTTATAATAGAAAAGATCTTGCAGTACAGGTAAACATTAAGTCTACCAAAGGCTATACTATGAGCGAGATCAGCGCTCTAGATGACCGTATTAAAAGATTAGAATATTATACTGTTCTTAATGCTTTAGAGTTGGATACAAAGACGACTTCTGTAAGAGATTCTACTGGCAATTTAGAAAGATTTAAAAACGGTATTTTTGCTGATCCACTTCATGACCATACAATGGGTAGATCAAATGACAGTGAATATAGAATAGCTATAAGTTCTATTAATTCATTAGCTAGACCCACTTTTAATGAACTATTCTTTGACTTTAAGTTACAGGCTGGTGTAAGTACACAGCATAAGGCTACTGGCAGATACCTTACTATCGACTATGATAGTGAAGGGTTGGGAGGCAATCCTTACGCTACTACCTATAGAAATTGTACAGAGTCATTCTATAGATGGATTGGTAACCTTGTAATTTATCCTAGTTATGACGCTAACAGAGATATCACTCAAGAAGCACCTCAAAATATTACTATCGATTTAGCTGGTGCTTTTGAACAGTATCTCGCTACCGGAGTTGCGCAAAAGATTGATAGCGTTTCAGTAGCAGCTCCTGTATTAACCGATAGAACAAGATCGCATGGCACTACTACTAACTATTGGTCAGAAACTACCACAACAACACTATCTGATATTGCTGTAGATGTAGAAGCAATTACTACGAATCTTGGTAATATAGTCTCAGATGTTTCAGTACTTCCTTACATGGCTTCAAGAACTATTGCAGTAATTGCAAGAGGTATGAAACCAAACACCCGTGTTTACCCTTACTTTGATGGTGTAGCAGTAAGCGCACACTGTCAACAAGCTAAAGTTAACCCTACATATGCTACAGTAGACGGTTTTATTGATAATACTAAACTTGCTGATCTTTCACAAGGTAAAGAAAACCAAATCTTAGTACCTAATGGTGCTTTAAACGGAGCAATTACCACTGATTCTTATGGTATTGCTTATATCCTCTTTACTATTCCAGCACAAACTTTTAGAACTGGTGATAGAACGTTTACATTAGTTAATGTTGATAACATTAACGCAACTGACGCTATTATTACAAGTGCAGAAGGTCTTTATACAGCTTCTTCTATTGCCATCACGAGATCAGAAGTATCATTTACGGTAAATAATCCTATTTTTGAACCGTTTACATGGAATGAATATTTTACAAGAAGCTGGGTAGAAGTTATTCCGCCTCCAAGAAGAGATCCAGTTGGCCAAACATTCTCAGTTAATAATACTACTCGAGTAGGTGTTCCTGGAGTTTACCTAACAGAGATAGGTGTATATTTTAAAAAGAAGAGTAGTTCTCTAGGTGCTACTCTTAAAGTATGTCCTACTATTGCCGGTGTGCCAGATGCTAATAAGGTAATTTGTAGCGCGTATTTAAGAAGTGATGAAATTACTGTTAGCGAAGATTCATCTGCAGAGACTAGATTTAAGTTTGATTTTCCCGGTCTAATTCAATCAGATCAAACATATTTCTTCTATGTTGAGCCTGATGGATCTAACCCCGACTACGAAATATGGATTTCAAATGTCGGTGGTACAGATATTTTAACTGACAGAGCTATAACAGAACAACCTTATGCAGGTATAATGTATGTTTCATCTGATGGAACATCTTGGACACCTCTACAATCATCAGACGTAAAATTCAAGCTTTATAGAGCTAAATTTAAGCATAGTTCTGCTTCCATCGTGTTTAGTGATGATACTGATGATTATTTTACTGTTAATTCTATCTCTAGAAAAACCACTGGTATTCCTATTCAAGTAGGTGATGTTGCATATTCAACAAATGCTATTAACGGCTCAGTGCTTGTATCAAATACTACGGTTACCTACCCTTACGGAGTTATACAGTATATTGATGAAGTGAATAACGTTCTGTATCTAGATCAATCTAACGGAAGATTTAGTAATACAGATAACCCTAAAATAAACTTCTATAGAGTATCTGATAGATCTAATACTTCTCTAGTAATAGAATCTAATAGAGTGGGTAATGCTACTATTGTAACTATTGATGATAAGATCTATCATGGTATTGTACCTAGATTTAATATTCTAGAACCACAAGGAACAACTGTAAGTCTTTCATATGTTGGTACTGCTAACAGCACAGGAGCATTTATTAAGGATAGCGCTTCAGTTAACTTAACAAATGGAAGTTTGTTTGAGTTTGGTGATTATGAAAGAGTTGTAAGAAGCTATTCTAATGAAGTAGCAGCTGGTTCTTACGGGGCAAACGGCACATCAACGTTCGTGTTAACATTAGAAACAGCAAACGAGTATGTTTCTCCTGTTATTGACTTAGCCTCTAAAACATTTAACATTATTCAAAACAGAATTAATTTCGATGCCAATAACGAACACACAAGATACGGGAACGCACTTAACAAGTACATTTCTAAGACTGTATTCCTGACTCAAGAATCAGAAGATCTTCTTGTATATCTAACAGGTCATAGACCACCAGATACAGATATCTACGTATATGCAAAGTTCTTAAATAGTGCTGTTGATCCTGATTTGTTTGATCAGAAAGACTGGACATTATTAAGTTATAGAAATGATACTAATTACGTATTTACTTCTAAAGATCCTGCTGATTTTAGAGAGTATATTTTTGGCCCACCTATTTCAGCCACTAGACCTGCAGCACCACTTGCCAACACAGCATATCTTGACTCTGATGCATTTACTACATCAGGAGGAATAACCCCTCCAAATGTATTAACATATTATGATGGTGGTGGAAGATTAATTAGAGGGTTTAATAATTTTGCACTTAAGTTTGTACTTCTTTCTAATAATCCAGTAGTACTACCGACAGTAAGAGATATTAGAGCTGTAGCACTTCAGGTATAATATGAAAATTAATGATACATTTATAAGACAGCAAGACAATCCAGGTGCTTTGTTAAACACGGATAATGAAGGTTTGAGAAGTTATAGGGAAGCAAGAAAGAAAATATTAGACAATCAACAGAAAATATCTCAAATAAATAATATACAAGATGAAGTTAATTCATTAAAATCTGAATTGTCTGATATAAAACAACTTCTTATTAAGGTATTGGAAAGCAGTAATAAATGACCGTTCTTATAGCAAATGTTAACACGACTACCGATTCTTTCGGTCAATGGGTTACTAAGACTAACCAAATAATTACTGTTATCTCTAATACAGCTGTAACTACTAATTCTAATTCTGCAATTGGCAACGCAGCTATTACTGGTACTTTTACTTCTAATACCCTATTAGTTGCAAATACAGGGTTTTTAAGATTAGGTAGAGCTACCTCAAACCTGATTGCTAATGCAACTAGTATTACTATTAGAACATCAAGTACTGCTAATAGTATTATCACTGCAACTGGTATGGTTATTGATGGTGTTACGCAGTACTCTAAAACTGCAATGACTATAGGAAATACTACAGTTCGCGGTGCAAATATAACTGCCAACAGTATTATTTTAAATAATTCATTTACACTAGGTAATACATACTTAACAGGTAGTCTTATAAGAGGTCAAACTGCTAACGTAGAAGAAATAAATGTAATTTATGACGTTACTGTAGGTAATGAATTAGCAAATACTTATATTGATAGTCAAGCACTCAACGTCTACTATAATAATGGATCTTTCACTTCTAATTCTAGAATGACAGCGACTACGCTTTGGATCCAAAACATTTATGCTAATACAATTAGTACAACAGGTGATACAACATTTAATCAAAGTGTATGGTTCAGAGGTGCTAATAATTATTTTGATAATGGATTAACCGCAAACTCAGTATCTAACTTTGTTAATATAGACGTAAGTGGTGATGCAGACATTAATAATCTTATTGTAAATGGTACCACTACATTAAATGGTGCTGTTAGCATTTATAATAATTTAACATCTACTCATTATATTAGTGCAGCAAATGGTATTTTTAGTAATGTAGAGGTGCAAGGAAAAGAGTTTAGCTTTATTAAACCTAACGGTTCACAAGGTGTAGTTTTAGGTGTTAATAGTAGCTGTACTCCTTATACACTATCTCTACCGGTAGCAGATGGATCACCTACTCAATATCTAGGAACAGACGGTGATGGGCATCTTAATTTCTATACTTTATCAGGTAACAGTACTACAAACTTCGTAGCAAAAAGTATTGGAGTAGGCGATGGTGTTCCTGCTTCAGGTAATAATGGTGAAATTAGAGCTGCTGGTAATATCACTGCTTACTACTCTTCTGATGAGAGACTTAAAGAAAACGTTAGAAATATACCTAATGCTCTTGAGCTTATTAAAGCATTAAACGGTGTTGAATTTGATTGGACTGACGACTATATTGATAATAATGGTGGAGAAGATGGATTCTTTATCCGTAAACATGATATCGGTGTTATAGCGCAAGAAGTAGAAGAAGTTCTTCCTGAAGTAGTTGCTACTAGAAATGATGGATACAAAGCCGTAAAGTATGAAAGAATTGTTGCTGTTCTTATTGAAGCAGTAAAAGAACTCTCAGCAGAAGTAGATAGACTTAAAAATGGCAATTAAGACCAATCTAGTAGTTGACCAAGGCGCTAATTTTATCTATAACGTCTATCTTATAGATGAGGATGGCAGCGCCTTTGATATCTCCAATTACTCAGCTAATGCACAATTAAGAAAGACATATACATCTTCTTCTTATGTAACAGTAAATACATCTATAACGGGTGCATCTGGATTAATACAGCTATCAATGAACGCTACAACCACAGCTAACCTATCATCAACAAGATATGTTTATGATTTAGAGTTAACATCTAATAATGTTGTATCAAGAATTCTTGAAGGGTTTGTTACTGTAAATCCTGGAGTTACACGCTAATGCGTGATTTAAAGGTAGTAATAAGACAGATAGAAACCAGTCTTATTACAATAGCTAGAACAGCACCTATTCAGAAAACTATTATAGTTAAACTCAATAATCAAGTTATTGAAACCATTTCTGAATTAAAACAAAAAGAAACAGATCTTCTTGGTACCACTCCTACAGTACCAAGAATAGCTCCTGATGTTCAAAATTATTGAACTCTAAAAACATACGAGCCAGTATGTTCGCAGATAATAGAAGTGTCTGCATAAAGCTTAAATCCTTCCTGCTGCGCCCGTCTTGCAAAGAAAAGATCTTCTGAGAATGTATCTTTATGATTAATTGCAGACTTATAGAGGAACTGTGGATATCCAATCTTAACCATAACTTCCTTTTTAACCAACACACAGCCAAACCCACAAGCACCAACCTCAACAAGACCTTTGCCTTTAATCTTTTCCCATGGAATATGATTATAGCCTCCTTGAGCATTATTTTCAAACAGTTCAATAGTTTGATGCTCTAAGAATCTCTGTCTATAGACTCCGGATACTACATCCTTATCGTGCGCGAGAAGACGAACTAGCGTGTCACTAGGAAACGATATATCATAATCTACTGAGAATAGATAATCATAGCCCTTCACAACCCAATCTGCAATTAGATTACGAACTTGATCGACATTATATCCATAGAAATATTGGAAGTTAGCTTCATATCCTTCTGGAATAATTAAATCATATATTGACTTGAATGTAGTAGGTTCAATATTCTTTGCAGTTGGAATTGCAATAAGAATTTTCTTTTTAGGTTGATCAAAAGGGCGACGAGAATGTTCTCCTTGCTCTATCATTACTGCTGGTACTTCCATTAAATTGCTCTTTGCTCTATCGTCCTCAGTTACGTTTACTACATTTGGAGGAACACGTCCATTTTTAATCTTAAACGCATTTGCATTCTGTTGCTCACCATGAATCTTATAATCGTTTAATGGATTTTTATCATTATACAGATACATAATATCCTGAACAACTCTAACTTTATCAGGATCTGCTTGTTCTAGAATATTATAGAATGTAGCATTATCTCCACCTGCTTGCCACCATCTACCATTCTCATCCTTAAAGCAATCATCTGATTCAATCTGCTTAAAGATTCCATAGCGGAATGTTCTGAGATGTGTATAAGGCATACCCCAGTTAAAACTGTAGTTTCTGTATGACTTAAACTGCTTTACCTTGGAAGGATAAGGTTGAGATATGAGTGGAATATTATCTACTTCTGACCAGCTGCTACCGTAAGAGAAGTCAGTCTTATCATCATGGTATAGATTATTATAGAAGTTAAAGATGTTATTATCATTTACTAACGCATCATCACCATCGATGAACATTACAATAGTATCATCAGTAAATTCATTGTTTCTCAGAGTATTGATCTGATTGTAGACAGCACCTTTGTTATCTTTATTATGAATTATTGTAATTTTTTTATTTAATTTTTCTGGCAAATAGCTGACAAGGTGATGAACAATTTGCTGTGAATTATCATTGCTATTATCATCAATTAAGTATAGATGGTAGTTATCGTAGTCTTGTGTAATAATAGACTCAATACAACGTGTAATATATTTCTCAGCATTATAGAATGGAGTAATAACTGCAATAGGAAGTTCTTTATTACGCTTATAGCCATTCCATTCTATAAGATTACTAAAACGTCTTCCAAATACAGTATGAATTCTATCGTTAATGTATGTTACTTTACGGTATTCATCTGCAGACATATAAAGATTAAATGCAGCAAGGAAAAGTTGCTTCCATTGTAATGCAACAGTATCCCAGGTATTAACATCCTTAACAATATTGCAATAGTACTGTTTTTGTTGGTGAAGATACCAGTTGTTATAAGCATGTAGTACAGTAGTTACAAACTTCTTGCATTGCTCATCTTTATTAATTTCAGTAAACAGATTGTTAGGCTCAATAGCATAATCAATAAAATAACATGCTTGCTCTACTGCAGTCTCTTCAAGAGCACCGAAGCGTGTAGCAACAAGAGGGGTATTGTAGGTTAGTGATTCAAGAGTAGAGATACCAAACGTTTCTGGAAATGCTCCCGGAAACAAGAACATATTAGCCTTAGAAAGAATTTCTGCTATTTCTTTTTGAGAAATAATACCAGTAAACTCAATATCGAGATCTTTATATCTTTGTTCTCCAGCAAGTCTGTGAAGGGTCCTTCCTTGCTCATCAAGAGGTGCTTCTGATCTAAACTTATAATAGCCACCGATTACTTTAAGTTTAGCATCTGGAATATTTGCTTTAATTTGAGGCCAGATAATGTCAATGAGAGGTAGCATTCCTTTTGTAACAGATGCATTATATACAAATAGGTTGCGATCTTTTTGAGAAATATCTACTTCTGGAATATAATTTACCACGCCATTGCGTGTAATGAACATTTTGTTCTTAAGAACTTCGAAGTTGCGACGCTTACCGTGATTGCAATTAGTTACATAAGCAGTATGAAAATCGCTTAGTGTAAAGATCTTATCGATATAACCCTGTACGGCGAGATCTTCTACATTCTGATCACCATTGCAAAACGTATCATGCATCCACAAAATCTTAAGTTTTGCAGATTTTCTAATATTTTCAAATATTTTAGGGTGATGACGAGTTGCTGTTTTATATGCTTCGTAATAATGTTCTGGAACAAAAGGAACTACTGTTCTAGAAGCAATCACAATATCAAACGAGATATTTGGTAGTATGTTGCCAATACTATCTATTGGTCTATATTCTACGCCGTCATAAATACCTGGTCGAGCATCATCTTCTCTACAGGCATTAAAAACAGTGACAGGAAATCCAAGATTTGCAAGTTCTTTAGCCATCAAAATGACGGCTGATTCAGATCCTCCAAGTCCTTTCTTAGAAAGCGTAGACCCATCATAAACAAGACCAATTAGGTCTAAAATAGCAATAGAAGGCAACTTCATAATAACCTCAAATTTAAAAACATAAATATAAAGACACTTTGATTTTATATTTATTCACCGGTTAAGGCACTAAATGGCTCTGGAATTTAATAGTCAGCAGTTTACAGCGAACGGAACTGCCAACTCATTTTCATTAGATCAGACAGTTAATTACGCTAATGATGTATTAGTAATTGTAAACGGGCTCGTACAATTACCTGATTCTGACTATTATATAACAAATTCAAATACAATCAACTTCTTTATTAATCCTTTTTCCAATTCTGATATAGAAATTCGTTATATTACGGATAGTGCAGGAACTGGATATACAGGTTCTTCAGGATTTTTTGGATCAACTGGATTTTCAGGATCTCTAGGATATTTTGGATCGACAGGGTTTTCAGGTTCACTAGGGTTTTTTGGATCTACTGGCTTCCAGGGTTCAGCAGGTGCTCCAGGTGGAGATACAGGGTATACTGGTAGTGTAGGCGGTCTTGGTTTTACAGGTTCGCAGGGTTCTATAGGTGGAGTTGGAAAGCCGACAAAGAGCTCTAGAATTACCGGTAACGGAAGTAATACTCAATTTACCTTAGCCGAGTCTACTTCTAACTCAAATCATATTTTTGTATTTACAAACGGTATTCTTGAAACACCAGATGTAGATTACTATGTTGTAGGTACGACTCTTTATTTCTATAATGCTCCACCTTATAACTCTGAAATAGAAATTAGATATTTTGACGTTGCTCAAGGTGATGTTGGATTTACTGGCTCAGTTGGCTTTATAGGATCTACTGGTTATTTTGGATCACTCGGCTTTACAGGTTCAGTAGGATTTAAGGCTCTGCTGGTGATATAGGTTACAAAGGATCTGCAGGTGATCCAGGCGGCGACACCGGCTATACAGGTTCGCAAGGCTATACTGGTTCTCAGGGTGCAGGCTATGTTGGATCTGCAGGTCAAGTAGGTAAACCGTACAAGAATTCTACTTATAGGGGTAATGGTAGTAATACTATCTTTACCCTTGATGACTTCACTACAGATCCATTAAGTCTTATAGTAGCTGTAAATGGTCTTGTTCAGGTACCTTACACAGATTACACGGTAACTGGAAATACAATTGTACTTTCTTTTGCACCTCAAGTCAACGAAGACATTGAAATTCGTTACTTCGGTGTTACAGTTGGCCCAACTGGCTATCAAGGATCAGAAGGTTACAGAGGTTCTGCAGGATATACAGGATCTACTGGTGAAACCGGTTATATTGGATCACAAGGTTTTGTAGGTAGTTCTGGTTTTGCTGGTTCGAAGGAACTTCAGGTTTCACAGGATCACAGGGACCGCAAGGTAATTTTGGCGGCGCAGCATTTAACTATAAGTTTGACGAAAGCACTGCGAATACAGATCCAGGCGATGGTCATTTAAGATTTAGTA
>Ga0222713_10007632_pt1 | contig 10095 bp, 10 predicted proteins | sample C33_649DmetaG_FD_165061 | JGI IMG/M metagenome (GOLD analysis project Ga0222713, IMG submission 165061) | Estuarine water microbial communities from San Francisco Bay, California, United States - C33_649D | ecosystem: Environmental > Aquatic > Marine > Unclassified | place: USA: California... | reverse complement strand
ATGCTAGAAAAAAAGAGAATAAAGGATTCACTAGCCTCAAAACTTTCGGCAGCATACCTTGTTGAAAATCAAGACAATGAGTTTTACCAAAAACCGATTCCATTGAGGTATGCATTGCCAACGAATTCAAAAGATTATTTTTGGAATTCTGTGTTCTTTTCAACGATTGGCATCATGCTTATGCGCTTTATTGCCTTCGCTTACCTTTATCATTATCTAAATTGGTTCAGTAAAACAGAAGTAATTCGTTGGCACAAGGTTCCTAAAGTCAGATTTATTGGAGTTGTAGTAATTTGGTTAGCTTCTTGTGGCTTTTATTTGTACGATTACAGCCTGGGCTTAAGTGTTCTATTCTTTTTGAGTTTTACTCATGTTTTACTAGAATTCCCGTTGAATATTGTTTCGATAGTAGGTATTGGAAAGGAAGGGTATTCCATAGTTAAAAATGGCTTCAAGCCGTTAAATTCGGGTTCTTGAGCCGAACAGCCTCAATCAATCCCTTTTCATCCGCAGGAGAAATTAAAATTTCATCCCATTTTCCATAATGAACCACGATCCCTTTCCATGCTGTGTTGATTTTAAATCCGGCGTAAAGACCTTTTTGTGGTACTATTTTTTTTATATCCGATAATGTAATTTTTTTTTTAAATCCTAATGTATGACAAATTAGGTACTCATCATCTATGGAATAAAATGTGGATTTAATGACCACAAAAAACATTACCACTAAGCCAATCCAAACCCCTGCTAATAGATAAATGGCAGAATAATCACCATCGTTAATAAGAATTGAAAAACCGATACTCGCGTAAATTAAAAATATAAACCCTAAAATAATGGGAAAAGTTAGATCCTTTTTGGAGTCAAATCTTTTTACCACGCAAATAAGGGTTTGGCACCCATTAATTGTTCCACTTTGGTTCTGATTTCTTTCATGGCTGATGCATCAGTATGCGATTGTAATGTAGCATCGATTAGTGAAACAATGGCTATAATTTCATCGCCATTGACACCGCGCGAGGAAATTGCAGGAGTGCCTAAGCGAATACCGGATGTTACAAACGGAGATTCCGTATCAAAAGGAACCATATTTTTGTTAACTGTGATATGCGCTTTGCCTAAAGCGATTTCTGCATCTTTGCCCGTTATACCTTTATTTCTTAAGTCAATAAGCATGCTGTGATTACTTGTTCCCCCAGATACAATATGATAACCAAGTTTCATCATCTCTTTGGCCATTATTGCTGCGTTTGATTGAACTTGTTTCATATAGGTTGTATATGCTGGATTCAACGCTTCTCCAAAGGCAACTGCTTTTCCTGCAATTACGTGTTCGAGGGGACCTCCTTGAATACCAGGAAATACGGCAGCATCTAATAAAGCGGCCATCGATTTTAAGTTGCCGTTATTCCATCGCAACCCAAATGGGTTGTCGAAATTCTGCCTTAGCATGATGATTCCTCCACGCGGCCCTCGCAAGGTTTTGTGCGTGGTTGAGGTAACAATATGACAATACTCCAAGGGATCATTTAACAACTTGGCAGCTATTAGCCCTGCAGGATGAGAAATGTCTGCTAAGACCAAAGCTCCGATAGCATCAGCAATTTCACGAATACGTTTGTAATCCCAATCTCTTGAATAGGCTGATGCCCCACAAATAATCATTTTTGGACGTTCCTTCATGGCGGTTACTTCCAAAGCATAATAGTCGATTAGGCCTGTTTCTTTTTCTACGCCGTAGAAGAAAGGTTGATATAATTTTCCAGAAAAGTTAACCGTAGAGCCATGTGTAAGGTGTCCACCATGTGACAAATCGAATCCCAAAATTTTATCACCAGGATTTAAACAAGCCAGGAATACCGCTGCATTAGCCTGCGCTCCTGAATGCGGTTGCACATTTGCCCATGTAGCACCAAACAGCTCACATAAACGGTCAATGGCTAATTGCTCAACCTGATCTACAATTTCACAGCCACCGTAGTAGCGTTTACCGGGCAGGCCTTCTGCGTATTTATTCGTAAGAATACTACCCATCGCCTCCATTACTTGGTTGCTTACGTAGTTTTCACTCGCAATCAATTCAATACCTATGGTTTGACGTTTTCGCTCCGCTTCAATTAAATTAAATACTATTGTGTCCATTTGCTGCTGTATATTCTTGGGGAGTTAAAGTTAATTCTAGTCCTTTTTTCAGGGGGGTTGTTGGCTTAAATCCTGTTAATGCATATAGTTTTTCGGCACTTCCAATTCTTCGCTCAACTTCGTAATCGTAGCGTTTTTTTGGAGCATCCACATAGCATATATTAGACTTAGATTCGGTGAGCTCGATGATACACTCCGCCAAGTCCTTAATAGTCCACTCTTGCTCATTAGCAATGTTAACTATATGAAACCCAGTTGTGTTTTGAAGTCTGAAACAAGCTTCAATTACATCATCGATGTAGGTGAAATCACGGGTTTGTAGGCCGTTACCAAAAACGGTTATGGCTGCATTTGTTTCAGCCTGCTCAATGAATCTTGGGATTACCATGCGATTGTCTTGGCGTTCTCCATATACGTTAAAAAAACGCAGTGCGATGGTATTAATTCCTTTTTCTTCAAAATGACTAGCTAAGTAAATTTCGTTGTAACGTTTCGCCATGGCATAGGATGTCCGTGGGTCTACCAAGACTTCTTCGTTCAGTGCAGTTTTAACAATGGCAGAATGGCTATATATTCCACTCGTAGAGGCATAAAACAACTGAGTAATACCAAATTCATGAGCTGCATTAATGATATTTCGGGTGCCTATAACTTCCACGTCCATTGTCTCTACTGGAAAGTCAGCAACCACATCAACACCTAGCACAGCGGCAAAATGGTAAACTATGTCTATACCTAACATACTTCTGCTAACATCGTGATAATTCCTTACATCCCCCTCAATAAATGTAATTTGCGAAAAAATGTGATTCGGAATTTTATTTCCACGAAGTAAATTATCAAGGACTGTAACCTTGTGATTTTCACGAACAAGCCGTTCTACTAAGTGGCTGCCAATAAATCCTGCCCCTCCCGTAACTAACACATTCATTTCAGCACTTTTTTAACAAATATCGAAATTTTATCTTGATTTTTAAAGGTATCTTTTTATTGAATGCAATTGGTGAGTAATTTCATTTAATTCCTCATTCCATATTGCACCTTCCTGTAACGAATCAATTCGAACTCTACCGGATGCATGTATAAGCTGGTTATTGTTCAAATAAATTCCAACATGGGTTACTTTACCTTGTTGGTTTTGATAGAAAATCAAGTCGTACAATTCCAATTCATCTAGAGAAACCTCTTGACCGAGCGCTTGTTGTTCTGAAGCGTTTCGGGGTAAATTAATTGAGTTTAATCGATAGAATAACTGAGTGAAGCCCGAGCAGTCGATACCAAATGAGGTTTTACCTCCCCACAAATAAGGCACATTCAAAATGGTATTTAGGAAGGAAGCAGGTTTGAATTCAGGTTCACATGACTCTTGTTTGAACGCGTATTTTCCGATGCTGAATGATGTGTTTCCAATATAACTCCCCGCAGGGATATTAAGCAAGCCCCAAGGTGTTTCTAATCTGGAAACAAATGCATGAAGTAAATTTCGTTCATCGTGCCAATGTCGAAGTTCTTTCTCTGTAAGTCCTATTAAATGCCTACGGTCAACAAATCCCCTGTAGCCATCTGAAAGCGACTGAATTTCAATCCAATGATTCACTTGAGATCGCACCTCAACGGTTTCTCCAAAGGTGAGTTGGGTAACCATTTCCGCACAATCTGTTGTGTCTGCCCGAACAGCACATACAGGAGCATGACAAAATCCAAGCATCTGATGGGGTAGGAGTATTTGCATTTTCGCGATTTATAAGTACAAAGTTAAACAAGGGTATGAATTATCCTTATTTTTGTCTGTTATGAGCAACATGGAGAAGTTAATTTTAATAACAAACGATGATAGTGTAAATGCTAAAGGCATTCATTCATTGGTGAAAATGGCCTCCAAGCTCGGCCGTGTAGTAGTGGTTGCCCCCGATAAACCTCAATCGGGGATGGGGCATGCGATAACCTTAGCCGATCCGATTCGTTTAAATCGTGTTGGAATGTTCGGTGATGTTGAGGCTTATGCTAGTTCAGGTACGCCAGTGGATTGTGTTAAACTTGCTATTTATGAAGTGTTAGAGCGTAAGCCAGACTTAGTGTTAAGTGGGATTAATCATGGAGAAAATTCTTCTACAAATGTGCTTTACTCAGGGACAATGTCTGCGGCCATAGAAGGGGCAATGGAAGGTCTTCCTTCAATTGGGTTGTCTTTATCTAATTACGATTCAGACGCAGATTTTATGCAGTATGAATCCTACATTGAACGGTTGATCGCTGCAGCATTGTCAAATAGTTTTCCAAAACACACTTGTTTAAATGTAAATATACCTAATGTTGAAGCCTCACATATTAAAGGGATAAAGGTTTGTACACAAGCTCATGCGTTTTGGGAAGATCGTTTTGATAAGCGCGAGGATCAGTTTGGTCGCCCATATTATTGGCTTACGGGTAAGTTTGGAGAGGTTAATCCAAGGGAAGATTCTGATTTGCATGCCTTAAACAGCGGTTTTATTTCCATTGTACCAACTCAATTTGATCTTACAAATTATAGCGTGCTAAATGATTTTATTTCTTGGGATTTATGAATATTTCGAAAGAAGCTTGGTTAGGTTTTGGCATTGGATTAGCGACACCTTTTGTCTTTTTACCAATGGTGTTATACATACTTTCTTTGTCTTTTTCATATGACTTTTCATTTTTTTGGCATCAATTTTCAACAAATGCTTTATACGCCAGTAAATATTTATCGTTAGGTTGTATTCCTAATTTACTCTGGTTCTATTTGTTTTTAAATCGAGATGCCTACTCAACGGCAAGAGGAATTATTATGGCCACCTTAGCTTTGGTACCCTATTCTATATACGTTAACTTTTTTTAATGTCACATCAAAAGATTTTTATCATTTGTGGTGAGGCTTCTGGAGATTTGCACGCCGCAAATTTAGTTAGTGCGTTAAAGTTGAAATCTCCAAATCTTCAGGTGCAAGGATGGGGGGGGGATCGTTTGATTGCCGAAAATATTCAGGTTTTAAAGCACATTCGCGAGCTTTCATTTATGGGATTTTTAGAAGTGCTTTTAAATATGGCGACCATTTTAAAAAATTTTCGAACTTGCAAATCGCAAATTTCAATTTTTAAACCTGATGTTCTTATTTTGGTTGACTTCCCAGGATTTAATCTACGTATGGCGGCATGGGCCAAAAAGAATGGGATAAAGGTGATTTATTATATATCCCCACAACTATGGGCATGGAAACAAGGCCGAATAAAGAAAATCCAAGCCTACGTTGACGAACTTTACTGTATTCTTCCATTTGAAAAAGCATATTACGAAAAGTTTAAGGTTTCGGTCAAGTATTTTGGTCATCCATTGTTAGATGAGATTTTAGCTTTTAAAAGGTTATCTAATGATCCACTAAATTATGTCAAGCCCATTTTAGCATTGTTGCCTGGCAGTCGCATGCAGGAGGTTAAACGGAAATTACCTATTATGTTGGAGGCAGCCAAATCATTCCCAGAGTACGAGGTTATTGTTGCATGTTCCTCACAGATTCCAAATGATTTTTATGGTACGTACAACGAACCCAATGTTCGCTATTTATATGGTAAAACCTATGATATATTGAATTCTGCATCAATCGCATTTGTAACCTCAGGAACAGCAACATTAGAAACGGCCCTTTTTAATGTGCCACAAGTGGTATGCTACAAAAGTAGCGGACTTTCATTTTGGATTGCAAAACGAGTCGTTAAAATCAAGTATATCTCGCTGGTTAATTTAATATTAGGTCGCAAACTGGTTGAAGAGTTAATTCAAGGAGATTGTACTTCTGAAAAATTAGTGACATCCATGAAAAAAATTGTGGATGTCGAAGAATCTCGAAATCAAATCATTTCAGGGTATAGGGATCTTTTGAATTTATTAGGTGGTGTGGGTGCTAGTGAACGAATAGCAGAATCTATTGTTGAAACATTTTTGACAGATAACAAGTAAGACAATCAATGTTACGGAAAGTACTACTGGCAATCTTGGTAGGGTTCGCGGTGTTGTTTGTTCAAGCACAGCCCATGCGTATTGGACTTTTCCCAACTCAAAAATTTACGAAAATTAAATTCGCTAATGCAATTGGTTCCTATTTCATTATAGCAGATACTACTTTTATTGGCGTGATGGATCATTTTTCATTCTGTGAGATTTCGAAAAGTGTTAATGGTACTTTGGATATAGTATTTCACGGATTAAAAACTTCCGGGGTAAAAGAGTTGAAAATAATCGCTTCTGAACGTGAAAAATCTGTGGAGATTTCTGGAATTGCACCGAGTATGAAAGCTCGAAGTTTTGAAGGCGATTTCCTTGTTCGTTCGAATAATGGCTCTTTGTTGATTGTAAACCAAATAGATTTGGAAACATATTTAGAGGGAGTTGTTGAATCTGAGGCTGGAACAGGTCAAAAACTTGAATACTATAAAGTCCAATCAATTATCTCGAGAACCTTTGCAATGAAATCAAAACAAAAACATGCAAAGGACGGCTTTGATTTATGCAATCAGGTACATTGTCAAGCATATTTACATAAACGAAATGGATCCCCAATCATTGATTCTGCCATTAAAGCAACTCGAGGTCAGATTATGTTACATGAAGACTCTACATTGGCACCAACGTTTTTTAGTGCGAATTGTGGCGGGCAAACATGCGAGCCTAGTCAGGTTTGGAATGCTTCTATTAACGGATTAACTTCGTTTCGTGATACCTTTTGTATTTATACCAAACAGGCAACTTGGACCAAACAAATTGCGCTGTCGCAATGGAAAAGCTATTTAGTAGAGAAGTACCATTATCCAATAGATGATTCAACCAGTGCGGCACTTATTTTAAATTGGTCAAGCAATACTCGGCCAGCATTCCTGTTTCATCCGGGATATGGCATACCAATGAGGGACCTAAGGGAGCATTTTAACTTAAAGTCAGCATATTTTTCAGTCAGTTCTGACGGGAATATGGTGACCTTATCTGGAAGGGGCTTTGGACATGGAGTTGGATTGTGCCAAGAAGGCGCCATGAAAATGGCAAGATTGTCTTATTCGTACGACCAAATACTGGGGTTTTATTTTCCCTTGTATCGATTATCTTTTATTAATTCGAATTATCTTTTGGAATAATAACAAAAATTTCCTCGTCTTTTTGCTTAAAATATTTAGCTGAACGTGCGTAATGCTCGAGATATTGGGTTTTATTTAGGCGGTTTAAAATCGCCTTACTATCTAAAACTTTTTGATGCATTACTTTATTTTGTTCTGTTAATGTGCTTCTTTTTCTAAGGTTGCTAATCATCGAAAAAACATCCATATCATCCAAAAACAAAAGGTAACTCACAAAAAGTATTGCGGTGATGATGTATTTGTTTCTTAAGTATTTGGGTATTTTCACTCGTTAAAAATATACATTCAATAAAAATGAAATCCTCAGCTAAGACTTTTTTATTAATGAATCATTGTTAACAGGTCAATCTTTCTTTTCTTGACAACTATCAAATGACTTACTATAGAAAGTAGCAAATTCAGTGTCATCTATTAAAAAAGGTTCAACTATAGATAGCAGCTTACAAGCTTCTTTGGGATTTTCATTGTCTCTAGTTTTCATGAGTTCCGAAATCTTCATTGCGCCTAATTTTAAAACGTTAAGGTCAACATTGGAAAGAATGATTTCATTCCCTAATTCATCTTTATATTTTGAGCCATATGCCGTTTTCTCATCCAGGTCAATAAAAGCGTTCAATTTTTGCAGTTCTGTAGTCCAAAGCTGGTTCGATCCTTTTGTGTCTTTCTTTAAATATTTAAAATATCCTTGAAACAAGCTTGCACAAACTGGGGCTGAACTCGTTTGAGTGTAGTAGTCAATATATTCAACCAAAATATCATATCCCTCCGGGTTATTTTTTGGGTCAGAATCATAAAAAACAGCAATGTTTTCGTTAAAAAGATATTGTTGGAGTTCGTCTAAAAATCGTTGATGTTCGTCATCCACAATTACCCCGTTTTTATCAAGTTCTTTTGCGGCAGCAAATGCAGAAATACAATCTTCCATTGCTGTTTCAAATCGTGCTTCGGGATTGCCTGTTTTAACCACTCCTAAAAATCCTTTAGCAAGAAATAAGTTTGGAGTTGGATCATCGGCGAACTTAGGTTTAACGACATATTCGGAGGATTTTTCAACAAGTTTAACATAGTCTGGTTTTGGTTTTTGAGCGTAAAGTGCAGCTAGCTCCGGAAAAACGCTACGTACGGAAATAAAATCCTCAATTTCCCCACTAACTTCGTTTTCATCCTCACCAGAAACAGCCACTATGGTTAATCCGATACTGTAGTTTCCTAACTTATTAAAAGAGATTTTTATTTTCTCTCCATTCAATGTGGTCCCTTTAACTAATTCCCACCCTTTGCCCGGTTGAGACGAACCATTTATTGTCCATGTGTATGTTTTTTTACCGTTCATGGGTGTTACAAGCGAACTTTTAATTTCAACAGTATTCTCAGGTTTGATCTCACCATTCATGGCAGGTTCTACTAATCTTTTGCTTGCTGAAAAAGTTATGTCTTGTGCTAATACTAGGTTGCAAGCAACAATAAAGGATATTAAATGCGGATATTTCATACGATACAGTTTTCTTAAATTGCCCAAATTCTATGCCGAAATTACAATTTAATTGTGACTTTTCAAGAGGAGACTTAAGATTTCAATTGCTGCATCTGAAAGTTTGGTGCCTGGGCCATAGATTCCAAATACTCCATTTTCAAATAAGAAATCATAGTCTTTTTTAGGTATAACTCCGCCAACCACAACAATAATATCTTTTCTGCCTAATTCCCCCAGGCAATTAATTAATGCTGGAACTAAGGTTTTGTGTCCGGCCGCTAAAGAGGAAACACCAACGATATGAACATCATTTTCAATGGCTTGTTTGGCAACTTCTTGAGGTGTTTGAAAAAGAGGGCCCATATCCACATCAAATCCAATGTCTGCGAAGGCAGATGCTATGATTTTTGCACCTCGGTCATGGCCGTCCTGCCCCATCTTAGCAACTAGTATTCGAGGTCTCCGTCCTTCAATGTTTGAAAATAACTCACATCTCGATTGCGCGTCTTTAAATGCAGGATCTTTCATAGCTACAGATTTATATACTCCGGAAATAGTTTTAATATGGGCCTCATATCTTCCAAAAACACGTTCAAGAGCCATTGAGATTTCTCCTAGAGTACATCGAGCAATGGCGCAATCAACAGCGATTTCCAACAGATTGTCCGACTTCATAGCCGCTTTTTCTAGTTTATTTAACAGTGCAGTTACTTTGGCGTTATCACGGTTAATTTTTATTTGTTCTAGTTGTTCGATTTGTTGCAAGCGAACTTTGCTATTATCAACTTCTAATAATTCAATATCGCTATTTTCCGATGAATGAAATCGATTTACCCCAACGATAATTTCTTGTTCGGCATCAATTCTGGCTTGTTTTAGCGCAGCAGTTTCTTCTATTTTTAGTTTTGGAAAGCCTTTGGAAATGGCCTCAGACATTCCGCCAATTTCCTCTATTTCCCTCATTAGCTTCCTAGCCTCCGTGATAAGTTGATCAGTCAAGTATTCAATGTATTGACTCCCTCCGAATGGGTCGATGAACTGCGTTACACCGGATTCTAAGGCAATAAACAACTGGGTATTCCTTGCAATACGTGCTGAAAAATCGGTTGGAAGGGCAATGGCTTCATCTAATGAATTAGTATGCAAGGATTGTGTCCCTCCGAATACTGCAGCAAATGCCTCAATTGTAGTACGTGTAACATTGTTAAAGGGGTCTTGTTCGGTTAAGGACCAACCGGATGTTTGACAGTGTGCTCTAAGTATTCTAGATTTTTCGTTCTTGGGTTTGAAAGAATCCACAATTTCTGACCAAAGTTCTCTTCCTGCGCGCAGCTTGGC
>Ga0222713_10007630_pt1 | contig 10098 bp, 10 predicted proteins | sample C33_649DmetaG_FD_165061 | JGI IMG/M metagenome (GOLD analysis project Ga0222713, IMG submission 165061) | Estuarine water microbial communities from San Francisco Bay, California, United States - C33_649D | ecosystem: Environmental > Aquatic > Marine > Unclassified | place: USA: California... | reverse complement strand
CAGCACTGGGAATGTCTTATACTCAGTATATGGGATATACGATTGTTCCTCTGATGATTGTTCTGGGATTTGCAGGAGTATTCATCTTTAAATACGTCAAAGAAACTGATGTAGAAATTGTTGAAGAAACTCGCACATTTAGTTGGAATCGTCTTCTGAAAGGTTGGGCACCTATCGTTGCTACGATGTGGTTCCTAGTCTGCTATGGTGACCCTGATTATCCTTACCTCTTTTCTCTGTGGTTTGGTGGTCTTGCTGCTTACTACTCATTCATCTGTAATGATTGGAAGTGGGGTCGTTATATCAAGTGGAAGTTTGCTGGTTTTGCTGCCCTTGTTCTTGCTCTTGCAGCAGTCATGAGTGAAATCAAAGAACCTGTGATGAAATATCTGGAACTAACTTCTGCACAGGGAACTGCTGCTCTTGCTGCTGTTTCTATTGTTGGTTTCCTTGCAGCATTTGCTATGGGTTCCTCTGGTAAGTATGCTGGCATCGTTGCTCTGCTTGCCAAAGCATTCGGTCCTGGATACTTGACATGGTTCTTGTGTGTGGAGTATGCTGGTTACATCATCTCTCCCATGCATAAGTGTCTGCTGATTGGTCAGCAATACTTCGGAACTCCTATCGGAACTTACTACAAAGTATTAGGTCTGATGGTTTCTATTCTGGTTGGCTGGGGTGCTTTAACACTTGCATTCTAAATACTTGACCCTTAAGGGTCTTACGGGGAATTAGCTCATTTGGTAGAGCACTGCCTTTGCACGGCAGGGGTGAGGGGTTCGAGTCCCCTATTCTCCATTGCCCAAGTGGTGAAATTGGTATACACGCATGACTTAGGATCATGTGCTTCGGCGTGGAGGTTCGAGTCCTCTCTTGGGCATTTCATAAATAAATGTAGAATGATATAACGTAAAATAAAGATGAAGTCTTTCGGAGATTTTATATTTGAATGTTATAAATATGCATTTGTTTTATTTGAGGGAAAATATAGTGATGAGCACGCATTTAGAAAAGTTTGGAATCATTTTATTACCCATAGAAAATATGGCAAAGAAATAAGAGATCTTATCAATAGTGGAAAATATGATGAAGCTAGAGAAGCAATGGAAAAAGAAATTGCTGCTTCTAGGGAGGATCCAAAACACCCACTAAGTTTTGAAAAGGCAAAAAGAGGGTTTGAAGCAGGAAAAAATACTGATGTAAATCTAAGCCAATCAACATATTATGATGAATTGAGATTAGCTCCAGATAGTGTGGTAGCTTACACAAAAGGAAGGAGGGGCAAATCTGCTGCTAATAGACCAACCGCTTATGCTAAAGTAGAAGGAGGATCTACTCCACCAACTACAAGAATGTGGAAAGATGTGGTTGGGAAAGAATCAGATACATCTAAAAGAGATATTTCTATTGCGGATACAAGGAATAAAAGATTCGGACAAGGAATTAGTTTGAAGCAGGGTGAGGGATCTCAGACTCTATCTGCCGAACCAGAAGAAGTTAGAGGATTATTTCAATCTGCTGCCAAAAAATATATTCAACAATTGAAGAGAAATGGTGCCCCAAAGGAAGATATTGAAAAATTTGAAGATGATTTAGAGTCTAATATATCAAAATATGTTAGGGCTCAAAGTTTAAAAATTAGTCCAACAGATAATAAGGTAAAAAGTGATAAGAGGTTATCAATTGCCCAATCGGCAGTTGATACTCTCGTGAAAAACTATCCAGGATTTGATAGGTTAATTGATAAAGAAGCTGCATCTGGGGAGCAGAAGTTTGGAAAAAAAGTTTCTGCTCAACTAGATCCAGAAAGTCAGGAATTTAAAGATTCTTTAACTGCCCTCAGAATTAAAATTGGTAAAGTTGCAAAAAAAGATTTACCAAAGGATGAGAGAGAACGAGTCAGTAAAATTTTGTCAAAATATAAAACTTATCAACAACTTTCGGATTTAATAAAATCTTCTCCATCAGGACAAGCAACAGAGGTAGTTAGGGGAACTTATGTAGATCCTAAAACAGGTGAAGTTATTAGTAGAGCAAAATCAGAACCAGTATCACAACGAGGAGAGTTGGATCAACCTCTTGCAGCTAGATCTGGAAAGGGTAAAAGCACCGCAAGAGAAAGTGGATTCGGGGCATCCGAAAAGATACGCAGGGGAGAAGAACCGCAGAGAATTCCAAGATCAGGTGCATTAGCTGGAAGGGTAGGACCCGCAAAACCAGATGTAGATGAAAAATCTAAGCAACAACAAACATTTAAAGATTTCTCAGCACAAATAACTGCATCACAACAAACACTTGCCGATGCAGAAAAGGAACAGGCAGATGCAAATGTAATTAAATATCCAAATGGAAAACCAGTTCCAAGAAAGAATAGATATTATCTACAAAACAATCCTGATGCAGCACAACAACATGCAGCAAGACAGGAAGTAGCAGCACAAGCAGTTCAACGAGCACAAACAACCTTTGCTGATGTACAAGCAAGAGCAGCACAAGCGGCAGAAAGGTCTAAACCAAAACCAAAACCAGAACCAACCAAATCTCAACCAAAATCAGAATTGCAAAGAACTGAACCAGTAGATACCAAATCAAAACAGCAATCAACATTACAAACTAGAGAACCATCTAGACCAGAACCTCAACAACCACAACAGCAAAAACCTCAGACACAACCACAGCAGCAGCAACCAGCACAAACTCAACCGAAGAAAAAACCTCAAGGTCAACAACCACAGATGTGAAAATAAATATCTAAAACGACATATAACCGATGGCACTTCCAGCAGCTGAGATAATTAATGAGACAATGTGGGTTGTTTACTATGCCATTTCAAAAAAATCTTCAAAATTTATTGTGAATGGTATAGAAGTTAATGAAAATTTTTGGGTAAAGGCATTTTCATCAAAGGATAAACTATCTGGGTCATTAAAAGCATTAGGAATTTCTTCGGATCTTTCTAAGATGTCATATGAGATTGGAAATATTGATTCAAAAATGACAGAAAAGGATGCCACATCATATTTTGTAAAAAATAAATGGCATGAGGCACTAAAGTCTCAGATTTCAAAGTTTGTATCTAATCCTAAATTTTCTTTTATATCTGGACTTAAAATTGTAAGACAATCTGATTTTTATGATGAAAGTGGATTAAGTGATTTTCTTAAAAAAGTTTGGAATATATTTAAATTTTCCGGAACTTTTGACCGATGGAATCCTGCAGATGTTTGGTTTTATAGTCCAAATTCGATAACAGAAATAAAAAGTTATTTGAAGTTATGTCACGTATATAAATCTGAAACAAAATCACTTCCACCAAGAGTTCAAAAGAATTTAGCTCTTGAAGATATCCTAGGATTAAATAAATTATTAGTAAAACTTTTTGATGATAAAAAATTAGTTCCAATTTCTTTAAAAAAATCTACTTTATATAAAGCAGAATATTCTTTTAGAATCGGACTTGTTAATGTTCCACAAGACGATCTTGGGAGACCTGCACCTCCAAAAGTAACTAAAAAACAAATTCCAATTAAATCAAGTGGATCATCGGCAATTGTTGGTGGTGCAGCTGGATCTGGAGGAGTAAATTTAAAGTATGATATTGAAATAGATCAAGTTGAATATGATATGAAAGGGACGAAAAAGTATGTTAGAGAATATGATTATGTTGGGTATAATGAAAAAGGTAAAACTTTAGGAGTAAAAAAAGAAAGGCAATTTGAGTCTGCCCAAGGAGGATCTTTGGGAATGGATTTGGTAGAAAAAGTTTTATACACTGCATCTGGAAGTAGGGCAATTAAAGAAGTTCGAGATAGAGTTTTTAATCAATCTTTATCGCCAGATATTTTAAGTAAAGGGAAAATGATCGGTAAAGAATATGAAGATAGATTAGCAAATGCTTTTGATTATATTAGTGAAATGGCAAAAGAATTGGACCCATCAATAAAGAATTCAAAAATTAAATTTGCAGTTGCAGAATCAAATAATAAATCATTTATTAAAGATAAAAAAGTATTGGAAGAAATACAAAACAAACTTGAGATTGCTTTATCAATAGATAAGTCTGGAATTTCTGATGAGTTGGTATTGGATTTATGGTCAGCAATAACTAGTAAGGGTATTACCAACAGAAAAGATTATGAAAGATTAGTTGAGAGGATTGGTAAAGGTAAATTAGAAAAATCTAGAAAAAGGGGACAAAAACAACTAACGCAAAAAGAAGCAGATCTTCAAGCAAAGCAGGCATTATCTGCTACAATTGTAGGAGATAAATCAAAAATTCCTGGATCTTTTCACGTTAAACTTTATTAATAATGAACTCTCAAATATTAGAATTGATTCAGTCATTTGAGTCCGATGCAAAAACTTCAAAAAAGAAGTATAATGATTTTCTTGCTCATGTCTATTTTGTTTTTGATAAAAGAATTTCCCTGTGCAAACCAAACGTGGCAATGAATAAATATAAAAAGATGAGAGCAAGTATTTTACAATACATCGTCGCAAACGAAAGAATGATAACTGCCGAAATCTGTAAAAATAAGTAATGAAAAGTTTTTTCCAATTTTTATCTGAAGCATCAACTGCCGTACAACAAGCAGAACGTCTTGGTCTTGTTGGTGATGGTCATGGTGGATGGTATGATCGTAGAACTGGTGAGTTTGTTGCCAAGACTGAAAAGGGACAGTTAAAATTCTATAACAAACGTCAAAGAATTGGTCAGCAAGATCCTGCACAGTCCGATAAAGAAAAGAGATTATCACAAACTACAACCCAATCAGCACCTCAACAAGAACCAGTTCCTCAACAACAACCTGCTCCACAACAAGAACCACAGGCACAACAACCTGTAGAAATGGTTCCACCAGAAGTTGAAAAAACAAAAGGAACTCTGACTATTGCTTTTGGACGTTTTAATCCTCCCACAACAGGACACGAAAAACTTCTGGATACTGTAGCAAAGTCTTCTGATGATGGGGATTATATTATTGTACCTTCTAGAAGTCAGGACAAGAAAAAAAATCCATTAGATCCTGATACCAAAGTCTCTGTGATGAGGCAAATGTTCCCAAGTCATAGTGAAAAGATTGTTAATGATCCAGCAAATCGCACTATTTTTGATGTGCTCAAGAAGGCACACATGGATGGATATACGAATGTAAGAATTGTTGGTGGTGGAGATCGAGTTAAAGAATTTGAAAACCTGTCTGGGAATTATAATGGAAAACTTTATGCCTTTGATAATATAGAAGTTCGTTCTGCAGGAGAAAGAGATCCTGATGCAGAGGATGATGTATCGGGAATGTCAGCATCAAGACAAAGAAAAGCAGCAGCAGAAGGTGATTTCAAAACTTTCCGCAAGGGAATCCCTGCGTCAATGAATGAAAAGCAGGCAAGAGAACTTTACAATACTCTTCGTGCTGCAATGCAAATTAAAGAAGGATGGAGTCTTTGGGAAATTGCACCCAAGTTTGATTGGATTAATCTTCGTGAGAATTACATTCAAGAAAAAATTTATCAGGTTGGTCAACTAGTCGAAAATTTGAATACAGGATTAGTTGGTCGTATTATTCGTCGTGGTACTAATTATCTCATTTGTGTGACTGAAGATCATATTATGTTTAAGTCTTGGATTAAGGATGTGATGGAAACTAAGAAGTATACTGAAGTTCATATGAGCAGTATTGAGAGAGTTCCTGGAAAACCAAATACCCTTTCTGGCACTGATGGATATAGAAAATATGTTGAAACAATGGTTCCTGGAAGTAGTTGGGGAAGACAATTCATAAATAAGTATAGGAAAAAGTAAGTAATTAAAGTCTTCCAATGAGTAAAAAAATTTTTGAGGAAAAAGGTGGACCTCATCGTGGACATGCTGCAGGTGCTACTGATGTTGAAAAACAAGCCTCTCAACTTGCTTCAGACACAAGATATAAAGTGAAGCAGTCTATGAGTAAGGGTACAAAATTAAACCCTGCTCAAGTTTCTAAGGCATATCTTGCTCAACTTGCCAAGTCACCTGCACCTCCAGCAGTTAAGGCACTTGCCAAAAAGAAACTCATGGGTGAGGAATATACAGAAGATATTAAGCAACTCGTTGAAAGTTCACTTGTTAATGCTCTTGTTCACGTATTTGCGGAAGAGTCTGAAGAGAAGGTTTGGATTGTTGTAACTGATAAGAAGACTGGTAATACATATCGTCGTCAGGCAACTCGTGCAAAGATTGCAGAACTTCGTGCAAATCCAAATATTTCGAGAGTAGAAGTTACTGATTATCATCCTGATGAAAACGATGATAAGAAAGGTGAAAAGACTGCAAAAGTAAAAGCAGGTAAAGGATTAAAGAATGATGGAAATCTTGCTAATAACTATCCTCCATACGATAAGGTAACTCGTGGTGATGTGATTGCTGGTGCCACTGGTAAAGATCAGATGGGTGGTAAAAAAAAGGTTAAGGGGGAATTCATAGGTGAAGTAAAGCAAAAGAGTGATCCTGAAAACAAAAAGATCACTGGAGAAAAGGTTAATAATTATAATGGAAAGGATGCTGTCATTAAAGTATTTCCAAGTATTGAAGAGCAAATGGGCAATGAAGTTGTAACTCCCATGCAACAAAAAACTCAAAAGCAACAGCAAAAACCACAGCAAAATCAATCTGCCATTAATCAAGTATTGATGGCAAAGCAAAGAGCAGATATGGCTCAAAGAGATTTAGCAATGAAGCAAAAGTCTGCTGCACAAAAAGGTGTAAATCTAACAGCACTTTCGGCATCATATGAACCAGAAGGTGATCAAATTGATGAAAAGATTACTGCTAAAACTGACATGGGCACGGCAATCAAAGATTTCTATGCTTCTAAGTCACCTCAGTTAGCAGGTAGAACCAAAGAAGAAAGAAGAAAGGCTGCAATTGCTGCAGTATTAACTGCTCGTCGTGGTGGTAAGAAACTTGGTGAAGAGTGTGAGTGTGAGGATGAGAAAGAACCAAAAATGAAAAAAACTGAAGATAGTGCGGAAGATCCAAGATCAATTCCAACAAAGATCAGTCTTGCTAAGACTAAGTTAAGATCAATGGGTCTTAGAATGTCTTATGAACCAGAAGGTGAAGTAATTGGTGAAGAGGATTATGATCGCATGAAAGATACTCACCTTCAAAGAGGTGGTATGGGAATCCGTGCCTCACAATCTCCTGCTAAGACCGGTACTTCAAAACCAGTCGATCCTAAAAAACATGCAGAAACAAGTAGAAAAGCCATGGAACTTGTTAGACAATCTATTATTGCTAAGCATGGTAAAGGATCATTGATGTAATTACTAAATAGGACAGGATACTCTTCACACGGAGGATATTATGTCCGCAGTAGTCGCATGGTGCCTTGCTAATCAGGCTCTAATCGCAACTGTACTTTTTGCAGTTTCGGAAGCACTGGGAGCAAACCCAAAAGTCAAGTCAAACGGTATTCTTTCACTCATCCTTCTTCAGGCTCAAGCACAACTGAAGAATAAGGGTGCAAAAGATCTAACCCCTTGAGTTAGATCTTTAATTTTAGAGACCCTTGGGGTCTCTTTTTTTTATAAATATCAATATAATAAAGAAATCTACAGGTAAGTCACATGTCTCTTTGGGGAAGAAACGATAATAAAGGTTCAGGAGGAACAGTAAGCCTGGACTATTCAACCCGAATTGTCACTGGATCTGGAACAACCTTTGGTAGGGTTGGGGCAGCTGCAACTGGTGACGTGATTCGTTTTGGAATCAGGGGTAATAATGGAGTATATTTTGGTGATGCGGTGATTGTAGGTATTGCAAGCACAACAAGATTGACAATTGGTTCAACAATGGGACTAAGTGGTGCAGCAATTGCCTCAACTGCATTCTATATCAGTGAACTTCCAAAATATACTGTTCAAGATTATAGTTATAGTAACAAACTTGATTCTGCACCAACCGTTAAGAATCTAGGAATTACTGGAACCGCAACAACAAATGCAAACGTTGGAGTTCTTACAGTTTCTCTAGTCCCACCATCTGGACTGCTTGCAGGAGATACCCTGTTAAATGGTGGTAATGATATTGTAATTTCCACAATCGGAACTACTACGATTACTCTTGGATCGACAATTTCTGCTGGTATTGCTACTGGTGATACTCTTACCTTTAAGAGATTTACTGCAGGATATGATAAGCAAGTTTATGGTATTGGTAGTACCAGTGGATATCAAAGTTCTTCTACAAAATATAGAACAAGTGGTTCTGGATGGGTTGGAGTCACAACTTACAGAGACACTCATGGAAATTTGAGAGTTAAGAGTGAAATTCTTGTCGCTATGTCTGGTATTACAACTGGTTCTGATGGTATTTTATATCCAACAAATAGATAATTGATATATGAGATTTGATGAATTGAATGAGGACAACTATTTAATATTTGCTATAAAATTTTACAATAATCCTCAAGCAGTAACTAAAGAAGATTTTGAAGACGATCTGAAAAGAATCAAATACATTAAACGACTTTTAAAGAGATATAAAAATACTGGTGAATTGAAAACTCATCTTATTTTAAATCACTTAACAGTTTTGTTTAATGTATTTGATGATGCTGCTGTACCATTATTATTCTTTAATCTAGAAAAAGATCTTTGGTCTTACATTAAGAGTTTTCTTCTATTTTTGAATAGACTTCCAGAGTATCCTAAAAGTGAAATTGATGATGTGAAAGTAGATGATAATTGCATATCACAGTTGCAAAAAATTTAATGGATATCGATAAAATCATTCATATAGTTAGATCTTTAAAAGAAGATGCTTCTATTACTAATGTGATAGGGACATCAAATCCTGGTGAAAAGGCACTTGGATATAATATAGAAACAGGCACACCTCCAGTTAGAAAAACATATGCCAAGGGTGGTAAAGGATCACGTAAATGGTGGTTACAATACCTAAAGGGAAAGTAAAATGTTCAGCAATGATTCAAAAGTTCAAATAGCAGTGCTTCAAGAAAGATTCAAGGCACATGAACAAATCATTGAAAAAGTTGATTCTGCCATTCAAACGTTAAGTGAAACAAATCAAAACATTTGCAAGATGTTAGCCGTTCATGAAGAAAGAATAGAACAATGTAATAAAGATGATGGAGAACTTTGTAAAAAAGTAGAAGATATAGAATCTAAGGTTGATGGACTTTATAAGTTTAGGTGGCAGATTGGTGGTATGATTGCATTTGCTCTAGTTATTATTGGACTTCTTCCATCAATAATTCCATCCTTGACTGATGCTCCAATATCTGATAAGATAGAAAGAACGAAGTAATACTTTCTTGTAATGGATTTTGTTGATTCCAAGTATATTGGATTAGTTTCATCACGTCTACAAAAATTTAAGAGGGTTAAGTCGGATCTCTACAACTTCCGATGTCCTATCTGTGGGGATTCCCAGAAGAACAAGAACAAGACGAGGGGATATTTGTATCCTGTGAAGAACAATACTAACTTCAAGTGCCATAACTGTGGTGCAAGTATGTCCTTTAATAACTTTCTCAAAGAGATTGATACTGTGCTGTATAAGCAGTACACTATGGAAAAGTTTAAGGAAGGTCACACTGGTAAAGGATTTGTTGTAGAAGAACCTAAGTTTGAGTTTACAAAACCAGTCTTTAAAAAGAAACTGGATTTGCCTAAAGCATCAGAAATACAAATTGCCAAAGAATATCTACAAAAAAGAAAACTTGATCCCGAAAAGTTTTATTTTGCTCACAAATTTAAAGAATGGACAAACACTCAAAAAGTTACATTTGACACTATGGGTAGAGATGAGAGTCGCATTATTATACCAATGTATGATACTGAAAGTAATCTGATTGGATTTCAGGGAAGAGCACTAGGTCCTAACCCTGTTAAATATATTACCGTGATGCTTTCTGATGATGCCCCGAAGATTTATGGTCTTGACCAAGTGGATTCTTCGAAACCCATTTACATTGTTGAAGGACCCTTCGACTCCACGTTCGTACAAAATGCTGTTGCTATGTGTGGGTCCGACGTTGATATTGGGTCGTTTGGTTGGGGCAATTATATTTACGTTTTTGATAACGAACCTC
>Ga0222713_10007628_pt1 | contig 10101 bp, 12 predicted proteins | sample C33_649DmetaG_FD_165061 | JGI IMG/M metagenome (GOLD analysis project Ga0222713, IMG submission 165061) | Estuarine water microbial communities from San Francisco Bay, California, United States - C33_649D | ecosystem: Environmental > Aquatic > Marine > Unclassified | place: USA: California... | reverse complement strand
CTCAGCAATGACTGTAAAGAACCGGTTTGTGCCGTCGTTCCTTAAAGCTGAATTATATAATAACTTCCGGACTGGGTTAAGTCGTTATGCTGGTCTTAAGGACATGGCTGTCGCATTCGGGGTTATTGAACAAACTGGTTCAACCTATAACCTACAAGGGGAAAAGATTGGATACGCTAGTAAATGGGAAAATGAACCTGAGTTCTGGGAAAAGCGGGTCTTACCTCTTCTCGAAGAAACTCTTAAAGAGAAGGTCTGTTACGGAAGCGCAAGCGGCGCCGTTGCAGAAGCTATTGATGGTTTAATTAAGAGTACAGAAACAGAAGATTAATAATTTTATAAAGTAAATAAATAATTATGGCTAATAAATTCCAAGAATTCAATTATACAGGCGCAGGTACTGATGACGGTACCTTCTTAACAGGCATTCGTCCTGTAACTAAATCAGTTAACGAAGCCTTTATTACAGGCGTTTTTAAACCCGCTAGTGGCGGTACCCAAGGGCTACTTTACAAAGGGCCATTAGGTAAGAACGTAGGGGAGTGGCATCTTTTAAACTTTCCTAACACGGCTTCTACTGCTCTCTACAGTGTAGATGATCTCGGAGACGGACAAGTACAGGCCGTAGGTAGTTATAAGACTGATGCTACGGGCGGGCTCGATTTAGGGTGCTTTTATCAAGGCGATCTTGATGGTAACGGTACATGGCTTCGTTTAGACCCAAGCGAGCTTGTCGTGGATGAGAATGATGAAGTACTTAACGTTATTGCGCATAGCGTTCATGGTGGTATTGTTGTAGGTAACTTTGATACTAAGATTTATAGCGGTCGCGCTTTCATCTATAACATTGCTACGGGTAAGTTCTTAGAAATCGTATATAGCGATGCTACTAGCGTTACTGCATATGGTATCTGGCATAACGGTGGTACTAGTTACACGATTGTTGGTGGTTACAGTCAAATTGGTGACCGCGATCTTCCTGCAGGTATTGCAAAGGGCTTAGTTGTAGATTGGGATAGTGATAGTGAAGAGTTTGTTAACTGGACATCTTATGAATATGATGATCAGCCGGTAAAGAGTATCTTCTATCACTTCTCAGGTATTACACCTTATGGTAAAGACGGCTACGCGCTATCAGCTTGGGTTGTTGATCCAGCTGGTTCAGGCTTTGGAGCTCGTACTATTGTTAAGCGTAACAAGAAAGGGGAGTTCAAGAAAGGTAAGTTTACCCGCTGGACATATCCAGGCAGTATTTTAACAACTAGCGATAGTGTTTGGCAGAACTGGATTATCGGGGTATTTAATACAAAAGATGACCCGACTATTCATGGTTATGTTCTTCGTATTACATAATACGCATTAAAAATATAATAACAAAAAAGCTAAGGTTTCCCTTAGCTTTTTTTATTTTATGAGTTATAATAAGGACGTGAAGAATAAACTTCAGGTTAATACAGAGTATTTTGAAAATGTAATCGCCTGTCAAGCGCTGACTAACGGCTACTATACTTCTCTAGTATCAGAGTACCTTACCCCAGATAACTTTAAGTCTCCGGGTAATAAATTAGTAGTAGGTATTATTAGAGATTTTTATCTCAAGAGAAAGTCGCTTCCTACTATTACTGAGATCAAGACCTACCTTAAGAAGGAAGAGGATGTTGCTCTATTAAAAGAGACCTTAATTAGTTATAAGCAAATCGATCTAGTCGGTAATTTTGATGAACTAGTACACAATACTGAGATCTTCTTTAAAGAAAAAACAGTTTATAATACAGTACTTAAGATTGTAGATGATTTTACTAATGATAGAGCTGATTATAGCAAGTTTCTTCAGCTATTTGAGAAAGCATGTAATATTACGCTCATTAATGATATTGGCTTAGATTTTTACGGGGATTACCAGAAAGTAATTAAAGAGCTGGGCGCAGAAAATGAAGTAATACCTACAGGGTGGCACTTCTTAGACGATAAGATTGGTGGAGGCTTAGCTAAGAAAGGCCGAGCATTGTATCTGTTTTTAGGACCTACTAATGTGGGTAAGAGTATTTTCTTAGGTAACATTGCTAGTAATATGGCTGAAAGAGGTCTAACTACATTACTCATATCTCTTGAAATGCCTGAAATGATGTACGCAAAGAGAATAAGCAGCCATTTATCTAAAATTCCGATTAAAGATATTCAACAGCAGACTGGCGCGCTTGAAACATACTTTCAGGGAGTATACGAAGATCGTAAACGTAAATTAATCATTAAGGAGTTTCCTCCTAAGAGTATTAGTGTGGGCGGTATAACATCGTTCATCGAATCTCTTATTAAAAACGGTATTAAACCGGATATACTCGTAATAGATTACCTAGGTTTGCTTAAAGCTGGTAGCGGTGATAACTCCTACGAACAGGGTAAATCCTGTGCAGAAGACCTTAGAGCTCTTTCCTATTTCTTTAGTATTCCTGTTGTGAGTGCAGTTCAGACCAATAGAGAGGGTATGGAGAAGCCATCTCTAGATACAGTTTCTGAATCTCTAGGGGTTGCGTTTACTGCTGATGTAGTTTGGTCTATTTATCAAGAAGAAGGGGACCAGGAGCTTGGTGTTATTAAAGTCGGCGGCATTAAGAATCGTTTAGGACCAAAACACAGTGGAACTGCGATGCGGATTGATTATAATACATTATCTCTTTCAGAAGAAAAAGATTACATTGGATTAAGTAATAAATCCGGCGATGACGGGGATGAAATGTCTAATTTAGAAAGAAAGCTGGAAAAACTTACCTAATAAGTTAAATAGTATTGTGAATGCCAAGAACATATACGTTTTTACTGATGTAGACTTAGACGGTGGTGCCAGCCTGTTAGTGCTGCATTGGGCTTTAAAAGCTAATCTTGGAGAAATACAATTCTCTCCGACAACTGTTAGTAGTTTTAGAAAAACCTTTTTAAAATGGCTCGAAACTGATAGTTTCGATAATTACGATAGAGTATTCTTTTTAGATCTAGATATAAGCACGCATGCTGACTTGGTTGATAATAAAAAGTCTATAATTATAGATCATCATCTGACTCACGTTAATGCAAAAGGTAATTACAAGCAATCTACTGTAAACGTACAAGAGGCACCTTCTTGCGCTAAGCTAATGTATGTCTTGCATAAAGACACTCTTAAGATTACAGATCAGCAAAAGTATTTAATTGCTTTAGCTAATGATTATGACAGCTACCAGTTTAAGCTACCTGAGACATATGATTTAAATTGCGCATTTACTAATACCCAGCGAACTTTAGACAAAGGCCGTACTCATAAGTTTGTCGAGAGGTTTTATAATGGCTTTGACGGGTTAAATCAATTTGAAAAGAATATAGTTAAAGAGTATAAGACTAGTAGAGACACCACGATCGAGAATTTGCAGGTGTATTCAGGTAATGTCAGTATAAGCAAGCAATCTTTAAATGTAACTGGCACTATGGGTAGCAAGTATGTTAATGACATTTGTGACCACTTGCTAAAGACCTATGACTCTGATATAGTATTCTTTGTTAACACCAATAACTCCCATGTTTCTTTTAGAAAGAAAAAAGGATGTACGGTAGATATGTCTAAGCTTGCTACTAAGCTCTGTGAGGGCGGCGGGCACGATTACGCTGCAGGCGGGAAGATTACTGATACGTTTTTAGAATTTATTAAACAATTAACACCAGTGGAAAAACAATAATGTCTGGAGTAATTGGCGCATTACAAGAAGCGGTTTTAAATAACCCATTAGACTTCTTAATGGGAGAAGAGATTGAAGCTGAATTGTTGAAGTTTAGTTCATTCTGCTCTATTATACACAATAAAAAGCTTAACAACGTTGCCGTATTTTCTTTAATAATTAAAAATAAAATTTATAAAAAAATCTATATGCGGTTAATCCATGTAGATAGTGAACGCGAGGCAATATTGCTATTTTTAAAGTACAATCCCAACTTATGTCGTAGCAAAGTTGTTAAAGAGGTGTTACAATCATGACACCTAATGAACGTACCAGAAATATATAATACGTACTTGAGTATATCTCGAGGGTCCAGGAATAAGCCGTGGAAGGCTCGTAAAGACTTTGATGGGTTTGAAAAAACAGGAGACGGGTTTATATGCCAACGTTTAGAGTTGTTCTTCCGAAAATTTCCTCAAATTAACGCTAGAGAGTTCTTTAAAGCCCCGTACGAGATATATAAGGATGAGGATATATTCCCTCTTAATTTTTATACAACCCAGAAAGCTATAGCAGTCTATACTATGCTTCAGAAACAAAAGAAAGAAGAGTTACCGGATACCGAACAGCAAATCCAAGACATTAAAAAGACTTTGAAGTATATTGCAGTGACTTGCTTTAACAGGAAAATTACACTCGAGCAATACTGTAATTTAAAAGAGGGATATACATATGCTCCAGTTATAGATTATAACAATAAGCTTATTAACATTTACGTCTTGATTAAGTTGCCTTTCTTTGAAACGCAGCTAAACTCTCTTAGTCCTCAAGATAAAGAACTTTACTTAAATGACGTTGCAAGTAACATCTCAAAATATAAGATGAGACTTAATACCTCTATTCGAGCAAAGAACATAATCAGCGAGGGCCTTAAAATAATAACTAAAACAACTAATCGTATTGATTAAACCTAATAATAAACTAAAATACCTAAACTAATATGAAACCTACATTCAACTCAAATATGTTCGAGAGCATTAAAAGCGCTCTTGAAAGCGCTAAGACTAAACAAACCGGTGGTAACTATAAGAACATTCTCAGTATCGCTGGCCCAGCCACTTATGTGGTTCGTTTGCTGCCTAACATTAAGTCACCAAAAGAGACTTTTCTTCATTACTATCATCACGGCTGGAATAGTATTGCAACCGGTCAATATGCTAGTGTTGCTTCGCCTTCTACTTGGGGAGAGAGATGCCCAGTAAGTGAGCTTTACTTTAAGATTCTCCGTAGTGGTTCTGCTGAAGAGCAAGAGCGCGCTAAAGCCAATCTCCGTCGTAAAGAGAACTGGTATGTTAATATTTACGTCGTGAGTGACCCTAAGAACCCAGAGAATAACGGCACCGTAAAAGTCCTTCGTTTTGGTAAGCAACTTAATAAGATTATTGAAGCAGCTATTAGTGGTGATGATGCTAGCGAGTTTGGAGCAAAGATTTTTGATCTTTCCGAGAGCGGTTGCAGTCTTCGTATTAAAGCTGAACTCGTATCTGATAAGCCTGGCGCGCCTAAATACCCGACTTATACGGCTTCTAAATTCCTTGCACCAGGTCCAATTGAGGGGCTTGATGAAGATAAGATCCCTGGTATCTATGAGAGTGTGTTTGAGCTTAATACGTTTGTTGAGCATAAGACTGCTGCAGACATTCAAGCGTTTATCGATACCAACTTCTACGGTAACGAAGCTGCTAAACCAGCCGCTGAGCCAGCTGCAGCAGACGTAGAGGATGATGTTCCATACGAAGCCCCTAAGCCTGTAGTTAAAGCAGCTGCTAAACCTGTTGCTAAACCTACGTCAAGCAATGATTCGGTTAATGATGACAAAGTCAAGGCTATTCTTGACGGTCTCGACGACCTGTAATAAATGACTGAGCAACAAAGACGTGAACAAATCTCGCAGGCCCGCCGGCAAGCCGAACAGAATCGGAATGCCGCGCCGGCCATGTCTGATGCGGAAGCACAAGCAATTGTATCTGAAAATCAAGGACTCACTCAAGAGCAAGTGGTTGCTATTGCTATGTTCGGTAAATTTGTTCAGAATGATATTACTGGAGTCAAGAAATCATCTTTAGGGGATTTAAAAGTTACTGATGTAGATATGTCTAAAGTAATGCCTTCGGGTATTGCTCGTGCCATGAACCTACAACCAGCGCCTGCTCCAAGACCTCAGCCGGTGGCACCACCACCGCCTGTTGTAGCAGCACTGATCGAACCATTACTTAATATAGTTGCTCCCCCACCGCCGCAAGGTGCAGTTAATCTGCCTCTTATTATTGCGCCTACGGCACCAGCTATTGATAATGATCAACAATACTTTGATTTTGACCGTAAAGCACGGTATGAAGATATTATGAAGGCCATTGATAATCTCGAAAACAAGATTATAATTCTCACGAATAAGATTGACGAAATCTCTACATTTGTAGATAAAAAAAAACTCAAGAAAACAATAATCGATGGACCTCAAACTGGATAAAAAAGCTTTTGCAGATAACTTCTTAAACATAATAAGCAAAGCCGTAGATGTAGCGTCAATTAAAGCTACTAAGGACGGATTGTATGTTGTATGTAATAAGCCTGATACGAGTATTATCTTACTCGGTAAGTACAATCACGCTTTAGATATAGAGCAAGAGACTACTCTCAATATTGGAGATATTAAAAAGCTCCTAAGAGTAATCGAGTGTATTGAAGAGGATGAGGTTACTTTTAAAATTAATAGTAATCATCTTCTTTATAAGTCTAATACTATGCAGTTTAAGTATCATTTTCTTGATGATGCTATTGTACCTAAGGTTTCTCTTAAGAAAGAGAAGATTGAGTCTCTAGAACTTGATACTTTCTTCGATATTGAATATAAGAAACTACAAGAGATTCTTAAGGCTAGTTCCTTCACTACTGATACTAATAAGATCTATCTTTACGGTCAACCTGACGGTATATACTGTGAATTAGGAGATAAAGAGAAGTCTAACACAGATAATATTACCCTTAAGGTAGTAGACAAGATTGAGGGTCAACCACTCACTCAGTCTCTACCGTTTAACTTAGATATCTTTAGAGTGCTATCAGGAGTTAAGTTTGATAAAGCAAGAGTGGGTATTAACCTGAAGTTTAAGGTTATGTCTTTCTTTGTTAAGCCAACAGACGATACGGAGTTTAAATTCATTATCTCGGGCTTAGTCAAATAATGGCAAACAAGATTACAACTCAGAGTTATTTTATTAAGAGACTCAAAGACTCCGGTTATCTCGTATATAGACTATTTGACGAGTATAGCGAGTCTGATCCTCGTAACTGGACTGTAATGATTGACCCTGGTCATGCATCAATATTTTGCACTTGCTATGTTAATCACGGCGATATGTTCGGTGAAACGTATTTTGAGTTTTATGATGGGGGTCAGTTTATTCCGGAGAAGTTTAAGTTGAAAACCGACTCAATCGAGGTTATAATAACTTACCTTGTTAAATATGGAATCAATAATAAATCAGAGCTATACAACAGCAAACAAAACCCAAAACTATAAATTTATGAGTAATTCTAAAAACTATGACTGGCTCGGTGAAGACGTAGAAGGCAAACAGCCTTTATTCGACGCTGTTAACTACAAGTATATGGAGCCAGATCGCAACTACGATACTACGCTTAAGCCTGATAGTGCTTATATCGCTACCTTGCCTGATCTGCAGAACGGCCCCTCGTCTCTTATCCAGGGTGCTAATGTAGCTATTCAGCAAGTGGGTATACATAACTTTAAGCTCCCTCTTAAGTGGACTCGTTCAGATGGTACTATTATTGAGCTTGAAACTGCTGTAACCGGCACTGTATCTCTTGATGCAGATAAGAAGGGTATTAATATGTCTCGTATTATTAGATCCTTTTACGAGCATAAAGACAACGTATTTGATGCTAACTATATTGAAGACGTATTAAAGCTCTATAAGAAGAACCTCGGTACATTTGATGCTAAGATTATTCTTAAGATATCTTACCCTATACTACAAGAGAGTCTTCGTTCCGGTAATAAAGGGTACCAATACTATAACATCTCTATTGAGTGCAGTCTCAATCAACAAGGTATATTTGATAAGATTATTCACTTTGACTTTGTTTATTCTTCTGCATGCCCATGCTCTTTTGAGCTTGGAGAGCATGCCCGTAAGTACCGTAACAAGGCTGTAGTATCTCACTCTCAGCGTTCAACGGCTCGTATCTCACTTAAATATACTGATCATATTTGGTTTGAAGAGGTTCAACAGATGTGTCTTAATGCTCTCAAGACTGAGACTCAAGTTATGGTCAAGAGAGAAGACGAACAAGCATTTGCTGAGCTTAATGGGGCGTATTTAAAGTTTGTAGAAGATGCATCTCGCTTACTGTATCAAGAGTTTAATAAATGCTCGCGTATTATCGATTTTAAGATCGTATGCTCCCATTTAGAGTCGCTTCACTCGCATGATGCCATCGGTTGTATTGTCAAAGGAGTGGTCGGCGGATTTGTCGCAACAGTTTCTGAATCAGAACTCCGTAGTTTAGTTCGCTAAGTTATAAATATATATGGTGAGCAAACCCACAAAGAATACAAAGACTTCTAACAAGAGGTCAGTAAAGAAAGCGAGCCCTATACCACAGGCTCTATCTTTAAATGCGCCTGCACCGGCAAAGCCTTCTGAGCTAACTCCGATTGCTATAGCTGGTATGACTGCACCCGAACAAAAGAAAATACAGGAAATGCTGATGCACGCTCAGCTAGAATATGCTAAAATAAAGACTCTAGTGGTTAAAGAAAAGAAAAGAGAAATTGAAACTCTAGACCTTATAGTTAAAGAGTTTATGGGCCCCTTTATGTTGATAGGGTATGATCTTAATAATAACCCTGTTGAGATGGTATCGGCAGCCTCTCCAGGAGAACATGATGCACTTCTTGAGCGTTTAAGACGAGTAATGTATAAGATCAGTCAAAATATTGCTAATTCTAACGGGAGTGACCCGTATGGTTACAACAATAATTAAGAAGCTTAAGCTACTTTGTTTACCTAAGCATAGATACATCTATGTTGTGCTCAATGGTAAACTTAAAGGAGAGTGGCTCGTACAAGTTAAAAAGACAGAGGAAGAGACTACGTTTTTTTCGTTACCCGATAAATACGTGCGAGTGATAGCAACAAAAGATTTAGAGTGGGGGTTTAAGAATAAAGTATTAGAACCAGTAGATGTTTTACCCAAGAGCATATATAATGTGTGTGTAGCAGAGTATAACCTTCAAGCCACCAATGACCAACGAAATAACGCTCTTAATCGACGGGAACAACACACTTCACCGGACCCATTGGATAGCCAATAGTACTGGAAGGCCATTAATTAACTCTAAAGGGGTTAACACAGGTAGTTCATTTGCGTTTATTAAGATTGTTAAATCTTATGTAGATCAGTTTAACGCAAATAAGGTATATATTGCGTGGGACCGAAAACTCTCCAAAGAAACAAATTTTAGAAACACTCTCACAGAAGGCACGTACAAAGGCACACGAGATCAAGATAGAAACAAAGAAGTGTATAGTAGTGTAGATAGTATTCTTGATATTGTTGAATGTCTCGGGGTTAAAAATATATTTCCAGGTAAATTAGAAGCGGATGACGTTATTAGTTGGCTCAGTAAAACAGTCCCTGGTAAAAAAATTATTATTAGTGTCGATAAAGACTTTATTCAGTTAGTTGCGCCGGATATATCCTACTATAGTCCGGTTAAAAAGCAATTAGTAGACAGTTATAACTTTGAAGAGACTTTTGCGGTAACCCCTAAGGAATACCTGTACTATAAAGCGATTATTGGCGACGTTTCAGACAATATTCCAGGTATTGAAGGGTACGGGAAGGTAAAAGGTCTCAAATTAGCAGTCTCATATAATGAATACACTACTACAGGCGAGTGTGAAGAGAAAGACCTATATACCATTAAGGCTAATGAGAAGACTATCCTGGATAACTTAAAGTTAATGGATCTCTCCTATGGTTTGAGTTTATTTAAAGAGGAGACTGATTTATATGGGGAGCAGATACTGAAACTAGAGAAGGTTGCGCCGGATTTCAATAAATTTAAGCAAATTTGTACTAATTTAGAGTTTAACTCTGTACTAGAAAAGCTAGATAATTGGCAAGCTTCTTTCAACAAAAAAGCAAATGGTAGTATTTTGACCGAGTATTTTAAGGCTTTTGAGTAAATATTGTATATGACCCCTAATGTAGAGCCTCGCGCGCAATCTTGTACCACCTGTGGACAACCTTCAGTACACCCTCGTATTATGCAGGTTAACCGTGGTAAAACTATTGTTACTGAAGCACATTGGATTTGTCCTAG
>Ga0222713_10007624_pt1 | contig 10104 bp, 8 predicted proteins | sample C33_649DmetaG_FD_165061 | JGI IMG/M metagenome (GOLD analysis project Ga0222713, IMG submission 165061) | Estuarine water microbial communities from San Francisco Bay, California, United States - C33_649D | ecosystem: Environmental > Aquatic > Marine > Unclassified | place: USA: California... | reverse complement strand
CGGCAGCGAAGGTCGCCGATACCGCATTCATTTCCGTCGTGGGCAAGGGTCTGTACAAGATCGCTGCGGTTTCGACGTCGCCGGCGCACGCCGCCACTGGCACGACGACCGGCACTTACAACGACATGAAGATCGACTGTGACACCGGAGTGATTGCCGTCGCCGGAACCGATGGTGCTTACCTGTCGATTGACGGTGGAGCCAAGTTCTTCCAATTGAAGACCGAGGCGGCGGCCAATCAGCCCAACCCACCCCAAGGGGGCGGCAACGCCCCGACTGCGGTCGCAGTCCAGGCAGACGCAACAACTGGTGACGTCACCGTTGCGGTTGCCTCGGGTAACGGTGACGTCAAGTCGATCGAGACGACGTTCACCGACTTGGGTCTGAAGGGCAGTGATGTCGCAGCAGGAACGGCTACCTCGCCCTCGGCCGCCGTCACGCCGAAGGCCGACCAGATCAATGAAGTGAACAGCTCGTCGAATGGTCGCAACACTGGTTCGGTACCCGATATGGAACTGCCGCCCGCTGCGGGTGACAAGGTCGACGTTGCGTCGGTGAAGGTGTTCACCGTGCGAGCATTTGCTGCGTCGGGAGTGAAGCTGTCCGTCGGTGCCGGCGGAGGTGCGTTCAAGGCGGCCGTGAAGAACGGATCGATCACGGCACCGTCGGCCGGCGGAGCAGCGGGTACGCCTGCGGCGAACCAGCCGGCGGCCGGAACTCCCGCAGCGGGAGCCCCCGCGGCAGCTACACCCGCGGCGGCTACGCCGAAGACGGTGACGATCACGGCGAAGAAGATCATCACGGTGTCGTCGGCGCTGAAGACGTTGGGCATCACCGTGGTGGCCAAGTCGAAGATCGTCCCGACATCGACCACGAAGTCGATCTGCAGTGTGGTCCCGGGTGTGAAGGTGAAGGGTTTGAAGGCGGGCCTGTGCAAGTTGACGGTGAAGATCACTCCGCCGGCGACGAAGAAGGTCCCGAAGCCGAAGACCACGACGAAGAGGATCACGATCACGATCAAGTGATCGACTGATCACCGACCGTTCCGGGGGCGGGGTACCTACTGCGTGCTCAACGCAGTGCGTGCCTCGCCCTCGGTGTTTTTGTACACCGGACCGATGGCATCGATGACGACGTTGACGAGCACGCCGTCGGGGATCTCGGCCTTGCCCTTCAGTTCCTCGGTGATCGGGGTCATGCGTTGGTACCCGACGGTAAAGGGATCGACTCCGTAGGTGACGGGCGTGGTGATGGGCAGGTCGCCCTCGCCAACGGGAACGTCGCCGTAGAACAGTTGCATCGAACCCTTGAAACGACCGGTCGATGTGAAGACTGCGCGAACGAGTACGTCGCCGGCGGGCAGTTCGACGCTGGCCGAGATCGTGGTGGTGAAAGCACCGAGGAAGTTCGATGCATAGTGCAGGCGCCGACCCTTCAGGTAGAGCGCATAGCCACCCGAATGACTTCCGTGACCAACGATGATGCCGTCGATGTTTCCGCCGGCGGGAACGTTGAGTGCGGCAGCGATCTGGAACGAGCGGTTCTTCAGGTTCGGTGCAGTCGACTCGGGCAGTGGCGAGATACCGGGCAGGTACACGTAGCGGTCACGCAGGTGGCGTCGGTCGCCGTAGCGGCCGGGTTGGTTGTTCAGGGGCAACACCTGGAACTTGTCGGCTTCGGTCCACCACAGCTGCTTGAGTTCCTCGAGCTTGTCGGGTCGTGAGGCAGCAAGATCGGTGCACTCCGAGAAGTCGTTGGCAACGTTGTACAGCTCCCAGACGTCGGCATCGAATGGACGTGTTGCGTCGCTGCCGTCGTAGGCGATCATTGCCGGTGGGTGGAAGACGACGGCTTTCCAACCGTCGTGATAGATCGCACGCGAACCGAGCATTTCGTAGTACTGGGTCATGTGTTTGGTTGGCACGTCGTCGCTCGTCAGCGTGTGGGCGAAACTGACGCCCTCGATCGGGTTCTGTGCAACGCCCTTGATGACCTTTGGCGACTCCATACCCAGCATGTCGAGCAGCGTCGGCACGATGTCGATGACGTGGACGTACTGGTGGCGGGTCTCACCGCGCGCGGGGAGCTTGTTGCCCCAGTGCATGATCATCGGGTCGCATACGCCACCTTCGTGTGTGTCGCGCTTGAATCGCTTGAGCGGCGTGTTGCCTGCCCACGCCCAACCCCATGGGTAGTGGTTGTTCGCATGCTCGGTGCCCAGCAGGTCGATGCGCTTCAGGTTTTCTTCGAGACTCTCGGGAACGAAGTTGAAGAAGTACTTCTCGTTGTAACTGCCCTTGGGTCCACCCTCGGCCGATGCGCCGTTGTCGGACATGACAAGCACGATCGTGTTGTCGAACTCGTCGAGCGTCTTCAGGAAGTTGATGAGACGGCCGACCTGTGCGTCGGTGTGGGTGAGGAAGCCCGCGAAGACCTCCATCATCCGCGTGTACAGGCGCTTTTCGTCATCCGAAAGCGTGTCCCAGGCGGGAACCCATGTCGGACGTTCCGACAGCTGCGTTCCTTTTGGTACGAGCCCGCTTTTCACCTGGCGATCAAAGACGCGCTCGCGCCACTCATCCCAGCCCATGTCGAACTTGCCCTTGTAGGGATCGATGAATTCTTTCGGAGCCTGGTGCGGTGCATGTGCTGCGCCGGGTGCGAAGTACATGAAGAACGGTTGCGTCGGTGAGTACGCACGCAGGTCCTTGAGATACGAGATTGCACGGTCGGCGAGGTCTTCGGTGAGGTGGTAGCCCTCGGCCGGGGTCTTCGGCGGATCGATTGCATGACTGTCGTGCACGAGGTCGGGGTAGTACTGGTCGGTCTCGCCGGCCATGAATCCATAGAAGCGATCGAAGCCCTTGCTGAGTGGCCAACGTGTGCGCGGTCCGCCGATGTTGCGCTCGTACGGGGGAGTGAGGTGCCACTTGCCGAGAGCGAAGGTTGCCCAGCCGCGTTCCTGGAGCATTTCGGCCATGAAACCGTTCTCGTGTGGGATCTCGGCGTCGTAGCCCGGAAAGCCCGATGTCATTTCGATGACGCGTGCCATGCCGTTCGAGTGGTGGTTGCGGCCCGTCATCAGACAGGCGCGCGTCGGTGAACACAGTGCGGTGGTGTGGTAGTTCGCATAGCGAAGACCGTTTGCAGCGAGTGCGTCGAATGTCGGCGTTGCAATGTCGCTGCCGTAGCAACCGAACTGTGCGTAACCGACGTCATCGAGCAGAACGATCAGGATGTTCGGGGCGCCGGCGGGCGGCTCGTTCAACGGCTCCCACGAGAACTTCGAGTCCTCGAAGGTGCGACCGATGACCCCTGTGAAGTTCTTCTTCTGTCCCATGTGCCCCCACTTTCGGCTGTTTCGTCAGATTAGGGGACAAAAAGAAAGGACCCGCCGGACGAATCCGACGGGTCCTTTCCTTGTCGCTTGTGATGACTAGGCGCGGAGGCCCTTGTTCACCATGCTCATGATTGCGTCACGCAGCGGAATGGCTGCATAAACAATCGCGCCGTTGGCGACGATGTTCATCCAGTCGTCCTGCATGACGAGTCCCCAGCCGGCGGCCGGCCATGTGTCGATCCACCACACCATGAGAATCGAGATCCCGAGACCCCAGTGGGCCCCGACGATCGGGAGGTTCTTCACGGTGCCGTTCAGCTTGACGAGTCCGAGGACTGAGTCGATCACGGCGAGAGCCGCCGTGAGGACTGCTGACAGGAGGACCAGTTGTCCGATGACGTACATAAGTATCAACCCCATTTCTGCAGGATGTCCCTGCAGTGGGGACGGTACGTTTCACACGTTCACAAGTTGTGGATATGTGACGAAACCGTTGCAGTTACAGGGAATCAGCGGGCCAGAAGGGCCGCGAGTGCCTGCTCGGCACCCGTGTCGGGGTCGAGGTCGTGGTGGGTCAAACGCGAGAGAAAGGTGATCGACACTTCGCCTGCTTCGACGGCCCCGCCGTCGGTGTCGATGGGCAGCGGCAGCGCATCGCCGATCTCGAGCTTGATCGAGTACGAGTTCGTGTGGCCCTCTTTCAGCTCCTTTCGGGCCGAGGCCATCGCGCGGGGGAGTTCATGGCCAACCCGGGTGCGACGCCAGCCCTTCACCTCGTCGAGGGGCAGGTTCGGAACGTTCACGTTGACGACGACGGGCTCATGGTGCGGAGCCGCGATGACACCACCGACGACGTGCGATGCCACGGTTGCGGCGGTGTCCCAGATTTGTCCCTTCACCATTTCGTCCCAGCCTTGGCCTTCGACGCCGAAGCCGGCAACGGCCTGGCTGACTGCAACGCCGCTCATTCCGTAGTTGCGGCCGGTGAGGGTCGCGCCGATGGTTCCCGAGTGGTACACGCTGCGACCGACGTTTGCGCCCGGGTTGATGCCCGACACCACGAGGTCGAACTTCTTGTCGAGGATGCCGAGGTGGGCCATCATGACGCACAGAGCGGGCGGCCCGGTGAGCGCCCATGCCTCGTCAATGCCGTCGACGCTGACACGATGAATGTCGGGACGCATGATGTGAATTGCACCGAAAGCCGCGCTTGCTCCCGAGTACTCACTGTCGGGGGCGAGGATTGTGACGTCGCCGTGTTCGCGCATCGCGCGGGCCAGTACGTGCAGTCCCACCGAGTCGATGCCGTCGTCGTTTGTCACCAAAATGTTCATGCGTACATCTTGGCGCGTCGCAGGCGAATCAGTCGGGTTGGCGCTCGCCTTGTGTGGCGGCGTGCTTGCCGGCAATCGAACCGAAGATGAACGCCATACCAACTGTTCCCCCGGGGCCCCAATAGGCCTGTCCCGCGGGTGATGCAACGCAGTTGCCCGCACCGTAGAGACCGGGGATCGGCTCACCCATCGTGTCGAGCACGCGTGCATGTTCGTCGGTCACCGGACCACCCTTTGTGTCGAGTCCGACCGGTGCGAGGATCACGCAGTGGTACGGACCCGATTCGGTGAACGGGTGCATCGTCGGGTTGCGCATTCCGTCACGCGAGTTGCCCGCCCATGTTTGTTCGATCGGTGATTCGCCACGGTGGAAGTCGGCGTCGACTCCGTTCTTCGACATCGTGTTCCATCGCTCGATGGTCTCGCGAACGTTGCCCGCCCACGCTTCGTCGATCGTCGCGCCACCGGTGACGTGTTCGAAACCGCGCAGCTTTTCGCGCAACTTGTCGGCGAGAGCGTCCCATGTCGGAGCGGAGATGATGTAGTCGGCGGTCTCGCCGACCGGCGGAATTGGAAAGCGGAACCTGCTGCCCTCGGGACTGTTGAGAACACCGTCGTCGAAGAGCATGTACATCAGCAGGTTCGGATATTCGCCGCGAACCGAATCCCACACGGAGTGAATCTGACCACGCTCGTTGTACGGGGACTTCTCGTTCACCGTGCGGCGGCCGTAGCGATTGACCTGGATCATCGAGTCGCCGAACGGTGAGTACACGTCACGACTGGTGACTCGGTTGCGCGCCAACATGTCGAGAACACCTTGTGCCCACCAGGCATGTGCAAGGTTTCCCAACTGCGCACCGGCCTCGATGCCGATGCGCAGGAAATCACCCGTCGCTTCCTCGGCTGCTGCACCACCGAGCACCGGACCGCGGAGAAACTCGCGCGCGTACTCGGGGTTGTGAAGGAAACCGCCCGAACCGAAGATGACTGCCTTGCGCGCACCAATGAGTGCGGTGCGGCGTCCGATGCGTGTCTCGACTCCGATCACTTCTCCCGAGGAGTTGCGAACGAGGTGTACGACTTCGGCTTCGAGAATTGTCTTCGCACCGAGTTTCTCCGAACCTGTCTGCAGACGGTCGACGAGAAACTGACCGCCGGTTGGGTCGATGCCCGGACGGTGGTTCGGCGGATACTTCGCCTGAATACAGCGACCCCAAGGTGCTTCGTCTTCCGGGAGATGTGCGTAGTAGTCGGGATACGGAACTTCCTCGAGTTCCATCATCCCTTCGGCGACGGCTTCTTCCAGTGCTTCGCTACCTCGGTCATAGAACGCCTCGATGACTTTGTAACGGTTGTCCGGAAGACCGAGTGTGTCGTGACGCGGGTTGTACTGCGTCGGGTACGCGGTGCGTGCAAGGTAGCGGAGCGCGGCTGCACGGTCGTCCTCCAGGCCTTGCGCCTTCATCACCGGGTTGTTGCACACCCACATGACGCCGCCGGACTTTCCGGTGGTTCCGCCGGTGAACGCAGCCTTTTCGAGAACGATGACCTTGGCACCCGCGCGAGCCGCGCTGAAGGCCGCGCCGAAGCCGGCCGCGCCACTGCCGACGACCACCACGTCGGCAACCTCTTCCCATTCGGAACCCCAACTGTCTGCCATGCGACAACGCTAATGATCGACTCGGCAGCGCCCGATGTCGGGGGTTCGCTACCCTCGGCGCCATGCAGGACGAAGTCTCGAAGGCCGCACAACCCGAGGCCAAGAAACCCGTGCTGCAGTGCAGTGAGTGTGGGTCGCCCTATGCACGGCAGTGGCACACGGCCGACGGTGTTGCGACGCTGTGCCCGACGTGCGCGCAGTTCTTCGGTTTGGGCTGCCCCTAGCGCGGCTGCTGCCGTCAGATGCGCCGCGGGCGTGCGGCCGGCATCCAGTTGGGTCCGGCGGTTGCATCGATGTGATCGACGAATCGTTGGCCCACCGGTTCGACGAGGCTCAGGAAACGCAGAGTGTTGTCATGGCCGAAGGTCTGCCAACAACGTGCGCACAGTCTGTTGGTCTCTTCTTCGAGCCATTGACGGAACTCGATGCCTGCGCGATTGACGACACCATCGGTGACCCAGCCCCGTGCGGACAGGGCAGCCAGTGCAACATTGATCTGGTCGTCGTTTGCCCCACGGCTGCGGGGAATCCATTCCTTTGGGTATCCCATCCAAGCGTCGTGCAACAGACCCGCTTCGACGCCGTCGATTTCGTGTGCCGACAAGAGGCCCCAGTGGGTATCACCGCGCCATTCACGCAGTGCGTTGATCGCCAGCCACGCCGACACCAGCGAATCGTCTTCGGCACGTGGCCAGGCACGGTGGGTGGCAAACAAAACGCGGCCCGACGCAGGCATTGCATCGACTGTCCGCCAGAGATCGTCTCGCATCGACGACAGGCCGTCAATGATTTCGGGAACAAGTTCGCGAAGGCCTTCGGCGACCGTCGCGTTGCGGGCCTCGTACACCTTGTCCCATGTCGTGGCGCCTGCTGCAATGTCGAGTGAGAAGTGAATGAGGAACCGATCAATCGACCCGAACGCTGCGGTGACGGCATCGACACCTGCCGCAGCAAGCGGTGCGGCCCGGTTGGCGATGTAGTGACCGAGACCGTCCTTCACGCCGAGGTCGGCATGACGAGCCGCAGCACGTGGGTCCCAATAGATCCAGCCAATCAGTTGGTGTGACGCAAACGCCGCGCGTCTTGCAAGATCAAGCCACTCGGCGGATGTTTCAGGCGCGGCCACGAATCGGATCGCTTCCGTCCCAACCGATTGCGGCGTCGGAGATCTTCTTGTAGCGCATCAAGTGCTCGGGTGCCGGGTCGATGAATTCGATGTAGGGAAACCCTGCGAATCCCTCCATGTAGAGAAACTCGAGACCTCGCGCAACGCCGCCCTGCACTTCGGCCGATCCTGCGGCACCGAAATGTCTGCGGGCTTGATCAAGATTGCACCAATAGCAGACGTGGTGCACGCCGGTGCCGCCTGCGTCGAGGAACTCGGTGTAGATCGACGGAATCGACATGTCGGGTTCGATGAGCTCGAGCTGCATGTCGCCCGATTGGGCAAGTCCACCTCTTGCATGCATCCGCGTCGGCTTGCCCCGGTAAAAGGTGTCGGGAAAATCCATCTCACCGATGAACCACGGTCCGATTCCGTAACGCTCGGCCCACTCGTGGGCAGCGGCTTCGATGTCACGTACGACGAATGCAGTTTGCCGAATCGGTCCGAGCCAGGATGCGACGGTCACCGAACACCCATGAAGTGATCGAGCCAATCGTGGTAGTGCTGCACACGCGCTTCTTCCTCGTTCAGCAACTGGCTGGTGAAACCACGTGAATGCATGCCCGACTGAATGTCGCGGATGAAGTGGATGTCCTGGTCGACTGTTGCATCCATCGTCTTGCGGCCCGCGATGACGTCTTCCTGGGTGAATTCATCGTGTTCGGGGCGGGGGATGGGCAAGAGATCGGAGTCCTTGAACGGTTTGAAGTCGACGCCGGCCCGCGCCGCAACGTCGGGGTTCGGCTGCAACTTGAATGTCAACTTGTCCCAGTAGCACTTGTTCGGATCGGTGGGATGGGGGCGCGCACGCATGACGAGTGCGGCTTCGGGCTGCACAGTCACCATGGTGTTGGGGAACAGGTTGTACTGCTCGATGTCGGTGAGGCGCGCATCGGTGAGGTCGTCGTAGTCGTAGCCGAGAGTCGGTCCCATCTCGCGGCGGCGCTGCTGCATCGCGAGACGGAAGTCGAGCACGTGGCCTTCGAAGGTGGTCGGGTCCATGCCGAACTTCTCGCACTGGGCGAGTTGATAGAAGTTCATCGTCGGCGGCACCGGCATCGTCGAGTTCACCGTGTGGCCGAGAATCTCGACACTGGTGTGACCGTTCGCGTACAGCTCGACCTGCGCGGTGGGACAGTCGAACAACATCGCGTGCTGGGGGTGGATGTGTTCGACGTGGTACAACTCGCCGAAGTTGTCGAACACCGCTTTCCAGTTCGCCTCGAGGAACACCGTCTGGTCACCGACAAGAGTCATGCGCTCGAGATGGAACGGTGCGAGGCGTTCGGCAACGACACCCAACGACTCGAGCAGTGGCGGTGCACTGTTGTCCATGCACACAAAGACGAGCCCCATGAAGGTCTCACAGCGCACCTTGGGCAGCGAACGCTCGTCGCGGTTGACACCGCCCTCAAACAAGTGGTGGCCCGGCACGACGACGAGATGACCGTCGGGGCGGTACGACCAACCGTGGTACGGACACACGAACGATTTCACGCAACCACGCTCGGTGACGCAGATCCGTGCGCCACGGTGCTGGCACGCGTTGTACATCGCGTGAACGTCACCGTCTTGGCCGCGCGAGATGATGATCGACTCGCGGCCGAGGTTGAACCTGACGAACTCGCCGGTTTCGCGGACATCCTGTTCGAGGCACGCAAAGAGCCACTGCCTGGGCCACATCGTGTCGTACTCGCGCTGCATCCATTCGGCTGACACGTAACGCTCGGGCGTGATCGGCAACGACTGCACCGGCGCGGGTCCGTGATTGATGATTGGTTTGGGTCGAACGACTGCCACGTGACGCCCCCTTCGTGAAGTCCCTGCAAAACCCTACCGCTAGCATTTAGCCCATGCCGAGGTCGACGACAGCCGGCGCCGCAGCGCGTTCCGCCAAGGCGGCTGATGACCCGAAGAAGCCGTGGACGTTCCTCTCGAACCACGGCCACGTTCTCGTCTGCATTGCACAGAACCCGGACATTCGTCTGTCGGAGATCGCCGACCTCGTGGGAATCGGCGAGCGGGCGACACATCGAATCGTCCAGGACCTGGTCGAAGGCGGGTACGTGCTGCGAACCCACGTCGGCCGCCGCAACACGTATTCGGTCGACTTCAGTCGATCGTTGCGCCACCCCCTCGAATCCGATCACGCGATCGGCGACGTCTTCCGGGTTCTGGCCCGACGCCCCTAGCCAACCCCGCCTGAACCACCGCGGCGTCGGTTGTCTAGGGTTTGCTAGGGGGAATTTACGTGGCGACTTTGCTGGCACACATCACCGTCAAGCCGGGGCAAGAAGCGCGGTTCGAAGAACTCGCTCGCGAGATGTATGCGGGAACGCACGCTCACGAAAAAGACGTGCGTCGTTACGAGTACTGGCGCGGGGCCGAGCCCCGCACGTACTACTGCCTTGAATCCTTCGCCGACCTGAACGGCTTTCTCGATCATCAGACGAGCCCTCATCACGAGGGCCACGGATCTGCATTGCGCGACGTCATCGAATCGATGCGACTGGAATGGGTTGATCCCATCACGAATGCATCGCCGTTGACGGCGACGAATGATCAGCCGTTGCCCGATGACGCGAGCGCGCTGAAGCGCGAG
>Ga0222713_10007623_pt1 | contig 10105 bp, 7 predicted proteins | sample C33_649DmetaG_FD_165061 | JGI IMG/M metagenome (GOLD analysis project Ga0222713, IMG submission 165061) | Estuarine water microbial communities from San Francisco Bay, California, United States - C33_649D | ecosystem: Environmental > Aquatic > Marine > Unclassified | place: USA: California... | reverse complement strand
CTTCCCATTTCGAACAGAGAAGTTAAGCCTGCTTGCGCTGATGGTACTGCGGTTTTGATCGTGGGAGAGTAAGTCGATGCCGATTTTTAAAGCCTCACAGTCTGTGAGGCTTTTTTTTTGGCTTAAACGCATCCAAAAACAATGCAACTTTTATACCCATTGTACGTTCAAATATATAGGTTAACCTCATTTAAATGACCACACCATATAAATCATATCGTATCATTTATTTATTGTGGGTACTACTTATAGTACCCATTGAAACCATTGCTCAAAAAATTGATCCAGATGATTCATATACAATAGATTTATGTTTACCAAATTCTATGTTCAACGCGCCTTATAGAAATATAATGCAAGGTTTGGTTCATGCAAGTACTCATTATCAATATACTATCAAAAATGGTTTGTATTTGGGAGCAGGAGTACACTATAGTTATTTTGCAATCAATGAATTTAGGGTAACTCCTAAAATATATGGCGGTATACATTCAGGAGCTGCTTTTTTGAAAACTGGCCATGAAAGGTTTTGGACAGAACGATTTGGAACCGATCTAGGCATTAGAGCCGGCTGGGTGAGAAGTTATGTAATATCAGATTTGCTTAGTGAACAAATTAACGCGCCTCAAATACGCGAAGGATTATATTTTGAACCCAATTTAAGTTTGGTTCTCACTTCAGATGTGAATCAAAGTTTTAGATTATCTATTGGATATCCCCTATATGCGATTGCTTTTTCCCCTCAATTATTGGGTATAGAAGGCAATATGGGCTATGATGAGAGTGAATTTGAACAAAATTCAACTTTTTTAAGTATAGGTTTTGGATATACGTACTATTTCAATGGAAAGAAGAGTAGTGCAGAGGAAGATTAAGTTTGCAACACACCAACTTTATATTCGGGAAGACTTTGTTGATGTGCTGCCATTTCAATACCCATGGAAATGATTTTTCTAGTGTCAATAGGGTCAATTATTGCATCCACCCAGAGGTTTCTTGCTGCATAATACGGAGAGCTTTGCTCGTCATACCGGGCTTTTATTTTATCGAACATCGCCTTTTCTTTTTTTGAATCAATTTGCTCACCTTTTTCTTTTAGTTTAGCAACCTCAATTTGAAGAAGCGTTTTGGCAGCTGCGGCACCAGACATGACTGCAATTTCTGCTGTAGGCCAAGCAACGATTAATCTCGGATCATATGCCTTTCCACACATGGCATAATTGCCTGCACCGTATGAGTTTCCGATGATTATCGAAAATTTTGGAACTACGCTATTGGCCATAGCATTCACCATTTTAGCACCATCTTTAATAATGCCGCCGTGTTCACTTTTTGATCCGACCATAAATCCGGTAACATCGTGAAGAAAAACCAAAGGAATTTTCTTTTGATTACAAAGCATTATAAATCTTGCAGCTTTATCGGCACTATCCGAGTAAATTACACCACCAAATTGCATTTCTCCTTTTGCATTCTTGACTACAGATCTATTATTGACAATAATCCCAACACTCCATCCTTCAATACGCGCATATGCAGTAATTAATGTTTTTCCATAACTTGCCTTATACTCTGTAAAAGAATTTGCATCAACAATCGTTTCGATGAGCGCGTAGGAATCATATGGCTTGGTGCGATCTTCTGGGAGAATACCATAAACTTCTTGTGGTTGTTTTAAGGGTGGTGTCGTATCAATGCGATCATAGGCTATCTTTTCTTGAGGACCTATCCTACTCATTAAATCACGAATTTTTAATATACATTCATGGTCATTTTTAACTTTATAATCGCAAACCCCGGAAATTTCTGTTTGTGTAGTGGCACCCCCCAATATTTCATTTTCTATCTTTTCTCCAATGGCAGCTTTAACCAAATAGGAGCCTGCTAAAAAGATAGTGCCAGTTTTGTCAACAATTATTGATTCATCTGACATTATGGGTAAATATGCACCACCTGCCACGCAGTTCCCCATTACCGCTGCAATTTGTGTGATACCCATTGCAGACATTTTTGCGTTATTTCTAAAGATGCGCCCAAAATGTTCCTTGTCGGCAAAAATCTCGTCCTGCATCGGAAGATAAACACCAGCAGAATCTACTAAATAGATTATAGGTAAGTTGTTTTCCATTGCAATCTCTTGGGCCCTGAGGTTTTTTTTTGCCGTTATAGGAAACCAAGCACCAGCCTTAACGGTAGCATCGTTTGCTACAACAATACATTGCCTACCTTCAACATATCCTAGAATTGTTACAACACCTCCAGCTGGGCAACCACCATGCTCCTCGTACATATCATGCGCAGCAAGCGCACCAATTTCAATTTGCTCAGAATTGGGATCTAAAAGGGCTGTGATTCTTTCTCTTGGGGTAAGTTTACCGTTTTGATGTTGCTTTTCAATGCGTTTTTTTCCTCCACCCAAGTAGATTTTTTCCAAAGTCTGCTCGAGCTTTCTTATTTTAAGGCGCATTTGATCTACATTGAAATTGAACGCTACTGATTTATCGGATCCCATTTTTTACTTGTATTTCAAATATACGAAATGTATTCATCCCTTGTCATGTTTATGGATTTTCATAATTTCAGGTCTTTAAATCATTATAGCACAATGCATATAGAACATAATCCTTCAAATAGTCAAGAATCAAAGAAGAACAGACTCACATTATATATACTAATTGCGATGGTACTAGGCGCAGTATTGGGGTCAATAATTCATAACTATTGTGATCAACAAACAGCAATTCAATTCAGTGATTATATAAAATTATTGGCAACCATTTTTATCAGGTTGGTTCAAATGATCATTGCGCCCCTCGTATTTACAACACTTGTTGTCGGAATTGCCAAACTCGGAGATATTAAAACAGTCGGGCGTATCGGAGGACGCGCATTGGCTTGGTTTTTTTCGGCTTCGCTAATATCTTTAGTTATTGGCTTGATGTGGGTTAATTTTTTAAAACCGGGCAGCGGGGTTAATTTATCGAATTTAGACCATGCTGCTGTTCATGAACTTACAGAGAAGACCCAAGATTTTTCTGTTCAAAATTTTGTTGAGCACATTATACCAAAGTCTGTTTTTGAAGCTATGGCAGATAATGAAATACTTCAGATCGTAATATTTTCAATCTTTTTTGGTTTGGCAGCTGCTGCAATTGGAGGAAATGCCAAACCAGTAGTTAACGCCCTTGATAAAGCTTCTCACATAATTTTAAAAATGGTCAATTATGTAATGAAAATTGCACCAATAGGTGTTTTTGGGGCAATTGCAGGAGTTTTTGCAGTTAAGGATGTATCAGAATTGATGTTTACTTATACCAAATTCTTTGGCTCATTTTTAGTCGGTATAACCTCTCTTTGGATAATATTATTATTAATAGGTTATTTGTTTTTACGTGGTCATTTATTTAGACTTTTAAAACGAATTGTAAGTCCATTGATTATTGCATTTGGGACAACGAGCAGTGAAGCTGTTTTTCCAAAATTGACAGAAGAGTTAGAAAGATATGGAATTAAAGACCGAATTGTATCTTTTATGCTTCCCTTAGGATATTCATTTAATTTAGATGGGAGTATGATGTATATGACCTTTGCCAGTATTTTTATTGCGCAGGTTTATGGAGTTCACCTCGACACACCAACACAATTTACTATGCTATTGGTACTTATGTTAACTAGTAAAGGTATTGCAGGTGTTCCTCGTGCAAGTTTGGTGGTTGTTGCAGCAACCTGTGGCATGTTTAAGATTCCTATTGAAGGTATTGCCCTTATTTTGCCAATCGATCATTTTTGCGATATGTTTAGAAGTGCAACCAATGTACTTGGCAATTCAATTGCAACAGCTGTTGTAGGAAAATGGGAAACAAAGAATTCTTAAATTTTGCCAAGAATGTCAGTCAGTACGCATTGATCAATGTCATGACCCCCATCAAACGAATGCACATTGAATCCAAGTACTTTGTATTCGTTTTTTATCTCAATTTGTTTGTCTTGGCTAAAATAAACATCATTTTCACCAAGAACAAAATTGAGTTGTGCGGCGTTAGCAAAAGTTGATTTTTCAATATCTGATGGGAAAACGCTTGCCCACAGAATTAGCTGAGAAAATAATTTTGGATTTCTTTGATAAAGTCTTGCTGCTGTAGCGCCACCTTGTGAGAATCCTAATAAATGAATGGTGGATTCTGTGTGTTTTTTTTGGATTTCCTCAACGAGCTGAAGTAAATAATTGGTATTTTCTTCTATATCTTGCAAACGCCATTCTTTTGTCATCCACGAAGCACCAACTCTTCCTGAGCTCCCATTTAAATAAAAACGATGTGGACCTTCTGGAATTATTAGTCCAAAACGCTCTTCTAAGAAGCTAAATTTTTGATAAAAAAAACCTGCTAATTGGCCATAACCATGAAGCGCCAAAAGTATTTTGGGTTTAGATACGAGTGAATTTTGATAATACCGCCGCGTTTGTTGAATTTCGAAAAATTGTTCTTGCATTAATGCTGTATAGTCAGCTTTTTAATTCCCTTACCCTTTAATGCATACACTTCAATTATATAATTTCCGTTAGCTAGTTTTGAGCAATCGATATGAATTGAATTTCCAATGCCAGATGACGCATAGTGTACTTTCCCTTGCAAATCAAGAATTCTAATACCTGTTATTGGATTTTGCTTGGATTCTATTGTAATATAATCTATTGCCGGATTAGGCACGATTGAAAAATCAAGGAGGCTTTCATTTAATCCAGTAATATCAATTCCAACACAATTGCAGTTTATATCCAAGGAATCATTAATTGTCATAGGGTTACCATCGTCGCAGGGGCTTCCAGGTAAAATACACGAGTTATCATCTGTATTGGCCAAAGGATTGTAATTACAAGCATTTGGGTCCATGCAGCCACTTACGTATAGTGTCCCTACACAATTACATAATGAATCTAGGATATCATTAAATGTATCAGGGTTATTGTCATCACATGGCGTATCGGGATAAAGACAACTGCCGTTGTCGACATTGGCCAATGGGTCATAAGTACAGGAATTTGGATCCATACAACCATTGACAATTATGTCTCCTATACAAAGACAATCTGGATTAATCGAATCATTAATCGTATTTGGATTGTTGTCGTCGCACAATTGCCCCGGATACAAACAAGAGGAATCATCAACTGTTGCTAAGGGGTTGAAGTTACAAGAGGCTGGATCCATGCACCCGTAAACTGGGGCAATAATAATTTGTCCTATACAATTACAGTTAGCATCAGTACTGTCATTAACAGTCAGAGGATTTCCGTCATCACATGGCGTATTTGGATACAAACAGCTTCCGTCATTGACAGTTGCTAAACAATTGTAGTTACAAGAAAGCGGGTCCGTACATCCTAGCACAGGCGTTGCAGGGCCATATGCATAGCGCGCTATGGCATGTTGTGTATTTGGACCTGGATTTGCAAATCCAGCAACAACAATCTTGTTACCCGGGTATGCATCCATACCATAGGCATCGTCCCAGCTAGAGCTCACTGCAGTAACGGTATGACCGTTGGTTCCAAATCCTGTATCCAAAATACCATTTGAAGTGTATTTGGAAATAATAAAATCTCTCACAAAAGAGCTAGGGCCAGTGGTACCGCATGCCAATAAGGAACCATCAGGGTGAATTAATAATTCGTAATAGTTATCCATTGCTGCAACATCAACAATTGTGGTGCCTGGTGTGCTTGGAAAAACTCCCGGGCCAAAAGTAGTAACCAAAGCTCCAGTAGATTCGTTTCTTGCTTGTAGAATTAAATCCCAAGGCCCGACGCCATTCTGTCCAGTCATAATCAATTTTGTTCCATCAAATTCAATATCAAAAAAGCGTGCATTGTAGCTCAGAGGGATCAATACACCATTGCTGCCAAAAGAAGAATAAGGAATTCCCAAAGAAGAAACTTTCGCCAAGAGCGGATAATATATGTTATTTATGTAGGCGTCGCCACAAATAAAAATGTCGTTATTACTGCCAATTACAGCGCTTTGTCCAAAACAAGAGTTCAATGCAGCATTCTGAAAAACTGTAGTTCCATTTGTGCCAAATGAAACGTCTAATTGACCATTCATATCACATTGAGTAAGAGCCAATCTATTGGTTGTAAAACCCGGTGTTTTTGAGACTCCTACTAAAATGATTTTGTTATTTTGGATTAATATCTTCCTTGCATAATCTTCACCTGAGTCTATGTCATTATTAAAAAAACCATTAACCCCAAAAGTTTGATCCAAGGTGCCATCGCTATTGAGTTTGATCATGGTAAATTGAGGGTTTGCTGCGGTAATACTTGACGCTCCGGCAACCAAAACTTGACCTGAAGGCAATAGCTCCATATCATAGGCAAAGCACGAACCTCCTGGAGAATTATAAATATAATAACCATTGGTGCCATAGGTGCTATCTATTGAACCATCACAATTCAATCGAACCACAACCATACCTAAACTCGATATTGCCCCTGAAGTACCACAATAAAGCATTTTTCCATTGGGTAAACTCACAATATCTTGTGCATTATCCATAAAGTTACTGGCAACAGGTCCGTATGTAGCATATCCGCTACCTGCAAAAGTTGGATCTAATGACCCTGGTGTTTGTCCAAAAATTAAAGTGGAACACACAAGACTAAAGCTCGCTAAAAATGTTCTCATATGGGTTATTAAGGTGCTTGCAAAAATAACACTATATTTGAATGTGCGTAAATATTTTCTATTTGCCTTTATTGCACTTTTAGCCTACCAATTTGTGGGTTTTTTCACTTTTATTGAGTTTGAACATTTTATTATTCGCAAGGATATTAAAAAAGCCATTAAGCTTGCTGTGCCAGATAATCAACTTATTTGCTTGCACTTCACGCTAAAAGAAAGTAAGGAGCTCAATTGGGTAAAGCCACATGAATTCAAACTAAAGGGTCGATTTTATGATATCGTTCATAAGAAAAAAGTAAACGGAGTTTGGTATTATAAATGCATAGACGATAAACAAGAAACGGTTTTATTTGAGAAATTAGCTTACGCAATTGCCGATAACTTAGTGAATGCACCCGAAAGACATCCCATACATGGATGGCTTAAATTGATCAAAGAACCTATGGAGCCTTTGCCTACTTTTGATTATCGCTGCAATGAATTTATCCCAACCAGAAAAGTGTCTCCTTCTTTTAATAGGCAAAAAATAAGTCAACCTTTATTATTTGTTCTGGCACCTCCTCCTAAAAGTTTAGTTTAAATATTGAGATAATTAGCGCTTTTTTGGTCAATCTTTCCACGAAGAAAGTTTATAGTATTATTTCAATTGAGGTTGCATACAACATCTTTTAATTAAACTAATTCAAATGAAATCAACATATCTTATGCTGATAGGTGTGCTATTTATACCTATCCTAAATGTTGCACAACATACTTTTGAAGTGCGCGATGCATACACCTTTGAGCCTATTAATGGGCTTAAATTTCAATCAAAAACTCCTATCAAACAAATATCAAATATTTCTTATCAGTTAGAAGGGGAAGCTCCTTTTGTAGTTTTCATTGAGCATCCAGATTACGAGGCTACCGCATTGCAAATTCCTCGTTCCCAAACTTCATTCCACATAGATGTGTATTTGGTGCCCAATACTCAGACCGAAAATGAAACGGTCGTTTCGGCAAATAGAACCCTAGAAAAGCGAAAGGATGTTGCTCAGAAAATCGAAGTAATTCGGGCCTCCGAATTGCAGTTTCAGCAACATACCTCAATGGCTGATGTTTTATCGAACACCGGATCGGTTTTTGTACAAAAAAGCCAGCTTGGAGGCGGCAGCCCAATTATTCGAGGATTTGAAACAAATAAAATCCTGATGGTGGTAGATGGTGTGCGTATGAACAATGCGATTTACCGTGGGGGGCACCTTCAAAATTGCATCACCCTTGATCAAGCTACTATGGATAGGGTGGAACTTGTTTTTGGTCCAGGATCTGTGATGTATGGATCTGATGCAATAGGCGGGGTCATGAGTTTTCAGACTAAAAAACCTTTATTTAGTTCAACCAATCAAACTTTGGTAAAGAGCGGGGCCTACTTACGGGGCTTTTCTGCCAGTGCGGGTTTTGCTACCAATGCTCAAGTAAATGTCGCTAATCGACGTTTTGCCTCACTCACTTCAATTTCGTACGCTTGTTATGGTGATTTGCGTCAGGGATCAAAGCGCTCTGAGGCCATCGGAGATTTAGGTTACCGACCTTGGTATGTGAGTTCCATCAATGGAGTGGATAGCATGGTTGTAAATGCAGATAGTAGCCTTCAAGTGGGGTCTGGTTACAATCAATATGATGTGTTGCAAAAATTCAGCTTCAGACAAAAACAAGGGGTAATACATCACTTGAATTTTCAATTATCAAATTCTAGCCATGTAAATCGATATGATCGGCTTACACAAATGTCTAATTCAGCTCCAAAATATGCCGAATGGTACTATGGCCCTCAATTTCGTTTATTGGCCGCCTATACGCTGGAGTTAAATCATCAAACCAAATGCTATGATAATGCACGTATTATTTTGGCTTATCAAGGCATCGAAGAGAGTAGGATAGATAGAAAATTTAATTCTTCAACAAAAAATCATCGCATTGAAAATCTCGATATTTATTCTTTCAATGCTGATTTCATGAAAAAAATGGGTGCTAATGAATTTCGCTATGGTGCAGAAGCATATCTAAATTTGGTAAATTCAACTGCCTTTGCAGAAAATATTTTCACAGGCGCTCAAAGTGCACTAGACACGCGCTATCCGGATGGAGGTTCGTCTATGAAAGGGGCGGCCCTTTATGCTTCTCATACGTATGAATTATCTGATCAACTAATTATTAATGATGGGATACGTCTTTCACAAGTAGGATTGTCAGCTACGTTTAATGACCAAACTTTCTTTCCTTTTCCATTTAGTCAAATTCAACAAAATCACCTTGCATTGAATGGTAATATAGGGATCATTTATCTGCCTACAAGTAAGCTGCGTTTGGTAGTCAATGCTTCAACTGCATTTAGAGCACCAAACATTGATGACCTTACGAAAGTTTTTGAATCTGTACCGGGCTCTGTGATTGTTCCTAATCCAAATTTGCTTGCTGAATATGCTTATAATGGTGAGTTTGGTATGCAATACGAAGTTTTAAAAAACACCACCATTGGTGCAACCCTTTACCAAACTTGGCTGACCAATGCCTTGACAGTTCAACAAGGAACATTTAATGGCTCTGATAGCGTGCTCTACGATGGTCAGGTAAGTGCCGTGCTAACAACTACCAACGCAGGCAAAGCAAAGGTTCAAGGTGTTGAAGCCTTTTTAAATGCACAGATTACTCCAAAATGGAATGTGTTTTCAAGTTTTAATTATACCAATGGCCGCATTCTCAACAATACTGAGACTTCTCCATTGGATCATATCGCTCCAGCATTTGGAAAGGTCAGTGTGAAGTATTCACCCAATTATAAGTTGCGTTTGGAGGGCTTTGCTTTGTATTCAGGTTGGAAACACTTTGAAGATTATAACTTAATAGGTGAAGATAATTTTGACTATGCCACACCTGATGGCATGCCTAGTTGGTACACATTGAACCTACGTGCAAATTATAACATCAATAAAAATATAAGTTTGCAAATGGCATGTGAGAATATTTTGAATCAAAATTACCGCATGTTTGCCTCAAATATCTCTGCCCCAGGACGGAATTTCATCCTCACACTACGAGGAAATTTTTAAGAAGTATCAATGTTAACAACAAAGGCGGAGCTAGCACTCCGCCTTTGTTGTTTTCAATTGTTTTAGCACTTGTTTATTTGGAGTCTTTGGTGGCATATTTTCCTTCTTGTGCTAAATAGAAGAAGGTGTATTTGATCTTTTCGATTGGTTGTATACGCGGGATATATGTGTTTTTATCTGCCCCTTTAGGCAAATTTTCTAACTTACCTTCCATTACAAAAATGTTTTTTTGAGGCCCATAAGAACCTGCCCCGAATTCAAAGTGATAAGCTTCGTTTTGATCAGTACCCAATCCATCAAAATTTTTAAACTGAAAAATACGCCTTGGTG
>Ga0222713_10007622_pt1 | contig 10105 bp, 10 predicted proteins | sample C33_649DmetaG_FD_165061 | JGI IMG/M metagenome (GOLD analysis project Ga0222713, IMG submission 165061) | Estuarine water microbial communities from San Francisco Bay, California, United States - C33_649D | ecosystem: Environmental > Aquatic > Marine > Unclassified | place: USA: California... | reverse complement strand
TCTGGGGCAAATATCACAGAACTGTGTGTAGATTTTAATGCTTTTGACCCTCATGAAGGCGTTAAATTTGCAGTTGTAATGAAAAATCCAGCAGGAATAGTCATAGATAAAACCTATACTAATCTAGCTGGAGATGATTGGCAAGATTGGCCCCCTGAGCAAACTGCTGGCGATGATTATAACTATGTCAAAAATGTTGTCCTAAATAATTTAGGATATACTGAGGCTATTGCGCCGTTTATTACTACTCAACCAGTAGATCAAAAAGTACTTCTTGGAGAGCCTGTTGAATTTTCTGTTGTTGCTAGTGGAGATTCTCCTTTAGCTTATCAATGGATTAAAAATGCTGAAAACATTCAAGGAGCCACTTCTGCAAATTATTCTATAGCCTCTGTGAGTAGTGAAGATTTGGCTTCTTATAAAGTAAATATAAGTAATCCAGTAGGATCAATTGATAGTTCATCAGTATCACTAAGTTCTTTTCAAGCTCCAGTTATAACTTTCCAACCTCAAAATACTACTTTGGATGTTGGGCAATATGGTAATTTAACAGTTTCTGCGATAGGAGACAATCCATTAGCTTTCCAATGGAATAAAGATGGTCAAGCAATAATTGGAGCCAGCGGAAGTTTATATGAGATACAAAATGCTCAATTGCCTGATTCTGGAAACTATTTTGTAACAGTAACTAACATGGCAGGTTCTGTTGAAAGTAATGTTGCTGTCCTTACGATAAACGATCCCACTCCACCTCCTCCTACACCCCCATCTCCAATTCCAACTGGCGATAATCTATAATTATTATTCTTCAAGCCCCGAAAGGGGCTTTTTTTGTGTAATAATGTGTATGAATTTAACAGGTACACAAGGAAACTCTTTTTATAAGAGACTTGTAGCCCGTGATTCTGATAATAATGTAATTAATTTATCAGGGTTCACGGCTTCTGGGTATGTGAGGGCTTCTTATGGAGCAGGGTATACTAATGACGATATTTATGTGCCTAACTCTGGTATCTTGTTAGATTTAAGTCCAATAATTATTTCAGGAAGCGCGGGAGAAGCTTTTGTTAGTGGATATGTAGACATCAATATTGGAAGAACAGGAATGGCAGCGTTGCCATCTACTTATCTTCTTTATGATGTACAAATTTTCTCAGGAGATAATTATGCTCGTACAATTGAAGGCGGATATTTCATCATTAATCCAGAAATAACATACTAATATATGAAAATCGTAGACATGGCGCAAGAAATTTATTTTGAATTAGGTCATCCGTCTGACCTTTCTGTTCCTGCTATTAGTTATTGGCTAAGGAATAATATCGGCATTCTTAATAATAAAATAAACAAAGACATTGTTATTAATGACAATACTTTAGAGCTTGATCCAAATCTGGGCGAAGCTGAGAAGGCTATTTATAAGAAAATTTATGAATGTTATTTTTATGACTTAAAAATCAAGCAGACTTTAAATTCAATAAATAGCGATTCTCTTTTGGAAGTTACAGATGGCGGCGGGACTGTCCGCAGAATTAACCGAAATGAAACAAGTAAAATATACTTAGACGCAAAGAAGACCGCTCTAAATGAACTAACTATGATGATCAGCGATTACAACATTAATGACGTTGGCCCTCTTCAGGTTGCTGGCGACGACACTGTTGCTGGTTCTTTTATTACTGACAAGTATTATTCAATTCGTCCATTCAATAGAGTTTAATTATGGCATCTTTATTAACAGACGCACAAAGAGCAAGTTTTGGGTCAAATTACGTTGATCTTTTTGATACCCTTTCTAGGGATATTGTCGTCTTTAAAGAGCCAATTAAAAATATCGTTTCTGTAGATAGCACCCCAATTTTTGGTTATCCTTCAGATCAATTACCAGAAAGCGTAACTTACACTCCTGTATCTGGAGTCTATAAAGCAAGAATTTTTTATGGTAGCCCAGATGAAGATATTGTTTCTTTAAATTCAGAAATTAAAAATCCAAATACTACAGCTAGAATAAGAGTAAGAGATGCCGCCAAAGATTATATAGAGAACGGCAAAACAGAAAGAATAACTTTTGATAATAAATCTTGGAATGTACAGTATGGTTTCGTGGTCAAGAGATATATTGATGAGAACTTTTACGAATACATGATGAAGGAGATAACTTAATGGCTACAATAAATAAGACAATTTTAAATAGAGAAGTTAGAAAACTCGTCTTCGCCAAAGATATTCAAGATTTAGCTTATCAGAGAGCAGAAAGAGAGTTCCAGAAGATTAAAAAACAAACTCTAAATGAATTCGATGAGCATCCTGTAACTGTAGAATTAAATGCAGGGGTTGATGGGAAAAATATTACGGACACTTTACCCGGAACAAGAGGGGATGCAAATTTATTTTCATTTATTGGATTCGATCAAGGAGCTAAACCTACTGAAGAGGTAAGGCAAATTTTGGAAGATGAAATTGTTTTAGATAAAAAACCTCAAAGCAGAACTATCCCTACGGGCGTACAGTTTAATTTTGATGTAAAAGTTCCTACTTTAAAGTCAATAGAACAAAAAACCCCTCTCCCTTGGGAAAGAGGCAGAAGCTGGGTTAGAGGAATTGAGAGAGGAATCTCTGGCCTTGGATATTATCTATCTGGAAGATTTAACACTCCAGAGCCTAGTAGATCTGGCGGAGGTATTCAATCAGATAATAAAGTTAGACCCGGAGCTTTTTCTACTGTTAAGTATCTGAGTCAAATATTAAATAACATAAAGGAGAAACTTAAATAATGAAACCGCAGTTTGACAATCAAATATCTTCTTCATTTTTGATGTGGTTTGATCACACCTTACTTTCTAAAGGCGAGGCTTATTATAACGTAACGACTTCTTTCCCTGCTAATTCTTCTTATGTTAATGGTTTTTATGCTTATAATGGCCCTTACAAAGGACTAGTCTATGATACTTCTATAGCAGGAGCTACAGTAATGACTGGTATTACTATTAATAATGCTAACTATAACTTAGGACAAGGCCCAGTTAGTGGCATTAATTATTCAGAAGGTCAAATATACTTAACTTCTGGCAATTTAAATGTAACAGGAACATATTCTGTTAAAGAGTTTAGCGTTTTGATGACTTCTCAGCCCGAAGAAGTTTTACTATTTGAAACTCAATATGTTAGAAGAAACAAAACTCCCGCTGGATCATTAAAAGATTCTCTCAAAGAAAATACAATAACATATCCTGTAATTTTCATTAAAAACAATGGTAGCACCAATGACCCTTGGGCTTTCGGCGGAACAGATGAAACAAGGGTAGATTTTAGAGCAATAGTTATTGCTGATTCTCAATATAACTTGGATGCAGTATGTTCTTTATTTAGAGATAGGAACTATGACAATGTTCCTTTAATTGACCCAGCTTATAATCCTTTTAATGTTTTAGGTAGTTTTAAGAGTGGGGTTTTATTCAATTACGATAATATAACTTCTGGCAAAGATTATTGTATGATAGATAGCGTTTCCGTATCTAAAATAGCTGGTGTAAAAGACAAGGAGAACAATATTAATCCCGGTTCTTATTACGCTTTAATTGATTTTGAATTAGTTAAATTTAGACAACCAAGACAAACATAACATATGCCTAGAAATAGAGTAATTTATCAAAGCGAAGCCCTGTATGTAGGTCCAAGCCCTGCTGTTTCAGGTCATTACAAATTTGTCACAGGAAGCAACGTAAACGTACCTACTCAAAAACTATCTCAGTTAGATCCACTAGCTACAAGAACAATAGTTTCAGGAGGAGCTTCAACAACCACAAGTGTTGCTACTATGCAAAATGGTCTTGCTCCAAATTTGGCTAATTTAGACCGTGTTCAAAGTATTAATTATAATTTCAATGTCGCTAGAAGAGACGTTAATCAATTTGGTAATTTAGCTGCTATAGATAGAATAATTGTTGATCAGCCAGTTGTAGGTATAGATTTTAATTATCTGCAAAACGGGTTTAAGAACGAAGAAGAATTGGGTTTTCAAGCGACTACTTTAAAGAGAAGCGCGACAGTAAATTTAACAATATCAGCTTCTGGTCAAGCGCAATACGGAATAACTTCTGCTTCTATTGCTGATGGTGGACAAGGATACTTAAATTCTTTTACATTAACTCTTGGTCAAGCAGGTGGAAATGTTCCTCCAGTACTTTCTTTTGGCGTTGCAACAGGAGGTGTATACGCTGGTCAAGCTACAGGAGTTTCAATAACTAACCGAGGATCAGGAGATATTTTTATAAATTCATCTCAAGTCAATTCACCAGCTTCTTACACAAACGTTCCTGTTAATGTTGGAATCGGAGGTACTTCTAATGGCTCAACTTTTTCTCCTACTCTCGCAAATAACTACCCAGAAAATACTACTTCAGTTTTAGAGGTTACCTGTTTAAGTGGAATATTAACAAAAGTTAATGATGAAAGAAATTTATTCGTTAGAACTGTCGCTCAAGGAAATGACGTTTCAGTTGCTACTACGGGAACTTTAGATCAAGCTATTATAAGTTTTGGAAACTGTGTTCTTACTAATTATACAGTTAATGCGGCAGTTGGAGATTTCGCAACGGTTAATATTAGTAGCGAAGGAAGAAACTTTTCAATACTAACAGGTGCAAATAACTTTAGATCTTCAGCGGCAGGAGCAAGATATCCATTACCTTCTATAGATGAAGATGGTTTAAAAGTAAATGGCACTTTTTCATTACCAGATTTCAATGGGAGAACTGATGTGTCTGAAACTGTATCTGCGTTTAAACCCGGAAATATTATACTTGATTTAGCTCCATTTTATGCTTCTGGAGGCTTAGGTATTGACACAAGATCTTCTGTATTGAATGCTCAAAGTTTTAATCTTAATATTGCTTTAGCAAGAGAATCTTTGAGTAAGTTAGGAAATACATTTAATTTTGCTAAAGAAATCACATTCCCAGTTAACTATTCTTTCTCAGTAGATGTTTTAGTTTCTGATTTAGCTACTGGTAATTTAGTAGATATCGTTTCAAATAGAGACATCAAATTTGACGCTTCTGTATCTTTTATCAAACCCGGAACAGAAATTTCTTCCTTTGGAAGAATAACAGGAGTAAAATATCTTATTAAGTCTGCTCAATTAGAGTCTTTAGAATTTAGTTCTTCAATTGGAGCTAATAAAACAGCTACTTTAACTTTCGGTGGACAAATGAGTTCTCCTCAAGATTCTACGAAAGGAATATTCATGCAAGGAGACTATTGGATGCAAAGACAAGAAATTTTATAATTTCTCAAATTATCAAAGTAAATGTAATAATAAAAAGAAATTTAAAGGATTAAAAATATGCCAAGAAATCGCGTAATATACCAATCAGAAGCGTTATTCAATACAAATGATTTTGTTGACGTAACAGCTTCTACACCACAGACTGGCGCACTATTCGTCAACCAGTTTTCCCGTGTTCAATCTTGTAATTATAACTTCAATATTGCAAGAAGGGACGTTAACCAATTTGGAAACTTAGCTGCAATTGATCGTCTTATATTGGAACAGCCAACTGTTGGTCTAGATTTTACTTATTTGCTTACTGATATGGCAAATGAGAAAAACTTAGGTTTTTCAATTAACACGACTGGTACTTCACTTTCTGACATTTCATCTCCTGCTGCTACCATTTCTTGCTTGTCAGGAATTTTAACTAGTGGATTTGTTAATACCAAGAATTATTTTATTAGAACAGTCAGCGAAGGTAACGATGCCTCTGCTTTTGCAACTGATACTTCTAGCACCAATACAGTGGGAAGCACAATTGGATTAGGAAACGGTTTCTTGACTAACTATTCAGTTAATGCTGCTGTTGGAGATTTCCCAACTACTTCTGTTAGTCTAGAATGCTTAAACATGAATTTCAGCAATGGAAATTCAGGTTTTGCTCCCGGTGTAACCTCTGCTGGAAACATTGCTGGAGGAGTATTCTCTCTACCTCAAAGTGCAACTAATCCTAATAGCGAAAATTCTTTAGGTAAAATATCTGCTCTAAGACATGGAGATATTTCTTTCTCATTGAGTAAAACTCAAGGTCAATCATATGGTGGTACAGATCTTACTACCTCTGCTGCAATTCAAAACTTCTCAATTTCAATGGGTCTAACCAGAACTCCATTACAAAAGATCGGAAGCAAATACGCTTTCTCTAGAGAAATTGACTTCCCAGTTACTGTAACTTTGTCAGTTACTGCTCTAGTTCAAGACCTTACCACTGGTAACTTGGTTGATCTAGTTAACACAGATGGTCTATATGATGCTGTAATTAAACTTGCTGCTCCCGCTGTAGCTAATACAACCAACGTCGCTAATGAAGGCGTTGGCTACGTTCTCAAGAGACTCAATCTTGAGTCTCAAGACTTCTCTTCTTCAATCGGAGCTAACAAAGAAGTTACTCTAACTTTCTCTACTCAAGTCGGTTCACCACAACAGACCGATAGAGGGTTGTTCATGTTGGAGACTCTCCCCCTTAGCTAATTAAATAAATATCAACACAAAGCCCCAGCCAAAAACTGGGGCTTTTTTATTTTCCCGTGTGTAAATACAAATAAGGATAAAGGTTCTTCAAAGGTTTTATGGCTATGGATATTAAAATGAAAGAGTTTGTTCTCTTTCAAAATCGGCGCAAAGTTATTAATCTATATAAAAACTTTCTAATATTACTTGAAGATTTAAAAGAAGATGGATATAATATTTCTGAAGAAAAGTATCAAAGATTGCGAAAAAGAGTGCTTGATTCTGGTAATGATACCATAAGACAATTTGAAGAAGAGTTAAATAATATAGATTTATAAATGAAAACAATATACGAATTTGCTATTAATAAAGATGCTATAGTGAAAGAGACAGAAGAATCTGTAGACGCTTCTGGACAAAAAATTACCATCACAAAAGATGTAAACAAGCCAGTTCCTCAAAACTATTTTATTAAAAAGCCAACGAGAGCTTTGTTTGATGAGGCTGAATTATTTTATGGAGTTAAGCTTTCTGAAGGCGTGAAGGCTGGTTTGCTTACTCGTACTCTATTAAATAAGCGTTATGTAGATGACGGCGGTATCCTAGCAGACAAGACTAAGAACGCAGAGGCTGATGCCTATAAAGATCTTTATGATGCTCAAAATGAAATTCAAAGATTAGACTCTTTAGAAGAGAAAGATCGCCCAGAATATTTTGAGACAAAAAAGCAAGAGCTACAAGATAAAATTTCGGCCATCAAAAACTCTTTGACTGAATTGGAGATGCAAAAAGAATCCTTGTTTGATAATACCGCAGAGACAAGGGCTCGCAATAAGGTCATAACTTGGTGGATATTATTTTTGTCATACTATGAGAAAAACGGGGAGAAACTGCCATTCTTTGGTGAAGGAGATTATGAAGCCCGAATGAACAAGTATGACGAAATCTTTGAATCAGAAGATCCTCACCTAATTAAAGTAGCTAATGCTTTCATCTATTTCATTAGCTTCTGGTATGTGGGAAGAGCAGTATCAAAGGAAGACTTTGAATTGTTAAGAATAGAGCAGCAAATTTTTTAATCTCTTGGCGTAAATTAATCCTAGCCCCTGCGAAAGCGGGGGCTTTTTAGTATATGGATCTAGAAGCTTTTAATAAAAATCTAAAATCTCTTTACTGGGAGATTGTAACTGGATCTTCTGCTTTTATAGTTGATAATCGTACTTATTATGTAAAACATATGTCTCCCAAAGATGCTGGCATTATTGAAGTGCGCGAAAATCATTACTATAATAAAGCTAAATCTCAAGGCATTCCCACAAACGAAGAAAAAATAAAAGAGCTAATAAAAGACGGTTTGTATAACGAAAAAGATGATAAAAAAATAGAACAAAATAAGTTAACTCTCGCCAACTTAGCAAGGACTCGTCGCAAGCTATATTTAACAAGAGATCTTGATAATATAGACCGGCAGATGAAAGAAATTACTGAAGAGGTTAGAATTCTTGAAGAAAAGAAAAGTAATTTGCTAGAAAACACTTGTGAGATCTATACTGGTAAGAGAATGAATGAGTTTTATATTTACTATTCTGTTTATAAAGATGAAGAGTGCAAAACTAATGCTTTTACTCTTGAAGAATTTGAAGAGATGGATCAAATGGAACTATTTATTCTTGTTAATGCTTATTCAAAAAGTGCCCAAAAATTTACAAACCACAATATAAAGAGAATAGGAGTTAGTGGATTTTTTCTTAATTACTTTTATTTAGCTGATGACAATCCCTATTTTTTCTTTGGTAGACCAGTTACACATCTTACATTTTATCAAGTTGAATTATTTGGTTATGCTAGATACTTTAAAGATCTAATGAGTAAGTCTAGCGTCAAGCACCCTGATGAATATAATGATGACGTAGATAAGATAATTGATTGGTATGAGTCTAGCAGTAACCTTGAGAAGCTGCATGAAGATAAAAATGCGGCTAGTGGCAAAGAAACCGCAGTTCAGGCAGTATCTGTAATGGGAGCCACTAAGGAAGACCTAAAGAAATTAAAACAAGACAATACTGGAGCCATCTCTCTAGATGAAGCTGCTAAGAAAAAAGGTGGTTCATTAAGTTTTGAAGATTTAATTAAATTGCACGGCGTTTAAGTGTAATTATTCTTAGGTTTAAGGATATATGGCTACATCAGCAGGTACAATTCCTATTAGTGCGACATTTAACGGAGCGCAGCTTGAAAAAGATGTGTTGTCGGCGTTAAATCGTATCCAAAGCAAAAGCACTCTTAACTTAAATACTAGAAATTTTACTCAACCTCTGGGTAAAATTACTGGTCTTGCTAATGAATTTAATAAATCACTAGAAGCTTCAAACGCCCGTGTAGTTGCATTCGGTGCTTCTGCTGGTCTTATCTTTGCTGTTCAAAAGTCTTTTACAGCATTGGTTGCTTCTACTATTGAAGTAGAAAAATCTCTTACTGATATTAATATTGTATTAAATACTTCTTCCAAAGGTATAAAGCAGTTCGGAGATCAATTATTTGATGTAGCTAGACAAACTGGAGCCGCTTTTAAAGATGTCGCTGGTGCTGCTACAGAATTTTCAAGACAGGGCTTAGGATTAGAAGAAACTTTAAAAAGAACAAGAGATGCTCTAATTTTAACTCGTCTTTCTGGTCTTGACGTAGTTTCAAGCACAGAAGCTTTAACTGCTGCTGTAAACTCTTTTACAAAAGAAGCTCTTACTACTACTGATGTCGTTAATAAATTAGCCGCTGTTGACGCTAAATTCGCTGTTAGTTCAAGAGACCTTTCTGAAGCTTTGCAACGTGTAGGTTCTTCTGCAAGCGAAGCTGGTGTTAGTTTCGATGAACTACTAGGTATTGTTACTTCTGTTCAGCAAACTACTGCCCGTGGTGGTGCTGTAATTGGTAACGCTTTAAAGACTATTTTTACAAGAATTGAGAGACCTCAAGTAATTAGAGATTTAAAGGATTTTGGTATTACCGTTTCTGACATTTCTGGGAATGCCCTTCCAACCATTAAAGTAATTGAAAATTTAGCTCAGTCTTTCCAAAATTTAAATCCAGTAATTAAATCTCAAGTAGCTGAACTTGTCGGTGGTGTTTATCAAATTAACATATTAAAAGCCGCATTATCAGATGTTTCTAAACAAAATTCTGCATTTGCAGAGGCTACAAGAACTTCATCTAAGGCGGCAGATGAAGCTATTATAAAAAATGATGCTTTAAATAAAAGTCTTTCTGCTCTTATAAATGAAACTACTGTTAATTTTACTCAGTTTGCTAGTAAGATTGGAGACGTAAGCATAGCTCCCGGAATAAGAAAAGTTTTAAATAATATTGTTAATCCTGCTTTAGAATCTTTTAATAATAAAGAAGTAGAAGGCGTTGGAGCTAAAATTGCTACTGGTTTATTAACTGGGCTTACTGATTTTATTACTGGTCCCGGTTTGGGTCTTGGAGCTTTGGCTATTGGAAAATTAATAGCTAACTTTACTGGCTTCGCAGGAGACGCTGCAAAAAATCTTTTAGGAGTAGGGAAAGATCAAGCAATTATTCAAGGAGAAATAAGCAAAATCCTTT
>Ga0222713_10007620_pt1 | contig 10107 bp, 14 predicted proteins | sample C33_649DmetaG_FD_165061 | JGI IMG/M metagenome (GOLD analysis project Ga0222713, IMG submission 165061) | Estuarine water microbial communities from San Francisco Bay, California, United States - C33_649D | ecosystem: Environmental > Aquatic > Marine > Unclassified | place: USA: California... | reverse complement strand
ATGGCTTTCTCCTGTATATTTTAAGGTTTTAATCTCTGGCAAATTGTATAACTGCTCAGTTAATTGATTGTGATTGGAATTTGTTGGTCTGTAAGGATTGAACACGGTTTTGTTTACCACTTTATCGGGAGAAGATTCAAAGCAAGCCGATAGCTGCCGTGGATTAAAGCCTCTAGCGGCTAAAGCATTAGGATTATCAGCAGTAAATCTAGCCTCATAAAGAGGAACTACGGGGGTAGTGATTGAGTCGGCACTTTGAATTGTTAAATCGACTCGAATCAGTATCTGTTTGTTGAATAAATCTAGATCGTACAATAAGGCGACTCGCCTAACTTTCCGATACCTCGCTGTTGGTTTCGCTGACATTTATCGTGACTTCTTTGCTTTCTTGAATTACCTCAAAATTATTAACAATTATCCCTTGTCGCAGGAAATCAAAAATCTCATCGGCGCAAACACCCTCTAACGCTGATTCAATCGATCCTAATTGAGATTCGTTCAAAACAATCAAAGAAAAACTGATCGATCCTTTGATTACATTGGCTTTCATATCAACCTCCTAAAGTAAAAATCATTGGAAATCAACTCACCTTCTAATCCCACGGAAATAATTAAAGAATTAGCGAAAATATCAGCAAAAAATTGATCGTAATTGCTACTACCCGGACTGAAAGGCAAATCTACATGAAGAAAATCAGTAGAATTGTAGAATAATTTGGAGTATCTAATTCTGCCTAAAGGAAAATCGCATAAATTAAATCGCGGTGGCACAATTTCAACATGAGATTTATAAACTTGAGGCAAATAATCAGCATCAAAAACTTCATCTGTGGCTAATCGAGTATTATTGACTACGCTATAAACTTCTAGCTTGATTGATGCCAAGCTTAAGCCTAAATCGCTTTGATAAGTCCCTCGATAAATCGCCATACCTAGCTATCCGAACCGTATAGACCTTTGTAGTTTTGCTTTTCTAGTCTTGAGATTTCTGCCACTAATTCCTCGTTTTTTGCCACTAATTCCTCAATTGTTTTTCGCATTTCTGAGATTTTTCTCTGCAATTGTTCCAGTTCATCAAAAGAGTTGCTCATGATTATTCATTAAAAAGCAAGTGAACATTTTTAACAGATTCCCCTCGATAACCCACGCAATAAGCACAAGGTGCGATCCCATCAATTTGAGATTTAATCGTAGCTGCCGATTTGTCCGAAACGATCGCATTTCTATTTACCCTTCGAGGCTTTGAAGTGGCGTTTTCGCCTGATTTTCGGGCTAGTGCTTGAATAATATACTTTCGTGGAGAAATTCCAAGCGCACGTCCACTACAGATTCCTCCTCCTTCAACAGCTACATCACTTAAAGCCGATTTTTGGCAAGCATTTAAAGCGGTGGGTGCTGTTTCAATTCGCGTACTTAATCGTAATTGTCCAGACGCTTGAATATCGGGAGTATAATCAAAAGATACTGATTCTTGTACTTTGGCCGAAGGAATATCAGTAAAAGGCGAAGTTCGGAAGGTCGCTCCGGTAAAAAAAGTTTGAGGAACTAAATTCCAACTTTCCCCTTCTAGATCAATGCAAGCCGCATTATTTGATTTTAAAAGTAATACTGCCTCTTCAATATCGGCAGTTTCGCGAGAAGCCAAAGGGAATCGATGAATATTGCCATTAGTAAAAGTGGCAATCAAAGCGCGAGGGGTGAATAAGCCGACAGCACCGCAATTTACTTCATTGGTTCTAGTAGCATAAAGCTGCTGAATGACCGCGGCCGGGACATCATCTCCAAACTTAACATTTAAATTTGGATATTCATTGCCAAAGTCATCGTTATAAGTACCGATCATCCGACTTGAATTTACAAGAGCCATAAATCAATTCTCCTTATTGTATTACAAAATTTAAATCAAGATTGTCCGATTGCGTGATGCTTTGTTGAAAAGTAATAGAATAAGTAATTTCAATTGCTACTTTTCGATCTGGTAAAGCATCTATTTTTGGCGTGCTTGCTGATTTTTTAATTATTGCCGAAGGAATAGAAGCAGATCGAATAGCAATGTCTTTGCTATAAATCAAATATCGAAAAAAGGCACTGAAAAAAGAGCGATTATCTTCGCTAATTTGATAGCCTTCTGGATAAATATCCTCAAAAGGAATAATCAAATTATTGTTTTTCCCTGCTTTTCCGAATATTTCTTCTAATCTCAAGCCTCCTATCCCATTAGGGGGAAGCGCAAAATCCGATAGGGTATTTTTTAATAAATCCCCTTGTAAAATGTGGGTTAGTGCATAGGTGGTGTTGATAATATTGGGGTAAGGAGTGGTCTGAGAAGGTTTCGCAGGTTTTTCCAATCCCAAAACTTTTACAAAAGGAGTAGCGCAAATTAGCTTTAATAAAGCTAAAATAGCTTTTTGCCTATTTTTTGGATTATCTTCCCAGTCGGCCTCTTTTAATCCGTAATCTTTTAAGGAGATTAGGGGGATTAGCACCGAGTTGGGGTTGTAGGATTGGCTGGAATTGCCCTGAATAAAGATCATGCTTGCTCACCTCTCGATACTTTTAGCTTAGTAGCTTTTTCACGAGAGGGCAAACACTAGCCCAGAGTAAGAACATGTGATGTTACTACACACAACCAAATTCTAAGTGATAATTTATCTGATCGGGGCAAAGTTCGCAAATGTATAGCCTATTTTTACAGGAAGTCACCGCAATCCATTTTCTGCGAGCAAAGTATAAAACCTGATCGTAGGACACAAATTTAGAAGCTTGATAATCTTTGATAGGTATACACACCGTCACCCCGTGCGGATTAGTAATATCTTTTTGATGCGGGCGATAAGCAAATATCGATTTTTTTTTAGTTCTAAAAGGATGAGCGTACTTTCCCCCGTAGGAGTGATACCCATTCTTGTTTCTCGATGTTTTAGCCATTTTTGGGTCTGTGCCATGAATGCACTTTTGTGAAATTTCCTTCATTGTAAAAGCCATAGCAGACTTTTTTAAGAATTATTTTTTTACCTACGTTGACAATCGGAACCGTGCTATTAGCGACCATAGGAAAACGAGGATTGTCATTGTTTCTAGGCGTATCTTTACTTAAAGCCACCATTTGATTAAAAAATCTATTAGCTTCGGCAACATTTAAAAACCATCCTTTAACTAAAGGTTCTCGGTTATTTTCTTCTGAATAATAGCTACCGAATTGTTTGCCGATGATTTTATAAATTGGCTCAAAGTATTCATTCCAATAATTACCCGGAACTCGCAGGGCATCTATAGGATTTCTCAATTGAGTATGATTCTGGTAGGCGGAAACTTTTGGATTTTCTTCTAACACCCAAGAAAATAATAAATAATGCCCCCGCGTCGTCAGGGGAAGGGACGGGTCTGGTAGCAATATCATACAATCATCTTCATCAGCAGGACAGATTTTTTTCTGTAGTAAAACCACTTGAGAATTAACTAATTGTAAAGCTTCCATAGGGCTATCAAGGGTAATCTCTCTTTCTCGATAGCCTCTCTCTTTTTCTTCTGGCGTGGCATCGGGAGGACAATCCGGCCCATTTGGATCAGTGCAATCAATACAAATAATATCAATAAAATCAAATTCCGGGGGGATCGGAGGTTCTTCTTCCAGTAAATCCTTGATTTCTTCACAACATTCTAAAATATTTTCGGTATTATTATTAATAGTTGATGCCAAATTTAAAATCAAACTCACATTAACCGATGTGGTATTAGTTGTATTTAAAATTAAATTTAGATTAGACTGAATATTTGCAAGCAAAGCATTTACATTAAAAATACTTGAACTGATATTATTAACCGTTGACTGAATGCTTGAAATCGAAAAAGTAAGAGAATTAATAGCGGTGCTAATTTGAGAAACGCTTGAAATTAAACTAATTATTCGCTGAGAAACAAGCGATAAATCGTTTTTAATCGATAAAATATTTTGATTAGCAGTAATTACAGTAGATTTAACATCTATGACATTGTTGTTGACTATATCAATTTTTGGATTAATTTGATTAGTTAAGTTAAGAGTATTATTAACGTTTGAATTAATTTGATTAGTTAAGTTGAGAGTATTATTAACATTTACTTCAATCCCTCTCAGAATAGGCAAAGTCACATTTAGCCCGTTATCACATTCAAAATCAAGCTTAAGGATTTCATTAAGGATTTCTTGAGATTTGCCAATAGCTTGAGTGTGATTGGTGCTTGCCTGCAAGCTAATCGCACGGCTTGAATTTTGAATCTCATTGATTATTCGTTGAATATCGCAAAGCATGGATACAGTGGTAGTAATGGAACATTTATCGACTCTTAAATTAGCCGTAAGAACACAGGAAATAGGATTAAAAATCAAGGATAATCCGCATCTAATCGGTTTGGGATCAGCAGTATTTCCTTTGTCGCCTTTGTCGCCTTTATCGCCTTTCGGTCCACGTTCCCCGCTAAAGCCGTCGCGGCCGGGGTTCCCGTCGCGGCCGGGTTTCCCGTTTCTTCCATCCTTCCCGTTTCTTCCATCCTTCCCGTTTCTTCCATCCTTCCCGTTTTTTCCGGAGTCTCCTTTATCTCCTTTGTTTCCTTTGTCTCCTTTGTCTCCTTTGTCTCCTTTGTCTCCTTTGTCTCCTTTGTCTCCTTTATCTCCTTTGTTTCCTTTGTCTCCTTTGTCTCCTTTGTTTCCTTTGTCTCCTTTGTCTCCTTTATCTCCTTTTTGCCCGCGCTCACCTTTCGGTCCGCGACTTCCGTCTATCCCGTTTCTTCCATCCCTCCCCGGCTGACCCGGATCTCCCTTAGGTCCTTTAAAAACACAATTCGCCATAATTTATCACATATAAAATATAAATTTCTAAAGGAATAGAACTAGCCGCAAATACAATCATAAGAATTACACCCCGGTTTATATTTGATCATTTTTTTGACACAGCCAAAAGCATCTACACAAGCGATCCGAGTTCCCAATAATACTTTAATGGTAGTTCCCGATGGGCATTGTTCGCATTTTTCCTCACATTTTTTATCAAAGCGAATCCGAGGCGGGGGACAATTGGGATTATCCGAGCATTCTTTAAAAATCAACAGAGAGAAAACATTATAATCTCTCCACACACTTGCACAATGCCCTTCGTATTCAATCCGCAAAGGAGGATCCAAAAAACCTACGATCCATCTACCCACTAATCTTTCATTTTCAGGCCGAAAGTAGCACCTTTCGGGTACTACGATCACTTCTGGGCAAACATCTCTAGTGATTGATAGAATTTCTTGATTGAAAATATCGAATACTTTAAATTCACAGAAAGTTTCTCCTATATATTGAACAATTTCAGCGATGCTTGTCGTTTTGCTAATATTATCAGCTACAGGCGAAGAACGATCCTCAGTGTAACAAGGATTTTGACTTAATTTGTTAGTAGCACTCCATACAACTCTATCGGAAAAAACATTTGGCGCGACTTCTCGGGTAATACCAATAAAAGTGCTGTCTTCCGATGTTGATTTTATATCTGCACCTAAAATTTTACCGACAACAGTATAAGGACCATAAATATCATCAAGGTCGGACCTGTCACCAATGTTCATCTTTTCATTAAAAAGACACGTTCTTATTATCATTTTAACCCATACAAAACCTTGCTGATTATAATCACCATAAATTGTATTTAAAGAGTATCTTTCCCCCGTTATTTCTTGCCAAGCTTCCCCCGGATACCTGTATCGAATTTTTTTAAGCTCCCAAACGGGTGCATTAGAATAAATGCAAACTACCCCCTTTAAATCTATACCCGTAGGCGGCAACAAATCAGGCGGCTGATAGATAGGCGCGGGTTGAGGCGGGGGCAGCCGATTCGGCCCCGGCGGCCGATAGGGAAAGGGCGCCGGAGGACGCAAAGGGGGAAGGGGGGGCTTAATTAGCGGGGGAGCATACGGCATTAGAGATTAGTTGCGGGAGGGCGTGCGGGGGAAGGATCGGGAGCATAGATAGTGGTGGTGATCTGATAAGCCACTAGATCAATTCCAGATTCAAAATTTCCATTATCGAGTCCCTTCCCATTTATTTGAGTCAAAAATCTTCGGCCTGCTGTAATTTTTGTTCCTGTTTGTGGATTCGTATCCGACAAAGTCTGATCGACTAGGCGATAGTTGATCGCCGCAATCCAATCCTCCAAATTATCAGGAGTCGCGCCTATGCTATTAATCGATTGATCAATATCTTCCCAATCCACTACTAAATATCGCTTAGAAGGGGAAAGGGTAATCGCGCTCCCTAATCCCGCTTGAGTATTAGCACCTAAAAATGTAACTGGAACTCCCATTTATACCTCAAATAATTGATTAATTTTTTCTAGATCGAATCGGTAAGTCGGTCGATTTTTATCGAAAGAAATATTTCGATAATGCACACCAAGCTCAAATACTCCGGATCGAATCCATTCTAGCACTTTGTATTTCGATACGCCTAGATTTTCAGCAGTTTCTTTTGTTGATTTCCAGTGAATAGTTATTTTTTCCATTTGATTTTTCCTCTATTTTAATCAATAAATCTGCAGCATCAATCAAATCAGATCGGGATAATCCCTCTAAATTCCCCCCCCCATATCGGGTAATTAAAAAATGCTCTCGCTTGCCCTTATCCCATTCCAATCGATCAAAGATCGATCCAATCTCGCGAATGAGGCCAGCCTCGTAGGATTCCTCGGATTCCTCTACAGGATCAGGATCAGGAATTTTGCCGTTGTTTTGAGATTGAGAAAAGTCTTTATTTTTACCGTTGTCAAGCGTTGTCACCGTTGTAATCCGCTCTGGGACTAGGTTCTGGCTGACAACGCTACCGTTGTCGCTACCGTTGTCACCGTTGTCACCGTTGTCAGGGTCATCTATTATTGCTTGAGAGGGGAATTTTTCGGGGGACTGCCAGACCCTCCGTGCTTTGCCGTCGTATTCAGACTCGCGGCGGCTCCCGATGGGCGTGCAACCTAGAGAAATCAAGCAATCACGGACACGATTGCGGCTCTTAGTATCTATTTTATCAATCGTGAAACTCAAACATTCAAGCAATATCCGCTCAATTGAAAATCGCTGAATTTCTCGATCCATAAGCCAATTTTCGATAGTAGAGAGCCAAATATCGCTGTCTCGGAACTGCTCATTAATTTTTTTGTGAATTTCGTATTGCTCCCGGTCAAGATAACGCGACTCTCCTGCTCGATAAGCCTGTACAGCCGCAGCCCATATCTGATCTCTTTCGGCTCGAAGCTGGTCAGTGGGAACGCGCCACCCTTTGGCTAAAGGAATCACCCAAAACCGACGATCACCAGTGGCATCTTTCAGAAAAGCACTGGGATTAATTGAACCAGCCATAACTGACATCCGGGGATGTTCTATCGACTCGCGCCCGTACTGCCGGACAAAATTGTCTGTCTGCCGGGTTAGGAAATCTTTGATAGCGTTAAAGTCTTGTTTCCCGGTAACTTTATCGAATTCGGCCCACTCCTGGATCCAGCACCGATGGAGAGTCATGAGCGATTTAGCCGATTCCACGTTCGACCCAAAAGAATCATCGAACCACTTCCCACCGAGTACCTTGAAAAATTGAGATTTCCCGGCCCACTGCTCACCCTGTAGGATCAGAGCATTATCGAACTGGCAGCCCGGCTCGAAAACTCGCGCGACGGCCCCGATCAGCCATTTTTTTACCAATAAATCATAGAAAGGATCAACAGTGCCGAAGTATCGCCGCGAGAGATCATCTATACTTATCGGGGGAAGATTGCCCAATCCATCCAAATATCGGCGTACTGGATGGTAAGCATTCTGTTTGGCTTTGTAGAGAAAGCCATTGATGATCATTTTTTCGCTTGCGATCACATTGTATTCATGAAGTAATCGAAATTGCAGCTCTCCAGATAACTCAATCGGCTTACTTTCCCACTCTACCCGTTCGGTCAGCAAATTATATTCTAGATTTTTGATCTGAGTATCGAGAAATTTAGCAAATTGATCTAATTTTTGGCAATGGTAAGGCTGCCCATGATTTTCTAAATATTCAGAAACTTCTAGCCTGTTTTGGATTAGTTCGGAAAATTCCCCCGATCCGTTCAGGGCGATAAAATCATCGATGCCTTTACCACGCTCGAATTCCCAATTGAGGATGGAAACCGTCGCGCCATAATCTTGAAGCTGCTCGGCCAGCTTTTTCAAGGCCGCAGTAACATTATTCCGGACGTGCCAACGCTTATCCTGATCGAAAGCAATTACAAACTCTCGACCCGGCCGAATTAGCTTGTAGATTTCTGGCTTAAGCAATCCATCATCGGAAAAATTGTAAATTCCCGATAGGGCAATCGCTACGCGCCCCTGACTAAGAATAGCCCCGGCTTTTTTAGCCCCCTCAGTAATGATTATTGGGATGGGATTCTCCAGTACCCAATCCCAAAATTTCTGATTTTCCGGGCATTCGGGAAATTTTTCTAAGGCTTTTCCTTCCACTTTCAAAGCAAAAATCCCAGCGCGGCAATTGGGGGGAGCCTCGTATTTTAAAGCCTTGCCTTGATTAAGCTTCGGGCGATCCGGCTTGAAGCATCCCCATTGGGAATCCTCAAGGGTGATCAGATCGATCCCCCCACACCACCAGCCACCGTGATCGAGGTGATCGTATCGCTTAAGCCATTTTTCCCGTAGCCGGCCCGAATTAGTTCGCTCGGATTTATCAAGCCCATAAAGCAGGCGCTCATAGGCATTATCACCACTGCAAGTAATCACATTAGATGCAATTATTTCGGGTAATACGCCAGAATTAAGCCACTCGTTCAAATGCCGATCATCAGGAAGTTTTTCGAGAAGAGATTGCGATTTTTGATTCTTCATGGTATTATATAAAAGTGAATGAAAGACGGATGAAAGCCCTTGCCCCATAACCTGCAAGGGCTTTCTGCTGCTCTAGCGTTTGTGAGACTGATTTAACCAAGTACGCCCGTGTTCGGCAATGTAGGCGTGATACTCGTCTTTGACGCGCCGAAAATTTTCTAAAGAGCGGCGACGCTCCTGCATTGCGGCAAGCCCGCGCCGAAATTTGTACTCCTCTTCTTCTTTTTCGATTTGTTTGTCGATTCTCAATTTTTTAGGCATTTTTACCTCTACTAAAAAGGGATTGCGTTCAGTTCTTCATCGGTCAAATTTTCCAGAACAGAATCGATAGCCAATTGAGAGAAATTCGGGACAGATAGCTTCATCCTCGCCCTAGCCAAAGCTTGTTGATGATCGAATTCCCATAATCTCTGCTCATTCTCCAGAAATTCATCCCAATGCCCAGATAAGAAACAAAAATGAATTCTGGCCGGCGAATTCGGAAAAATCCACGCTTGATATCTGCGATCCCACACCCCTCCAAGGCCGAAGGCTAGGAATCTATTCTTAATAGATCGCTCGGCCCATACGGGAAATCGATGGGCGTAACTTTCCACGAATACCAAAAAATTTCCGATCCTAAATTCTAAAATTTTTCCTTTCATGATGAAAAAGAGGGCGGAAATCCGCCCGTACACATACATCTTGGAGAAAATCGCGAACCCCATAAGCATTAACAAGCCATAGCCATTACCCTCCTTTAGCTTTGATTAACTTCGATTAGAATTAATCTAAATCCCACTCGGAATGCCATCCACAGGGGATTAACGAAACAGGCGATCGCTTTCTTGTCAGGGAATAATCGCCTAGTTTCCACACGGCTCACTTATAACCATTGGTTATAACTATTGTATAATGGAAGCGTTCTCAAAAGTCAAGCTAGATCCTCAAAAAAATATTTTGAAGCAGATTAGACAAGCATTAGGAATGACTCAGGAGGAATTTGCAAGGGCGATCAAAGCTCATCAAGTTTCCGTGGCCAGATGGGAAAATTCGCGAAGCCCTTCCCTTACCATTGCTCAGATCAAGGCTCTAGAGCGAGAAATGGCTAAAATTGGGCTTAGTTTTGCCGATTTGCCCGATGATTTAAATTAATTAAGATTTTCCTGTCATGATCACAGCGACCCGAACGGGTCGCTTTTTGTTGGCATCGTTTGGGAAGCGTTGTCAGCACCGTTGTCAGCACCGTTGTCA
>Ga0222713_10007615_pt1 | contig 10108 bp, 7 predicted proteins | sample C33_649DmetaG_FD_165061 | JGI IMG/M metagenome (GOLD analysis project Ga0222713, IMG submission 165061) | Estuarine water microbial communities from San Francisco Bay, California, United States - C33_649D | ecosystem: Environmental > Aquatic > Marine > Unclassified | place: USA: California... | reverse complement strand
TTCAAGACAGATGAAGGTATAGACGTCTTTAAGTCTATAGAGAAAAAATTAAAATAATACGTAATATTAATATATAGGCGGTGGCTTTGGTTACCGCCTTAATATTATAATAAATATACAGTATGGCAATAGATGTAAATACAGTTTATAGAACTGTTTTATTAATAATAAATAAGGAACAAAGAGGATACCTAACCCCAGATGAATTTAACAAAACAGCAACTCAAGTGCAGCTTGATATATTTAATGAATATTTCGAGGATCTTAACCAGCAACTCAGAGTACCTGGCAATGATAGTGAATATAGCGATCGCATAAAGAACTTAGAGGAAAAAATTGCAATATTCCAAACAGAAGGCGATTGCACGGCCGCGTCGGGCGGGTTTGATATACCATCTGTAACTGACTTTTATAAGTTAGGCACTGTTATATATAATGGTGAGAAAGAAGTCCAATATGTGCAACCTAATGAATTAATAGAGCTTAATTTATCACCTATAACAAAGCCATCAACTTATTGGCCTGTATATACATATAAAAACTTTGTAATTAAAGTTTACCCTACTACAATAACAAGTGGCATTTCATGTACTTATATAAGAAAACCACTTGATCCAATATGGAACTTTACGGCGTCCCCGCCTAGTTACCAATACGTATATGATCCAACTAGTTCTCAATCCTTTGAACTACACCCATCAGAACAAACAAATCTAATAACTAGAATATTGCTTTATTCAGGTATAGTTATTAAAGACCCACAAATAGTACAGATGGCTGCGCAGCAAGTTCAAATGGAAAACATCAATTCAAAAAGCTAATAAAAGATGCCTACACCTAATAATGGTTTAATTACCGAAACAAATAGACAATATTACGAGGGGGCCCAGGGATTTAGATCTGAAATAGGCACAACCGAGTTCACGACAACATTTAATACTGATTTAGTATTTGGCAGTTGGGATCCAAATGAAATTAATTATGCCTTAAACAATTTTAAATTATACACAAGCCCAACAGGATTTCCCGGTACATTTGAAGAGTATGTATTAGAATATACGGTAAGCAATAATACGATAACTTTAGATACGGCTTTAGCAGAAGGCACTTATGTAGTTGTTCAGCTAAAAATATTAGACGGGGGTAATTATGGCGATAATGATGCTTATGGCAATACAGTAGAGGAAAACTATGGCAGCTATGCTTATATCTCTTTAAACGATGTTATAAACAACTTTATGGTTGCTTATGTTGGAACCGGCAAATTAATTGGTGCAGTAAAACGTACGGATGTTATATTCCATGCGAAGCGCGGCATGCAGGAGTTTAGTTATGATACATTAAAAAGCATAAAATCACAGGAGTTAAATATACCACATAGCCTAAGCGTTGCAATACCTCAAGACTATGTCAACTACGTTAAAATAGCATGGATAGACCACTCTGGTATTAAACATCCTATTTACCCTGTGAATTCATTGACAACTAACCCTTATGAAAATCCAATTCAAGACCAAAGAGGTTTGCCAATTCAGGATAACTTTGGGGAAAACATAGAAGGGGATTCTTTAACAGAGCATCGATGGAATACAAATAGATTATTCCAAGATACTAATGATGTATATTCATTAGATTTTGATTGGAATGACGGAGACAACTGGGTTCAAGATAGATTTTATGGCAGGTTATACGGCATGGATCCACAGTATGGCAATATAAACGGTTACTTTTCTATAAATGATAGAGAAAACAAAATATCATTTAGTAGCAATTTGGTTGGTAAATTAATTGTATTAGAATATATATCTGATGGATTAGCCTATGATTTGGATTCAAGAATACCAAAAATGGCGGAGGACGCAATGTATGCTTATATATTGCATGCTATTATTTCGCATCGTGCTGGATCACAAGAGTATCTTGTTAGACGATTACAACAAGATAAGTCTGCTAAATTAAGAAATGCTAAAATAAGACTTTCAAATATTAAATTAGAAGAAATAACTCAAGTATTTAGAGGTAAATCTAAATGGATTAAACATTAATTAAAATGGCAGAAGTAAAAAATAGTTTTTTAAAGTCCAAAATGAATCAGGACTTAGACAATAGACTTTTACCCGAAGGCGAATATAGATACGCTAGTAATATTTCTGTTGGCAGATCTAGTAATTCGGATGTTGGAACAGCTCAGACTGCGCTAGGCAATGAAAAATTAGTTGACTTTAATGAGTTAGCAGGAATAGATCCGGTTACTTGTTTGCTAGATGGATCTTGTTTAGAATGCATAGGCTACTTCGTAGACACTCCAAATAATAGAGTTTTCTTATTCTTAACAAATTATGCGGATACTACTTTAAATGGTCAGTATTCTCCAGCTGCACAAAATTATATATATGTATATGATTCATTGCAAAATACTTATTCAAAATTAGTAGAAGGTGCTTTTCTTAATTTTTCAAAAAATTCACCAATAATTGGGGTTAATCTTTTAGAGGACTTATTGTTTTGGACAGATAATAGAAATCAACCAAGAAAAATAAATGTCCCAAAAGCGTTAAATTCTATATTATATTATACTATAGAAGAACAAATCTCTGTAGCAAAATTAAGCCCTGTGCATACCATAGAGTTATATACCGAAAGTACACTTGTGCCTACGGAATATGAGACAACTATGTATGATGTTACCCGCGAGTTCTTGCCGCCGGGTGGATTATTGGCCACTGTAAATGGCGCAATATCAGGCGTTAATACATTTGTAATTGATGATCCAGGTTCAAATTACATATTAAAAGTAGGACAGATAGTTTCAGGAACTGGAATACCATTAAACGTTAGGGTGACTAGCTATAATGATATTACATTCACAGTGGTTGTATCATCAAATATAACATTAGCAGATAATCAAGAAATAAAATTTAATGCTAACCCATATTATAATCCAGATTATATAGGAGATCCATCATTCTTAGAAGATAAATTTGTTAGATTTAGTTATAGATATAAATTTGCGGATAATGAATTTTCTATATTTGCGCCATTTACCCAGATAGCCTATATACCAAAACAAGATGGGTATTTCTTATATGAAAGTAGCGATGACATAGCTTTAGAACCTATAGTTGATGATGAGACGGCTACATATAGGAGTTCTATTGTTTCTTTTATGTACAATAAAGTCAATAATATATTATTACAGATAAAGTTACCCTGCCCTGCCAATGAATTGCAATCTAACTTTAAAATATCTGAAATAGAAATACTATATAAAGAGTCTGATGGCTTAGCTGTTCAGGTCGTAGACGTTATATCTGCCGCGGAAATAGAAGCTCAGTCAGGTACTTCTGACATTTATCAGTATAATTATCAATCAAAAAAGCCTTTTAGAACATTACCAGAAAGAGATACATTGCGTGTATATGATAAAACGCCAATAAAAGCTTTAGGGCAAGAAATAATAAGCAACAGGGTTATTTATAGTAACTACCAAGATAAGCAAGGTTACCCCAAATTTTTAAATTACAATGTAGCTTGCAATGAAAAAAGTGATTTTAATTTAACCAGAAATACTACAAGCATAATAGAATACCCAAACCATACGGTAAAGCAAAATAGAAATTACGAGGTTGGGATAGTGTTAAGCGATAGGTTTGGTAGACAATCAGGAGTTATATTATCAAATGCTGTAGAAGCGGCTGAAGGCAGCGGAACAAGTTATGGAGCAGCATCATTATATGTACCTTATAAAAAAGAAACAAGTGCCGATAGTGGAATACCATCAGACGGTATAGTTAATCAATGGCCTGGGCTTTCCTTAAAAGTATTATTTAATAATCCAATAGGAAGTGGAGGAATAAGCGATTGGCCTGGAATATATAACGGAGACAATACAAGTCCTGATTACAATCCTTTAGGCTGGTACTCTTATAAGATTGTAGTAAAACAAAACGAACAAGATTACTATAATGTATACTTGCCTGGAATGATGTCAGCATACCCTTTGGATTCCGTGAAAGAACTTGGCAAAACATCTCACTTTGTTTTATTAGGCGACAATATAAATAAGGTACCAAGAGATTTAAATGAGATTAGTAGCACGCAAGAGCAGTATAGAAGTAGCGTTAGACTATATTCACGCGTTAACAATGTGCTTTCAGATTGGCAAAACCAACAATTTTACCCTGGCAATACATTTGCATTTGTAAATACTATAGCCACTGTAAACTCGATGTTCTCCTCGCCAGATCCGACCACTGATGAACAATACTATCAATTTTATCAGGTTATATCAAACCCTTTAATAGGAAGGTTGACTACCGATACAAAGTTAGGTATAACTACAGCCGAAGCGGGTAGTATAGTAGAGGGACCCCCCAAGACTATTAGATTGGCGATTTGCGAAACTGACCCGGTTGATTCGAGGTTGGATATATATTGGGAAACATCGTCTGCAGGAATAATCAGTGAATTGAATCAAGCTATTCTAGATGGGACGGATGCCCCCTCTACTATAGACGATTGGAACTTCTTTTTATCAGAAGCTTTTGATATAGGTGATAATGCGGTTACGGATTTTTATTTTGCCGATGCCTTAGGCTCCCCCTTGGATATACCTATTGGAGATATTGTATTAGTTGTTACCGATGGTGATAACAATATTCGGGATGAGTTTAGTCTTACAGTAGGCTCTGCTCCTGGTGAATTTAATATAACTACAAATGATTGGTTTTACTATGGCTACGATGCTACGTTATTAGAATCCTATACCTTTAATTTCACTGTGACGACGTTTGTTCCATCCACAATAGTATCATACTTTACAAAAGCTGGTTCATTAACCAATGTAGCCCCAACAATAACAAATGATCCCGGGGAACCAATATTCCATTCTGAAGGTACTGTTGAAATTTATACATTTGAAGGTGTAAATGGATCTAATGTGCTTGGAGGAAGAGAAACAGATGATTTAGTGTGGTCTATAGTTGGAGGTAGTTCTGACTTTGAAATAGACGCAATAACAGGTGTTTTATCACAACCTAGCGGCGATTTACCTGAAGGGGAATACGAATTAACGATAAGATTAACAGATGCAGGTGGATTAATAGACGATATAAATATAGCAGTATCATTCTCGGCATTATTTGGTATTAGTACAACTGTAACTGAAGGTGGCCCTGGAATAGTGGCAACACAAAATACAGGATCATTTTCATCAAGAGGATATATAACTGTAGAAGATGGCTATACTGCTAGAGTAAGAGCCGGAGCATTCCCTTATACAGATGGTCCAAATTCTGTGCAAGCGAATGTTGCTATAAGTGGATTTACTCCAGATTTGTCAAAGAATGTAACAGGAGGAGGACCAGGAGGGTACTCAACATTGTACCACGATCTTGTTGGACCCGGGGTTTTTGATTTTGAAATATCCGTTTTCTATGGAGGCAGTGGCGGAACAGGTGGAATGTATTTAGAAAGTGTATAATAGTATTACAGCAAGGCAATTGCAATATTGTTTTGCTGTAATTAATTTTATAAATAAGTGATAATAATTATATGGCAGCTTCGATAGAAATTAAATATTTTAATGCTTTTTTATTAAAAAAAGTAGTTACTAGTGATACCTTAGACTATAATCCTGTATATGGTGGATCTATGGGTATACCCGAAGATATAGGAGGATACCCTACTCCAGGTTTAATAGTTACACCTAACAATAGGGAGTGGGTTATAGAAGAAGCTAGAATACAAGGTGGTTATAATGATACAACTGTTGATTTTGGAGTAAAAGCGTATATAGTAGAAGATGATAACGGTGCATCAATCCGTGCAAATTCATTAATATATTCTGGTATATACAACTCTAGAACAGGAACAAATAATACTAATCAGTTTTCAGTAGCAGAGGATATAACAAAAAGCTTAAATCCAGCGAATGGCTCTATACAAAAATTATATGCAGAAGACACCAACTTAATAATCTTTCAGGAAGATAAAGTTAGTAGAGCATTGATAGATAAAGATGCAATATATTCAGCGGAGGGAGGTGGAACTATAACCTCTTCTTCAGCTGTTATTGGCGAAATTCAAGCTTATGCTGGCAACTATGGTATAAGTAAAGACCCTCAAAGTTTCGCTGTCTATGGTTACCGAAAATATTTTACAGACAAATACCGAAATGCGGTATTGCGTTTGTCTCAAGATGGTATAACTGAAATATCTGAATACGGTATGACAGACTTCTTTAGAGATACTTTTAATAGTTTGGATTCCGCAGAATTTGGAGTGGGTAATGTTATTGGGGGATGGGACATGTACTCTAAACAGTATGTGTTGTCTCTACAAAAAAATAGATTAAACCCTGATCAAAGTTATAGCACTCTGAATTTTGATGAGTTAGCTAACGGGTTTACAAGTTTTTTTACATTTAAGCCTAGCCACTTATTCAGTATAAGAGGACAAGTATATTCCTTAAATACGGGAGCTTTATGGTTGCATTATAGCACTAATGTTAATTACGCTAATTTTTATGGTGTAAATAATCCATCAGAGATTACAACTATTTTTAACCCAGAGGTGTCAATGATAAAAACTTTTAAAACGTTAAATTATGAGGGTAGTCCAGGCTGGGAGGGAGCTTATTTTTATACAGAGATGGATACATCTGCTCCTATAGCACCTTCTGTAAATTTAACAACATTGTCAGGTATAGAGCAACAATTATTTTCTAATACTTTTAAAAATAAAGAAAATAAATATTTTGCAAATTTACTTAACATAACAGCGGCAACAAGCGGAGAGGTTGTTTGGGGAGCATCAATATCAGGCCTAAAAGGTAGTTATGCAACAGTTGGAATGCGATATTCAAATACAGCAGTACCAAGAAGAAAAGGTGAATTATTTGTTGTATCTTCAGAATATGTAGAATCATCATATTAAATTAAATAAATTAAATGAAATTAACAGCAAGAGCATTACAGGAATCAGATTGGGGAACATTGCAGGAATGGTGGACAAAATGGAATTGGCCTGCTATAACAAAAGAAATGCTACCATTGAACGGATGTGGCGGGTTGATAGTCTGTAAAGGCAATATTCCTGTTGTATCCGGGTTTTTGTATTTAACTAATTCAAATGTAGCTTGGATGGAATGGATTATTTCAAATCAAGACTATAGAGAAGAAGACAGAAAAGAAGCCTTAGAGATGCTGATATCAGGTTTAGAAGACATTGCTTTAAGTGTTGGTAAAACTATAATATTAAGTGTTGGCAGGAATAAGAACTTAATAAGCACTCATAAAAAACTTGGATATACAGTTGACGGTGAGGCATCATACGAAATTTCAAAAAAATTAATATAACATGGCAGTAGCAGCAGCAATAGGAGCAGGAGCTTCATTAATAGGTGGAGCAGTTTCAGCACACCAGGCCGGTCAAGCAGCAAAAGGAGCACGTAACGATGCAAAGCGTGCAAAAGCCGAAATGGACGCGATTAAACGCGCAAGACAACCAATAACTAATCCTTATGCATCAACAGTTAACTTAAGCGGGTTGGCTAGTGATCTATCTAGTATGATAACTAATCCTTATGAAAATTTAGGAGTTGCCACACAAGCGGCAGAAATGCAAGCGGAACAAACGGATATTGCTTTGGCTAATACATTAGATACACTAAGAGCTACAGGAGCTGGGGCTGGTGGAGCAACGGCATTAGCTCAAGCGGCATTAGAAAGCAAAAAAGGAATTGCGGCTAGTATTGAACAACAAGAGGCTGCAAATGAAAAGTTAAGAGCACAAGGTGAAGCGGAACGCAATCAAATGAAAATGGCCGAAAAGCAGAGGCTACAATCTATACAAATTAGCGAGGCGCAAAGAGTTCAAGGAGCTGAAGCTGCTGGACAACAGTTTATGATGGGAATGCGTGAAGATAGAACTAATGCTGATTTAGGTCAACAAGCAGGGCAATATGCGCAAGCACAACAAAATGCAGCTCAGGCCAGTGCGGCTCAAGCATCTGCATGGGGAGGAGCGATCAGTGGCGTTGGTTCCGCCTTAGGAGGAGCTTTAGGCGGTTTGGGTGGTGCTGGTGGTGGCGCTCCAGCTGGTGGATTTGGATCTATAGGAGGAGGTATTCCCTCTGGTATTAATGGATAATAATAAATATAATATATGAGTGCATACGATAACCCAACAATAATAAAAGATGACACTGCAATGGCTTGGGCGCAGGCCGCGAGTGGATTTGCTCCGTCATTTGCAGAAAGCTTTAATATTGCAAGGAAAAACAAAGAAGCAAAAGATAAAGAAGCAAAACTAGACGCTGAAAGAAGAGCAAAAGAAAGTGAACAACTTTTAATAAATATACAGCGCACTAATGCTGATATACAGAACGCCAATGCAGCGGATGCGGCCAGAACTTTTTCTGAATTGCCTAAGCAGTTTGATACATCGTTAACTACTCAGTTTGGGAATAGTGTACAGGAATTTGGAAAAATGTTTGGAGATGCTGCTGTTAAAAATGAGACTACAGTTGTTGGTGAAGATATTAAGAGTGTACTAGCAAAGAAGCCTATCTATTTGCAGACTAGACAGAATGTTATCAGTTCTTTTGGGGGAATAAAGTCTCAAGTAGATAGTTACCAGGAAGATTTTAAAGGGGACGGTAGCGATGTATCTATTATAGGTACAAATCCTGTTGAGCGTATGACAAACTTTTATACGCTGCAAGGGCTAAATCCTAAGAATGCTATATCCTCAAATGTTACGAAAAGTTTTGAATGGAACAAGGAAGATCCTTCAAAGGCTTCTTTAAAAGTTTCAACTAAATTCAATAGTAAGGCTGAGTTAATACAGGCATTAGGCAAATGGACACCGGGATCAAAACCGGAGGATTTAGAAAAAATGATTAGTGACGCTGGGAAAAGTATTACATCAAACGAAGATGGATCATATTCGGTTAATTTTGAAAAACAATTAGGAGACGGTAGTTGGGACGGAATGTTTTATACCAAGGTTCCTCCTACTATTACAGGCGACGAATTTAAGAATGCTAATATTGTGGATGAAAAAAATAATCTTAGTCCCAAGTATTTAGGAAACACCACAAATATAGCGGCTAAAGGCTACGACAGTAAGAAACAGGGCTATAAAGGATACTGGCAAGGAACAGAAATTAATATGAAGAATTTGGAGGATGATTTAAGACCTGTGGTTCAAGCTAGAATGGAAGGTTTATTAAATGCAGACTTTAGAGATTTAAACGTATTACAAGGATTCTTAACCAATAAGTTAAAGCTTGGAACAGATGAAGTAGCCATGTTCTTAAATAAGCAAACGTACGAAGACAAGGTTAAATTCTTAACCGATAGAACTATGAAACTGGAGATTGCTAAAAATATAGGAAATCAACTGAATGAAGTTGATGGTAAATATTATTTGGGAGACGCTCAAAGAATTCAGGATATAGGCGAAAGCACTAGTAAAAGTGGAGGGCCTACAGCCACGCAAAAAGAAAAAGCCTCTACCTGGCAAAGACAGCGGGAAGATATAAAAAACATGGAAATTGGTGGAACAGGCGATTTCAAATATGGTGATCGTAGGGTTTCTTATGATGGTTCACAATTTATTATACAAACCGCAGGGGCAAATAAGGATATACCAATTAGAACAAAGAAACAGGTTATTGACTATTTAGAAACAGGATCTTACAAATAATTATTTATGTTAGAATACGAATTAAACGGAAAAACATATACAGAAGATGATTTAATTAATATGGCTGGAGGTAAAGATAAACTTCCAGCTTATATTAAAAGTAAAGGCTTCAAACCAAAGAATAAAAAAGCAACACAACCTACTAAGTTTTATGAAAAACCTAGTGAAAACCTATACAAGCAAGTTTTTGGTTTTGAAAATCCAGCAAAAGAAGATTATTCTGAGATAAATAAAACTAAGAAAAAAGTAACCCCTAAAAAGTTTGCTGGTCCTATAACTCCAGAAATGATAAAAGGAGAAGAGAGTACAGCTGCCGCTAACCTTAGTCAAACACTAGCAAGATACGGATTAACTCCGGAAGAAACAGGATTTGGTATAAATAGAATTACAATTAGGA
>Ga0222713_10007612_pt1 | contig 10112 bp, 6 predicted proteins | sample C33_649DmetaG_FD_165061 | JGI IMG/M metagenome (GOLD analysis project Ga0222713, IMG submission 165061) | Estuarine water microbial communities from San Francisco Bay, California, United States - C33_649D | ecosystem: Environmental > Aquatic > Marine > Unclassified | place: USA: California... | reverse complement strand
ATGTAGGCCAAGCGGTGCTTGTCGATGTAGGCCTCACGCTCCAGCTCTGTTGTGAGATGCTCAGGAATCGGCAACTCGCTGATGGGTCGTGCGCGGTTGGCGGTGGTATCGAACCACGAGTTGTAGATCTGCAGGAACATCCATTGTGTCCACTTCACGTACGCTGGATCAGTCGTGTTCACCATCCGCGTCCAGTCGAAGTCGAAGCCAATGCGATTGAGCTGTCGTTTGAACGTTGCTACGTTGCGCTCCGTGATCTGGGCGGGATGGATGTTCTCCACCATGGCCTGGCGCTCCGTAGGTAGGCCGAAGGCGTCAAAGCCCATGGGGTGCAGCACGTTATAGCCACACATGCGCTTGAATCGGCTCACGATGTCGGTAGCAGTATAACCTTCCGGGTGGCCAATGTGTAGACCCGTTCCGGATGGGTAGGGAAACATGTCCAAGACGTAGTAGCGTGGCTTGGAGGCGTCCTCGATGACAGCATACGTGTGATGCTCGGCCCAGTACTGTTGCCAGCGGGTTTCGACGGTTGCAAAGGGATAATGCATGCTGCAAACTTAACTTGCGCGCTCCACCCATCGATGATCACACTGTTCGGAACACTGTCGTATGGAATACCGCAACCTTGGACGCGCTGGCGTCAAGATTTCTCGCCTCACCCTCGGCACCATGAACTTCGGCCCGTGGCAGGACGAAGCAGCGTCGTTTGCCGTGATGGATCGTGCCCTGGAGCACGGCATCAACTTCTTCGACACGGCCAATGTCTATGGATTCGATAAGGGTAAGGGGCTTACCGAGGAAATCATCGGCCGATGGTTTACTCAGGGCGGCGGTCGTAGGGAGAGCGTAGTGCTGGCCACGAAGCTCTACGGCTCCATGAGCGATAACATCAACGATCGCGGCAACTCGGCCTACAACATCCGCCGGGCCGTCGAGGCCTCGCTGCGCCGAATGCAGACCGACCACATCGATCTGATCCAGATGCACCACATCGATCGCTCCACGCCGTGGGAAGAGGTGTGGCAGGCCATGGATCAGCTCATCGGCGAGGGGAAGATTACCTACGTGGGCTCCAGCAACTTTGCCGCCTGGAACATTGCCATGGCCAACGAGCGTGCTGCACAGCGCCATATGCTGGGGCTGGTAAGCGAGCAGAGCGTGTACTCCCTGCGCAACCGTCACATCGAGCTGGAAGTGATTCCCGCCAGCAAGGCCTATGGCATGGCGGTGCTGCCCTGGAGTCCTCTGGCAGGGGGCTTGCTGGCCGGCATCTACAGCACCGACGACTCCGTTCGCCGCAAGCGTCCGGCTCTCCTAGAATCCGCCGAGAAACTCCGTCCTCAGATCGAAGCCTACGAAGAGTTATGCCGCTCGATCAACGTGGACTACGCCGACGTAGCCCTAGCATGGATCCTCCAGCGCGACGGCGTGACCAGCCCGATCATCGGCCCGCGCACGATCGAACAGCTGGACCAGAACGTCGCCTGCCTAGACATCACGCTCAGCGACGACACACTTGCCAAGCTCGACGAGATCTGGCCGGGACCGGGCAACCAGGCACCCGAAGCCTATGCGTGGTAACACGACGTGGGATACGTAACGCCAACGCTCAGGCTTAAAACCGCCAGCGCATCGTGCCGAGCACGGCGGAGACGATGGGGCGGTCGGAGATCACGAAGGTGATTAGGTCGCGAGAGGAAACGCCGATTTCCCAGTGGTTGTCCAGGAGGCTAAACATGATGCTTGCTGGGGCGAATAGGCCCATGTTGCCACCGGTGCCAAGCCCCATACCCAGCTTGAGCCAGGTCACAGGGAACCAATCCAGGCCGGCGCTTACGAGAGGTTCACCCAGGGAGCCGGCGACGGTGTTTACCGGGAAGATGGCATCGGCGCCGAAGGTCAGTCGGGAGTTGTAGCGATAGGAGGTGCCCAGACGCAGGCGCGTGGGCAGAGCCGTGGTGGCGCTGGCCAGGCCATCCCAGCTAAAGAAGTTGCCTTCACCCGTCACACCCTGCGCTTCGTTAAAGAAGTTGAAGGAGCGAAAGCCCGTGGACGTGAGGCCATTGAGGATGGTATCGCGGGCTGTGAACACGTTGCCATTCCATTGGATGGCACCGATGTCGATGACACTCACCGCGAACGAGAATCCTGGGGACGTGACCGTGATGCCCACATCTACGCCGATACCATCGCCTACGGGAACAAAGGCATTGCCGGGGATGAAGGACGGCGACGTTGCCTTACCGTAGTCGATGCCGAAGGCAGGTGTAATGGAAGACTGCGCCCGCAGCTGTCCGTCCTGGACGCGGGCATCGAGGTAGGCAAAGCCCTGGAGCAGCTTCACACCGGCACCAACGTGGGCGCGCACCTCGCCAAGGCGCAACACTTGGACGCCGTAGGACAAGCCAAACTCGCGAAACCACACCGTGGACAGCTCCGTACCGGCGAAGAGCTCGGAAAACCGCTTCGGGTTCTTGGCATAGGCTACGGTATCACCGCGGAAGTTCACGGCCAGCGAGTCGAAGTAGTCAAATCTGCGCCCTTGAAAGGCCACACGCGAGGCAGCCTCGTTAAAGACAAAGGTGCCACTGATGCGCTCCCTCCACGTGGCAGCAAGTCCGCCCCACGTGTCCTGGTAGGAGATCCCAGCTACCAGCATGTCCACGCTGAAACGCAGGCCACGATCGGCAAAGTCGCGTGCAACGCGAATCTGGTCGGCGTCGGTAAACGAACCCGACGACGTCTGGGTGATCACATCCATGATTCCCTGGCGATTCAGGGCATCGCTATGTAGGGCAAGTCCGCCTTCGGCAATCGAGAAGGCCAGTTGCCGCTTGCGCACAGCTCGTCCGGGCTTCAGCGGCTCGGAGAGCATGTAGATTTCTTCCTGCGGGATGAAACCCAAGTTCGCTGGATTGACGCCAGCGGCTTGGTAGTCGCTGACAACCGTCGTGAGGAATGAGGCAAAGCCAATTCGTGAGAAGTCCGATGACTCGGTCTGTGCAGCAACGCGTACTGCCGACGTGGCAGTCATCAGGAGCAACCAGCATCGTAGATACGGATACCTCACAAGAGCGCTTCAATCTGTTCGGCAATGCGAACGGCTTCGGCACCCTCGCGCAGCGTCACAGCTGCTGGCACTCCCGACGTCATACTCTCGATAAATGACCGCTGTTCCTCGGCAATGGCATTGACGGGCTCAACAGCTGGCGTTTCCATCAGGATCTGTTTGTCGACCAGGCGAAACATCTCCATCGCTCCCGCACCGAGGTCCAAGGAGATGTACGTGTCCTTCTGGAAGATCCGAAGCTTCCGCATCGGCTTAGCAGAGATTCGACTGGCCGTGAGGTTAGCTACGCAGCCGTTGGCAAACGTCAGCCGCGCATTACAAATGTCCGGTGTGTCTGTCAGCACCGCCACACCCGTTGCCTGAATCGCGACAATCTCGCTCTTGGTGAGCCAGAGCAGCAGATCGATGTCGTGAATCATGAGGTCGTGTACCACACTCACATCAATGGCTCGCGGTTTGAATGGTGCCAGTCGGTGCCCCTCGATAAACTTCGGTTCGATGTTGTAGGGGGCGATGGCACGCACCGCGGGATTGAAGCGCTCGACGTGACCAACCTGCACCACCCGATCCACGGTGGCGGCTGCGGCCATCAGCTCGATGGATTCGTCGTAGGTAGCCGTCACCGGCTTTTCGATGAAGGTGTGAAAGCCCCGTTCCAGACTGCGAAGCGTCAGAGCGTGGTGGTAGGTCGTCGGAGCGGCAATAATCACTCCGTCCACGTCCGGCAGGGCGTCAAGGTGGGCATACCACGGCACTCCGTGGAGCTCGGCAACGGCGCGTCCCTGAGCTTCGTTCGGATCCACGATGCCAGCTAAGGTAGCATCTGTGCGCTGGGCAAGAAGTTTGGCGTGGATCGAGCCGAGATGACCGGCACCCACGATAGCTATGGAACTACTCATGACACAAAACTACCATGGTCACCGTTCATCAGAACCACCATCAGAACCACCATCAGAACCACTACGAGGATGGGCCTTCTGATAGGCCTCCTTCAAGCGCTCCACGCTGACGTGAGTGTATACCTGTGTGGTGCGTAGTGAAGCATGTCCCAGCATCTCACTCACAGCCGTCAAGTCAGCACCGTTATCTAAGAGATGCGTGGCAAAGGAATGTCGGAGCACGTGTGGACTTTTGCGCTCAGTTTCCGTGAGGGGGCCCAAGGCACGTCGCACAATCGTGTAGGCTGTTTGTGGGCTGAGACGGCCACCGGACCGGCCAAGGAACAAGGCCGGTGGCGACTGCGGAGTTGCCAGCGCTGCTCGGTGGACCAACCACGTGGTAAGGGCCTCCACGGCGGCCGTAGTCAGCGGCACAATCCGCTCCTTGTTGCGCTTTCCCAACACGCGTACGCGTTGGTCTGCGAGTCGGATCGTATCCACGTCTAACTGCAGTGCCTCACTGATGCGCAGTCCACTGCCGTAGAGCAGCTCACACAGTGCATGGTCGCGCGCACCCATGGGTGTGGAGGTGTCGAAGGCCTGGGCCAAGGCGACAGCCTCGTGATGTTGCAGAAACGAGGGGAGCGTCTTTTCCAGTCGCGGAGTTGAGATCACAGCCAAGGGTGATACCATCACCACCTCGGACCGTACGAGGTAGGTAAACAGCGCGCGCAGTGCGGCAACCTTCATGCGAATAGATCGGCGCGACAACCCACGGTCGTGAAGCCAGCCAAGAAACGGACGAATCTCCGCCTCGGTAAGGTCGGCCACACTCATGGCCGACGGGGCCACATCGTAGATGCTTTGCACAAAGCTTGAGAACTGTTCCAAGGCAATGCGGTAGGCCGTGATGGTATGGGCGCTGGCACCCTTCTCTGCATCTAAGGCGCGCAGAAACTCATCGATGGCAGAACTCAGGTTCATGCCAGAAGTTAGGGTTATCTTTGCCACCGTGCTACACATACGTAACTACATCAACGGTGGCTTCCACGATCCTGTTGGAGGTGAGTGGATTACCAACGTCGATCCATCGACGGGCGAGACGTATTCGCTGGTGGCCCGCAGTTCTGCTCAGGACGTCGCCATCGCCGTAGATGCAGCCCGTGCCGCCTTTCCGTCCTGGTCTGCCTTGACGGCACAGCAGCGTTCGAAGATCCTCCTTGCCGTTTCCCAAAAGATCGGTGAGCACCTGGACGATCTGGCCTTGGCCGAGAGCGTCGATAACGGCAAACCGCTGTGGCTGGCCAAGGCCGTGGATATTCCACGGGCCGAGTCAAACATGGCCTTCTTTGCTACCGAAATCCTGCACACCGAAACGTCGGCTCACCATACCGATGAGCACACCATCAACTATACGGTCCGGTCGCCCTTGGGTGTGGTGGGATGTATCTCGCCGTGGAACCTGCCACTGTACTTGTTCACGTGGAAGATTGCTCCAGCCCTCGCTGCCGGTAACACTGTGGTGGCCAAGCCGAGTGAGCTCACGCCCATGACGGCCTTTCTGCTGGCGCAGATCTGTTCGGATGCCGGGTTGCCTTCGGGAGTGCTGAACATCGTCCACGGTTACGGTCATGAGTGTGGTGCGGCCATTGTCGAGCATCCGTTGGTGAAGGCCATCTCGTTTACGGGTGGCACAAGCACAGGAGCGACGATTGCCCGCACGGCTGCTCCGATGTTTAAGAAACTCTCGTTGGAGCTGGGAGGTAAGAATCCCACGATTGTGTTCGGTGATGTGGACGTCGAGGCAACGGCCAAGCAGGTCGCACGGGCCTCGTTCACCAACCAAGGGGAAATCTGCCTGTGTGGGTCACGCATCTTTGTGGATGCGTCGATCTACGACCGTTTTGTTGCCGCGCTGGTAGCGGAAGCGGAGCGGTTTACCGTAGGAGATCCTCTCGAGCCTACCTCGAAGATGGGAGCCTTGGTCAGTCAGGCACACATGGAAAAAGTGCTGGACTACATCGCACTGGCTCAGCAAGAGGGTGGTCGGATCCTGACGGGTGGCCATCGCATCACCCTGCAAGGACGCTGTGCAGGGGGCTTTTTTGTTGCGCCCACGTTGATCGAGGGAGTAGATACCTCCTGCCGCGTGAATCAGGAAGAGATCTTTGGACCGGTGGCAACTGTCATCCCGTTTTCGAGTGAAGACGAAGCGCTTGCGGGAGCCAACAGTACGATGTATGGTTTGGCAGCTAGTGTCTGGACCAACGACGTCTCGCGTGCTCACCGTGTGGCGCACCGGCTGGAGAGCGGTATCGTGTGGGTCAATAGCTGGCTCGTCCGCGATTTGCGCACGCCGTTCGGTGGCGTCAAGTCCAGTGGTGTGGGCCGTGAAGGTGGTGTGGAAGCGCTGCGTTTCTTTACCGAGCCCAAGAACATTTGCATTCAATTCTAGGCCGTTACTAAGCTGTCTCTAGGCTATCGTGTTATGGAAAAGATCGTTCTGAACTCCCATCGTGCGCCAGATCCTGTGGGTGCCTATCCGCACGCTCGTCGCGTGGGCAATCTACTCTTCCTCTCCGGCGTAGGGCCGCGAGAGAAGGGGAGCACGGCGATTCCGGGAGTGACAATGTCCGCCGACGGAACCATTGCGGACTACGACATTGCCGTCCAGTGCGAGTCGGTGTTTCGGAACGTGCGCTACATCCTGGAGGATGCCGGGTCGTCCTGGGAGAACATCGTGGATGTTACCGTATACCTTACGAACATGAAGGCCGACTTCCCAACATACAATCGCTTGTATGCCGAGTATTTCAAGGGTGTGGATGCCTGCAGAACGACGATGGAAATCAACGCTTTGCCCACTCCCATTGCCATTGAATTGAAGGTCATCGCTACGATATGAGAATCCTTCTGTGTCTGCTGATCGCGATTGCCGGGAACGTCATCGCCCAGCCTCGCATCTCCTACCTGACACCCGACGTGGGTACCACACGGTGGGCAACGTATGTCGAGATCATCGGCCCGTACGACGTACCCGGTGTGTATGGTTCGGCGCTCTTCTCCATGAACAACCCTGGGGATGCCTTACGCGTGCGGTGCGCGCGACCTGCCGATACAGCTACGATCACGATCGGTCCATTGGTGGTGAGCTGGGATGGTCGCATGATCAGCACCATGATCTTTGTGTCGCCCCTTGCCCAACCCAACAGCGATCGGTGGCAGGATCTGCGCTCGGAGTTCCGTATTCCCATCGTCGTAGAATTCAACGGCAGCGTGTCGCAGCCCGATACCTTCTATGTGGTGCGACCCTTTACGATCGGGGATCTGGCGAACAACCCAGACCGTGTGTTTGGAGAGGGATCGCTTGGCCGGCGATCACCTCGCGGTGCGATGATCATCGATAGTGCCATCTTGGCGGCCACGGCGGCCTACACCATCTCCCTTGTTGATCCGGATTCGCGCACGCCGGGAAACCAGGCCTACCTGCCATTTACGCTGATTGCACTGGGCGACATTCGAGGACGCAATGGTTCGCAGATCCGTGCAGATGCCGACGGCCCCAACGGCGGCCCCGGTGGCGGTGGCGGAGGCGGCGGCTACGCGAATTACAACCTGCTCAGTAACGAACGCGGCGAGCCCGGAGGCAATGGCTTCACGGGTGGTGGGCCGGGAGGGTACAACAACTCCGGTATCCCCGGAGCCCAGCCGAGTTCGAAGCGTCGACCGGGTGCGGGATCTGGGGAAACCCTGGCCGAAGCCAACACCAACACCTTCGGAAGCCGAGCGTTGAACGGCCTTCCCGGTGGTGAGTCCACGACGTCCCATGAAAATGCTGGCGGTGGTACCGGACATCCGTTTGGTCTGTCGGGCACGGCCTGTGCAGAGCGCACGTCGTGTGATCCCTCCGGCGGGTTTGGAGGGGGCTCCGGGTCGCGCGAGGCACAGCGTGGCGGGGGCGGTGGTTTTGGTACAGATGGCACGTCGGAGCGCGACCGCCAGAATGGTGGTCGTGCCCACGGGAACAAAGCTCTCGTACCACTGGCGGGGGGATCAGGTGGAGCATCCGGAAATCCGGATGGATTCAACGAATCAAGCACTGGTGGCGGCGGCGGTGGTGCCATCGCCATCCATGGACGGATGCTGGCCAACTTCGACGTGTACGCCCTCGGAGCCGCTGCATCCACGAGCAAGGACATCAACGGCGGCGCCGGTTCCGGCGGTGGTGTGATTCTCGGTATGCGCTTCGACAATGCCGCAGCAGGGTTTGTCTCGGCACAAGTGGGATCTCGCACCGGGAGTCAGGTGCTGGAAGGGGGCCGAGGCAGAGCGCGGTACGATGCGCGCGTTGGTCCTAGTGACACGTATTACCGGGGGCCCCTTACCGACACGCTCACCTACACCCTGTTGGATATGCCGTTGAGTGGTCACGGCGACGGTTCGATTCTGGACGTCTACGTGAAGCCGGAGCGCGGACCATGGCGCTTGCTCGACTCCATTCAGAGTGATCGGCTTGTGTCGTGGAGGGCCAAGGTTCGGCTGCCGCGCGGCGACACGCTGTACTACGTGGCTGTGGCTCAGAGATACCCTTCTCCCACACAGACGAACTACACGTACGATCCGCATTTGGTGTTCTCCCAGTCGGCGTGGAACATCGTGGATCTGTTCGGTCCCTCGATCATCGACGCACCGACGTCGCTGAACATGGGAGTGTACCGATGCCAGAGCGTTGAGCAGACGGAAACGATCGTGATCCGAAACGACGGTGACTCACCCCTGGAGATCGCTGAGGCAAACTGGGCGGGTGCTCCAGGATTCCGTATCGTGTCGCCGACGGTCTTTCCCGATTCCGTTCCTGTTGGAGGATCGAAGCAGTACGTGATTGGCTACATGGCCCCTGATGGCACAAGCGGCCCACAGGTAGGCCAGCTCCTGCTTACCCATGATGATACCACCCAGGCTGGGACCAAGAATCCGTGGCGCGTGGATGTGTCGGTGGACGTGCGCATGGCCGACCTTGAGTATCGCTGGCGCGGAATCTCCGCCGACACGATCAACCTTGGAACGCTCTGCGTTGGTGCGGCGGTTGCTGATGAGATTACGGTGACCAACATCGGTACTGATGCCACATTGTTGGTGAGGTACGTCACGACCGATGCCTCGCTGCTGGAAGTGGCCGCCAATCTGCCGTTTACGGTGAATCCGTCACTCAGTAGAAACCTCGGTTTGACGCTGACAGCCAAGCGGATTGGCCCGGCGGTGGTGGCAACGCTGCTCTATGTGGATCAATGTCCGGAGCCGGATACGATCTGGCTGAGCTACGAAGGCGTGCAACCATTCTTGCGGCAGGTAGGTGATGGACAGTTTGGTGATGTGTCCATCGGCAGCTCGCGCACGCTCACCATCGAGCTCCGAAACGATGGTACCAGTGATGCCGATCTCTCGGCGCCACCGACACTACCAGCCCCTTTCCGCATCGTCTCGGTGGTTCCAGCTCTGCCTTCGATTGTCAAACCTGGTAACTCCGTGTTGGTGACCGTAGAGTACACACCAACCACGACGGACGAACACACGGCCATTCTGCGATTGGAAACCATTGCCTACCGGCGATCCTGTGCCGACACGACCGTGATCCTACTGGCAGGAAGAGGCGTCCGCACCGAAGTGGTCATCGAACCCACCGTGCTGAGTTTCAAGCCAACGGGTTCCTGCGGCAGTGATACACTTTCGGCAATGGTGCGCAACACCGGCAGTACACCAGTGCGGGTGATCTATCCGGCTTTCATCAATGGCGTAGATGCCGCTGACTTCGCCATCGTGCAACAGCCGGTAAGCGATACCACGTTACCAGCTGGCGGTAGTGCTACCTACGAGGTCGCCTTTGCCCCAGTGCCTGGATCAAATGCTCAGCGTACGGGATCGCTTCACGTGCGCACCGATCAGACTGCCGTGCCAGAGGTGGTGACGCGACTGGCGGGTTCACATGTCCGGCTACAGGTAGATGGGCCAACCGTGATTGATCTGGGACTCCTGCAGAGTGGCGCGGCGGAACAGCGAACGGTGCCATACACGAATACGTCTGGTGGTCGAATCACCGTGAGCAACCTTCGCTCAACGCGGCCGGCTGAACTGCAGGCATCACCAACAGCCTTTGTCTTCGA
>Ga0222713_10007608_pt1 | contig 10115 bp, 9 predicted proteins | sample C33_649DmetaG_FD_165061 | JGI IMG/M metagenome (GOLD analysis project Ga0222713, IMG submission 165061) | Estuarine water microbial communities from San Francisco Bay, California, United States - C33_649D | ecosystem: Environmental > Aquatic > Marine > Unclassified | place: USA: California... | reverse complement strand
ACAACATACCCAAGATCTTCTATCGCATCTGATCCTGCATAGATCATATTTCGCAGGACCTCAGTGGTCATAACAACTATGCGAGCTTCACTATTAATCGAGGAGTCTCCAGTTAGAAGTCCAACTTCCGAATCACCATAGAGCTTTACCAAGTCCTGATATTTCTGATTTGAGAGAGCCTTAATTGGAGTGGTGTAGAAACAACGATTACCATTTTTTTCAGCTAGAAAAGTAGCAAACTCTCCAACAATTGTTTTGCCAGCCCCTGTCGGAGCGGCTATCAATACGCTCTTCCCATCTTCTAGGTGATGACAACCGAGGTTTTGAAAGTCATCGAATGCGAATTCGTAGCTGGCCATAAACTCAGTTGTTAATGGGTGTGAACTTCTCTTTTTTGCTGCGGCATATCTTTCAGCCGGAGATGGACTATTCACATGCGCCACGTTAGTAGGCCGCGCTCGACTACGCTGGCTTTAATCGGCAGAGAACCTATTCTCTCCCCATCAGCGTAAGCCACAGCATCTGAGTCAATTTCAACGCTTTTGCCTCGTAAGATTTTCACTGCGGGATGAGTTATATGCTTTCCGGAAAAGACCTTTGGAAATACTCTTAAGAACTCAAAGCGAGATACTGTCGTGAGAATGAGAATGTCAAAGAGTCCATCATCAAGTTTTGCATCGGGAGTCACCTTCATTCCTCCCCCATAACTAATCCCATTGGAAACAGCTATCAACATAGCTTTATTTTCAAAAGCGACTCCATCAATGCTGAACTCGTAGTTCTTAGGTTTGAAGGTAGATAGCACCAAGAGAATTGAGAGATTGTATTTTGCTCTCCCCTTAATTCTACGCATGGCATTGGCTCTTTCATTAACCATTGAATCAAAGCCGGTACTTAAGACATCTACAAAATACCTCTCGCCGACTTTCCCTACGTCAACAAGAGCGGGCTTATTTGAAAGGTAATAACTGATCAATTGTCTTGCATCCTTAAGGTTGAGATTTAAGGTCCGAGCAAAATCATTTCCAGTTCCAGCCGGTATTAAGGCAACCCCTAAGCCAGTATTAACTAAATCCTGGATTGCAATATTTAGAGTTCCATCACCGCCAACTAGAAATATGCCTTGGTAGCTCTGACTTGAAGTCAATCCATTCTTAAGATTTTCCTGGCACTGTTTTGCGCTATTTGCCGATATATCAATGTATTGGATATCTAAAGCCGCTAGTTCTTCTTTGACTATCCTGCCAACCTTTTCGCCGCGCCCATTTCCAGAATTGGGATTAATGAGCAGAAGCCACATAAAGCTAATTCAATCTATTCAGCAAGAGGTTCTTCAATTGGTGAAGCCTGATCAATATCGGCTGCTTGATTATCGCCTATTGCTTGGGACTTCTTATCTCGTTTCTTATCGACCAAAAGGGCAATTCCTCCAGCGCCAAAGTAAAAGAGAACTAATGGCAGAGCAAGAGCGGCCATAGAGAGCGGATCTGCAGTTGGCGAGAAAGCAGCAACAAAGAGGGTTATTCCAAAGATAGCAAAGCGCCAGGGTTTTAGAATCGCTTTCCCAGAGAGTACGCCGATTAAATTCAGGGAGACTAGAAATACGGGTAGCTCAAATGCTAGACCAAAAATCAGAATGATTCGAAGTACAAAACTTAGGTAATCATCAAATCTAACAAGGTTATTTAAACTATCAGGAGTAAATCCAAAGAGAACTCTGATTGCGATAGGAAGGATGTAATAGGCAAGAGCAGCCCCCAGGGTAAAGAAAGGTGTAGCAGCAATGATGAAGAGAACTGACTTGCGTCGCTCTTTTCTATGTAGAGCGGGCGCAATAAATGCCCAGAGTTGATAGAGCCAGAACGGGGCCGAGATGATTACTCCAGTTAAAAAAGCTACTTTCACTTGAAGATTGAGCGGACCAAGGACGCCACTTATGAAAAGTGATCCACAATTATTGGAGCCACTACTTTGAGCAAGTCTTAAATCACAGACTGGCTCAGCCAGGGTGGTAATAATCTGGTCGTAATAGACAAATCCAAGAATAGAGAAGATAAAAATGAAGAATGCGGCTCGAATGATTCTCTTGCGTAACTCTCGCAAATGATCCAATAGCGGCATCGTGCCGCGTTCTCTGGCTGCCATATCGCTCCGTTTACCTAAAGAGGATTAATCTCTCTCCTACCAAAAGTAGGCGCGTGTTGAAATCAGGATTTCAACTTAGGACTTAGCTGAAGTATCGCCCTCTTCGCTCTTCTTCTCATCCTTATTTAATTCTTTAATCTCACTCTTAAAAATTCTTAATGAGCGTCCAAGTGAGCGAGCTGAATCTGGGAGACGCTTTGCGCCAAAAAGTATTACAACAACCAGAATTACTAAGAGCCACATTTGTGGATTACGACCGAACATGAGATCAACCCTTCCAGAAATCAGGCCCACGCTTAGGTAAGGCTTTGAGTCATACGCTACCACGCGCAATCTGAAGCTGTCTTGCTACCCCTTATAGGCCAGAAGCGCTTTTCTGGCCCGTTCTGCAATCTCCGCCCTTAGCGCAATTGGTTGAGCCAACTCGAGAGAATCAGCGCCAGCCAAAACAGATCGAACAATCCACTCTGGTTGAAAGATATCAATTTGATAACGAGAGTTTGAGAGTTCTTTAAGAGAAGTGGCATTCTCAAGTAAAAAGCTTGATTCCTCTTCTTTGATCAAAACTTCAGCACTTGATCCCCGAGACTCCTCAAGTCGCTCTAGATCAGCGCGCGTTGATCTTTCGATCGTTGAAGCTTCGGTAATTTGACTAAGGTTGAAAGTTCTAAGTGCTTTAGCACTATGGCAGTAGGCACTTACCAGCGTTCTCTTATCTTCAGCGATGATTGATATCGGCGTAATACTTCTTCTAGTTGATGAATCTTTGGTGACGTTGTTATAAGTTATCTCTAGATCTAAATCCTGCTTTATTGCTCCTTCAATATTTTCTAGTATTACCCGCTCTTTATCGAGAGAGTAAGTAATAGCTGTAGCTGGAATGGAGCTACTAAAGGCCTTTGCGATCTTCTCTCGAAGCGCAACAATATCTGGATAAGAAGCTGAACTCTTTGGCGCACTCTCTTCAAGGGCTGCAAGGGCAATTCTTGCTATCAAAGCTTCAGATTCGTTTAGGTTTCTAGGAGCAGCAAGGTTCTGCGGATCTCTAATTACCACGCTCTCTTCATCAAAGGAGATATCAATTAGCTCCAAAGGCGTATATCCCGGTAAACCGCAGAGAAAGAGAAGATTAAGATCTTTAAGAACTTCATCTCGACTAATTGAGAACTCTCTGGCAAGTTCAGCAATAGAAATTCCTGGGTGAGAGACTATGAATGGAACTAGGTCAAGTAATCGAATGGCACGAAGAGCTGCGTTTTCAACCATGGGACTTTGCTACCTGTTCAAGTGAGGCAAGAATCGAAGATCTCAAATCTTCAGGTTTCTCCACGATTAAACTATCGCAATACCAGAGCGCTTCTTTAAGGGCTGGGCCATTGGATTCACTTCTATAGAGAATTTCATCCCACTCTTCATCAAGGCTTTTTACCTCAATAGCTCTTGCTCGAAGAGCCTCTGCTTGGCTCTTTTTCACTCTTGCCTTAATTTCGATTCCTTCGGCGTTATACATAATCAAGTAATCTTTGATGTTGAAATCTGAAGGTATTTCATACATATCGCGTTTCTTTGAGATATCAATCTTTGAAGTGATTCGAGAGAAATTAAATGTACGGATATCGCTTCGAACTAAATCTTCTCCGACCAAATACCACTCCCCCTTCCAGGCGCTTAGCCCCAGCGGATTTACACGGCGGCTATCTGACTTAGTAGCCCCGGTTTTTCGATAAGAGAAGGCAACTTCTGATCTACTAGCAAGGGCTTTGGTCATATCAAGTAAGCCCTCAGCTGAGAGATTCAAATTTCGTATTGAGGAAATTTCAAGTGCTGGATTGAGTTGCGCTGTTGAATTAACTCTTCTTGCAGCCCCGAGTGCAATATCTTCTAGACTGCTATCTAACCAGAGACCAAGGGCGGTAGAGAGAATTCCAATCTCTGTTGGAGTAAATGATTTGATCGGCATTTGATATGTCTCAGGTTTTATTCGATAACCTGGTTCATCTTCAAATAGAGGATCGGCGGAGGCGACTTCAATCTCGATACCAAGGGCTCTTAAATCATCTTTGTCGCGTTCAAACATCCGCTCTTTAGTCTCTTGAGTTCCGCTATAGCCAGCAACTTTTCTAAAGATTTCACTCTTTTGCATATATCGCGAAGTGGCTAGCAAGGCCATCGTCAGATTGACTAAACGCTCGGTCTTGGCACTCGACATGGAGATGAGATTAGCGCGCTCGGCGCAAATTGGTAGGCTTGCGCCATGAAACCAAGCCGAATTATCGTCATTCTCTCAAGCCTTACCCTTCTAATTTCTCTTACTGCCTGCAGCACAGATGGCGGGGCTCCATCGGATGGGCCAAAGGGTGAAGGTAATCAAATAACAGGAGGAAACTTGTCTAATCAATATGTTGAAGTAAGCGCTGAAGCTGGCCTAGCTCCCACGATCTCTTCACCTAACGGAACTGCTCCAGCAACTCTTGTTACAGAAGATGTGATCATAGGATCTGGCAAAGTTGCTAGCTCAGATTCAACACTTACAGTTCATTACACACTTATGGCTTGGTCAACAGGTGAAATCGTTGAATCTTCTTGGAACGGGCAGCCTGCGCAGTTTCCATTGAGCGGAGTGATTCTTGGTTGGCAGCAAGGAATTCCTGGGATGGCAGTTGGCGGGAGACGACTACTAGTTATCCCACCAGATCTTGGTTATGGAGAAGCTGGCGGCGGGCCTATTGGACCGAATGAAACGCTGATCTTTGTTGTTGATTTAATTGATGTTGCTTAAGCCTCATCAACAAGATCATTAGCTGACTTACTAGGCCTACGTTTTCTTCTAATTGGCGCATTTCCCTCTGCCAGTTTTCTCGTAAAGAGCAAGAAACCGGTATGAGCATTCATGGAGTGCATTGGCCTCACAGCTAGCCCTTCATGGTGCCAAGATCTAAGAAGTGTTTCAAAACTCTCTGGTTCAGAGAAATCTCCACGAGCTTTTATCGCCTCAGCCGTCTTTGAAAGCTGAGTTGTTGTTGCTACATAACAGCAGAGGACTCCCCCTGGGACTAATGCTTGAAATGCGCTCTCTAAACAATCCCAGGGAGCTAACATGTCAAAGATAACTCGATCAAATTCACCATTAAAAGATGCCTCTTCGACCCTGCCATGAATTAACTTCCAGGTAGTGGGAAGTTCTCCAAAATAGTTCTTCACATTACCTTTAGCATTTTCTAGAAATTCATCACGAGCTTCATAGGAGGTGAGTTGGCCGCTTGGGCCGGTAGCTCTAAGCAGCGAGATAGATAGCCCGCCACTTCCTGCCCCTGCCTCTAATACCTTTGCTCCAGGAAAAATATCAGCATAGCCAACAATTACCGCTGAATCTTTTGGATAGATAATTGTTGCACCTCGTGGCATTGAGAGAAGATAATCATTAAGAAGTGGTCGCATTACTTGGTATTGAGTTTCACTACTACTAAGAAGAGTTGTTCCCTCGCTTACTCCAATAATGGAGTCATGGTTTATCCAACCTTTATGAGAGTGCCACTGACCACCCTTTGAAAGATAGAAGGAGTACATCTTTCCCTTGCTATCGGTTAATTGAACGCGATCGCCCTCTTTAAATGGCCCTGAACCTATAACCTGCATCTGCTCATCAATTCTTTACTAGTAGTGGTTGAAAGAGTTCAACTATCCCTGATAGCTCTAAAGCAATCAAGTTCTCAACATGGCAGACCTTCTCAGCGCTAGGCAGAGGCCCTGAGTGAGTGATCCCTAAAAGATAAGCACCTGAGGCAATTGCAGCTGTTGCTCCAGTTATTGAATCCTCTATCACTAAGCAATCTTGAATTGAAACGCCAATTGTCGAAGCTGCTAATTGATAACCCTGGGGATCTGGTTTAGATCTTTCAATATCATTATCAGAGATTGTAGTTATGAAGTAATGAGTTCCAATGCTTGTCAAAGCCCCTTCCATAATCGCTCTGCTTGAGGCTGTAACAAGAGCCATTGGAATTGCTGCCTCATACATTTGATCAATCAATTCTTTAGCGCCAGGAGAAAATGGAACATTGGTTTTAAATCTCTCCACCATCGAGTTAAGAAGTATTCTCGTTAGGTCAAATTCACCAAACTCTCCTCTTCTATTCTCAGGAAGCTTTGAGCGCATATAAGCATCAACGCGACTCATTGGCCCACCTATGCAATACAGCGCATCTTCCTTGCTCCAAGTAGCGCCAAGGGACTCCATAATCCTTCGCTCTTCGCCAATCCATATTGGCTCACTATCTATAAGAGTTCCATCCATATCCCATAAGACTGCTTTGAAGGGGAAATCGCTAATTTGCATTGAAATACTTCGCCTCTGGATGGTGCACGATGATTGCTGAGGTACTCTGCTCCGGATGTAATTGGAACTCCTCAGATAACTCAACGCCAATTCGATCCGGCTCTAACAACTCACATAGCTGGACTTGCGCGCCAAGATCTGGGCAGGCAGGATAACCGAAGCTATATCTAGAGCCGCGATAACCTTGATCTAAAATTTCGGAGAGCTCACTACTATCATCGCTTGCAAAACCAAGTTCAGATCTAATGCGTGCATGCCAGTGTTCAGCAAGGGCTTCTGTTAACTGAACACTTAGCCCGTGAAGTTCTAGATACTCTCGATATTCATTGGCTGCAAAGAGCTTTGCAGTTGCTTGGCTAACAGATTGCCCCATTGTGACAACATGGAAGGCAACAACATCGATCTGTCCTGATTCTTTACTCTTAAAGAAATCACTTAAACAGAGCCTTCTATCTCTCCTCTGACGGGGGAAGGTAAATCGAAGCCTCTCGCTATCTTTCCTCTCCCCCTCATGATGCAAGATAACTAAATCATTGCCTTCGCTATAGCAAGGAAAATATCCATATACGACAGCTGCATTAATCCAACCTTGAGAGACTGCATCATTTAGCAATGAGCGAAGCCTTGGTCTTCCTTGATCTTCAACCATCTCTTCATATTTCCCACGCTCGGATTTGAGGCCCCATTGGCCAACATAAAGGGCTCGCTCATCAAGCATTGAACTGTAATCAGCAAGTGCGATGCCTTTAATAACTCGAGAACCAAAGAATGGAACAGTTGGTATTTGGTTATCAGGTGCGACATCACTTCTTGTCGTATCAGTTGTAAGTGGTGCATCAACTGATGTAACTCTTGTTCTTCGCTCTTTCAAGGCAGGAAGAGCGACTCCCTCAACGCCTTTCTTAATCCCCATCAACGTATCCATAAGAGATAGTCCCTCAAAGGCATCTCTGGCATATCTAACTGTTCCTGGAAAAACCTCTGCTAGGTCTTTCTCAACAAACGTTCTTGTAAGGGCTGCCCCTCCAAGTATTACCGGCCACTTATCTGCCAACCCTCGTTTATCTAACTCTTCCAAATTCTCTTTCATAATTACCGTTGATTTAACTAAGAGTCCACTCATGCCGATGACATCAACTGAGGAATCCTGGGCTGCATCAATTATCTGATTAATGGTCTGCTTAATTCCAATGTTTACGACGCGAAAACCATTATTGGTCAAGATGATGTCTACAAGATTCTTTCCAATATCGTGAACATCGCCTTTTACGGTGGCAAGAAGAATAGATCCACGATCACTTGCATCGCTCTTTTCCATATGGGGCTCAAGTAGAGCTACTGCGCTCTTCATAACTTCAGCAGATTGCAGAACAAATGGCAGCTGCATCTCCCCTCTTCCAAAGAGCTCTCCTACCTCCTTCATTCCTTCAAGCAGATAATCATTGATAATTGCAAGAGGAGCTATTCCGCCAAGACGCGCCTGATCGAGATCTGCTTCGAGTCCAGCTTTCTCTCCGTCAATAATTCTTCTTACCAATCGTTTCTCGATAGGCAGAGCGGCAAGCTCAGCTGCTCTTGATTGACGTGTTGAAGTGACTTCAACTCCAGCAAATAGTTCTAGAAGCTTTGATAGAGGATCATAAACACAATCATCACCTTCAAATTTTCTTCGGTCATAGATTAGATCTAGCGCCACATCAAGCTGTTCTTGTGAGATGCGAGAGATAGGTGAGATCTTTGATGGATGAACAATGGCGCTATCAAGTCCTGCCTTAACAGCTTCTGAAAGAAATACTGAGTTTAAAACGATGCGAGCTGCAGGATTTAGGCCGAATGAAACATTGCTAATTCCAAGCGTGGTTTGAACCTGCGGGAATTCCTTCTTTAGTTGAGCGATTGCATTTATAGTCTCTAAGCCATCTTTGCGAGTTTCTTCTTGTCCAGTTGCTATTGGGAAAGTCAGACAATCTATGATGATATCTGAGGTCTTAATCCCCCACTTTTCATTGAGATCTTTAATGAGACGCCTTGCGACTCGTAATTTCCATTCTGCGCTTCTTGCTTGACCTTCCTCATCTATTGTTAAAGCAATGAGCGCTGCGCCATGCTCTTTAGCTAGCGGCATAATTCGCGCAAATCTAGAATCAGAGCCATCTCCATCTTCATAGTTCACAGAGTTGATCACACATCTTCCGCCCAAGGATTCAAGTCCTGCCTTAATTACTGCAGGCTCTGTTGAATCAAGAACAATAGGAAGAGTTGTTGCTGTTGCAAAGCGAGATGCAAGCTCGCGCATATCTCTCACGCCATCACGACCTACATAATCAACGGAGAGATCGAGCATGTGAGCTCCTTCTCTGACCTGATCTTTGGCGATATCAACGCATCTCTGCCAATCCTCAACAAGGAGGGCATCCCTAAATGCTCTCGAACCGTTGGCATTTGTTCTCTCGCCAATTGCTAAATATGTGTTCTGCTGGCGAAAGGGTACGAATTGATAGAGCGAAGAGGCGCCAGCCTCGTCGATAAACGCTCTCTCTTTCAGCTGAGTTCCATGAACTCTTTTTACAACAGCTGCAAGATGCTCTGGAGTTGTTCCGCAGCAGCCTCCGATAAGACCCACTGAGTAATCCTTAACGAATTGATCGAGCGAGAGGGCCAATTCATCTGGACCGAGAGGATAGTAAGCTCCTCCATCCTTCAAGATTGGAAGTCCAGCATTTGGCATGACAGAGATTCCAACAGGGCTACTTTTACTCAAAGTTCTTAAATGTTCGCTCATCTCGGCAGGGCCAGTGGCGCAATTCATTCCAATCAGATCTACACCAAGAGATTGCAAAGAAGATAGCGCTGCAGAAATTTCTGAACCAAGAAGCATCGTTCCTGTTGTCTCAACAGTTACTTGGGCAATAATTAAAACATCTCTATCGCAGTTATCAACAGCTGCCCTTGCACCATTTACTGCAGCTTTTGCTTGGAGTAGATCTTGAGTCGTTTCAATTAATAGCGCGTCAGCTCCTCCATCGATTAAACCTTCTGAAGCTAGCTGATAAGCCGCGCGCAGCTCTTCATAAGTTGTGTGGCCAAGGGTTGGAAGTTTGGTTCCAGGCCCAAGAGAACCTAGAACCCATTTAGGCTCACCGCTTGAGATAGTAAATTCATCTGCCACGCTTCGAGCAATTCGCGCCCCTGCTTCCGCTAATTCATAAATACGTGATGGAATGTCATATTCACTTAAGTTGGCCAAGTTTGCACCAAAGGTATTTGTCTCAACTGCATCGACGCCTGCATCGAAGTATTGACGATGGATATCGGCGATTAACTCTGGACGGGTAATGTTTAAAACCTCATTACAGCCCTCAAGTCCTTGGAAATCATCAAGTGAGGGGTTAGCGCTCTGGATCATTGTGCCCATAGCGCCATCTGCTATTACCACCCGTTTTGCAAGGGCAAGGCGCAGCGAAGAAGCCTCTTCATTTTTCAATACGCTCACTTAAGTGAGTTTATCGTAGGCTCTGCTTATGCAACTCAGTGAGAGCTCCTTTAACCTTAGAAAGCCCATTCTCATTGCCGCTTTTGAAGGCTGGAATGATGCTGCTGAGTCTGCAACATCTGCAATTACCCATCTTTTGAC
>Ga0222713_10007602_pt1 | contig 10125 bp, 9 predicted proteins | sample C33_649DmetaG_FD_165061 | JGI IMG/M metagenome (GOLD analysis project Ga0222713, IMG submission 165061) | Estuarine water microbial communities from San Francisco Bay, California, United States - C33_649D | ecosystem: Environmental > Aquatic > Marine > Unclassified | place: USA: California... | reverse complement strand
GTCCCCCGGGCGGCTCCGGCGTTCCCTGACTGTGCTCCTGCGTTGGCCATGCGGTCCCTTTGGGTTGGCTAGCCAACCCTCGGCCTCAACGGGAGACAAACAAAAAGCCCATGCCCCCCATGCCCGACGTCATCCAGGCCCTGCTTCGCCTCGCGGTCGAGGCCGGGGCGAGCGACATCCACCTGCGTGTCGGTCGACCGGCCCTCTTCCGGGTCGACGGCTCCCTCGTCGCCGCCGAGATGGAGCCCCTGGCCGAGGCCCAGTTGTCCGCGTTTGTCGACGCCACCCTGCCGCCCGACTTCCGGCCGGGCTGGGAGCGCGATCACCAGGTCGACTACGCCCTCGATGCCGCCGCCGCCGGACGCTACCGCGTCAACGCCTACCGGCAGAGGGGCACCACCGGGGCCGTCCTCCGCCTCGTCCGGACCAACCCGCCCTCGCTGGCGGAGATCCACCTCGAGCCCTCGCTTGCGAGGCTCGCCGAGTTTCCCTCGGGCATCGTGCTCATCTGCGGGCCGACCGGCTCCGGCAAGAGCTCGACCCTGGCGGCCCTGCTCCGGCATCTCAACGAGACGGCCGACCGGCATGTCGTGACCCTCGAGGACCCCGTGGAGTATCTCTTCGCCGACCAGCGGTGCACCTTCAGCCAGCGCGAGGTGGGCATCGACGTCCCCGGTTTCGCCGAGGGCCTGCGCGCCGCGCTTCGCCAGGATCCGGACGTCATCCTCATCGGCGAGATGCGCGACCGGCAGACCTTCGAGACCGCCATCCAGGCGGCCGAGACGGGGCACCTCGTCCTGTCGACCCTGCACGCGGGCACCAGCCAGCAGGCCGTCCAGCGGCTCTTTGAGTTCTTCCGGCCGGAGGAGGTCGCGACCGCCCGGCGCAACATCGCCTCGACGCTCCGCGCCATCGTCGTCCAGACCCTCGCTCCCCGGGCCGACGGCCAGGGCGTCGTGCCCGCCTGCGAGATCCTGGTCGTCGACTCCCTGGCCAGCCGCGTCATCGCCGAGGGGCAGTTCGAGAAGATCCCCGACCTGGTCGAGGCCGGCAGGGACAGCGGCTCGCGCGGGATGAACGCCGACCTGCTGCGCCTCGTCCGCTCCGGCCAGGTCGACAAGGCCGAGGCGCTCGCCCGGTCCCCGGCTCCCCGCGCCCTCGAGATGCTCCTCGCCGGCATCCAGAACGCCTCCGGCCGAATCGTCCAGTGAGCCTGGACCTGGCCAGCCGCGAGCTGGGAGGCGAGGGGGCGGCCCTGGTTGTCGTCCTGCACGGGCTCCTCGGCTCCTCGCGCAACTGGCAATCCGCCGGCGCCGCCCTGGCCTCGCGCGGGCCGCGCGTCGTCGCGCTCGACCTTCGCAACCACGGCGAGTCGCCCTGGGACAACGACGGCTCCTTCGGCGCGATGGCCGACGACGTGGCCGCGTGGCTGCGCCGCGCCGGCGCGGGCCCCGTCCACCTCCTCGGGCACAGCCTCGGGGGCAAGGTCGCCATGCGGCTGGCCGCCGATCAGCCCGGGCTCGTCTCGAGGCTCACGGTGGTGGACATCGCCCCGCGGGCCTATCCCGGACGCCTGAGGGTGGAGTTCGAGGCGATGCGTCGGCTCGACCTCGGCGCGATCGCCTCGCGGCGCGACGCCGACACCGCCCTCGCCGGGCATGTGCCCGACTGGGCGCTCCGGCAGTTCATCCTCACGAACCTCGGGCAGGACGCCTCGGGCCGATGGTGCTGGAAGGTCAATCGCGCCGCCCTCGAGCGCGCCTTGCCCGAGCTCACCGGCGACCCGCTCCTGGCCGGCCAGTCGTTCGCAGGGCCCTGCCGCCTGATCCGCGGGGGGAGGTCGGACTATGTCCGGGACGAGGACCTGGCCGGCTTCGCGGCGCGCTTCCCGGCCCTCGACGTGGTCACGCTGCCGGACAGCGGGCACAACCCGCACTTCGACGCCCGCTCGGGCTTCGTCGACGCGGTGCTCGGCTAGCCTGGATCAGCGCTCCAGGGGCGCGTCCAGCTTGGGCTGGGAGGTCAGCTCATCGAGCAGGCCGACGCCGCCCCCGCCGATGGTCTGCCCGTTCGGCAGCGTGAAGCCGGGGTTGCCAAGGAGCGTTGTGCGCGCGTTCTGGCGGGCGACGTTGGCCATGGCGCTGCGGAAGGCCTCGGAGGCGGTGTCCACGGTCGCCACCTCGCGCTTGGTCGGGTTGAGGTAGACGAAGTCGCCTCCGGCCACGCGGATGGCCCCGGTCACCTTGCCCTCGCCCGCCTCGGCGAGCTCGGCGAGCGTGGACACGGTGGTCCCTCGGACGCTTTCCGGGATGTCGGCCGCGGCAAAGGGCGCGGGCGAGGCCAGGATCCCGAGCCCGGCCTCCTTGGCCGCCTCGGCGAAGGTCTTGCCCGCGGCGAGGCCCTTGGACAGGGCGGCTCCCGCCTCCTTGGCGCGGAGCAGGAGCAGGCGGGCGCGCTCGCTGGCTCGCCAATCGGCCAAGGCGGCGGCTTGGACCTCCTCGAACGAGGGAAGGCGAGACGGTGTCCGCTCGGCCACCGTCAGGACGACCGCCCCGGCGGAGGTTGGGTAGAACTCGGTGTGCCAGCCTGTGGACTCGGCGAGGGCGGAGGCGGCCCGGAGGGCGGACGCCGGGACGCCCGGCACGCTGGGCTCCTCCCCGACGGAGAAGGCGGGCAGATCGCGCGTCGCGCCTTTCTGCGAGGCGATCCAGGCGTCGATGTCCGCGGCGACCGGGGCTTGGTCGACCAGGGGGAACCGCTGGGCTAGCTGGTCGGAGAGGTTGGCGCAGTCCTCCTGCACGGCGTCGCGGGCGAGGATCCGGGCGGTGATCTCGTCCTTCCGGCGGGGCGCCTCCTCGGCCACCTTGCCCTCGGCGATGCCAAGCTCCCGGGCGAAGTTGTAGGCATGGGTCTGGACCTCCTCATCCGTCACCGTGCGCTTGCGCGGAGCCGAGGGCGGGAAGGTCGTCGCCTTCAGCCTGATCCGCGCGGGGATGCGGTGTCGCTCGACATTCGCGGCGAAGTGCGACTTGGCCTTCGCGAGGTCGTCGGGGAAGGCGGGGTTGAACGCGTCGGCGTCGAGCGCCGCGACCTGCACGGTCCAGCGCGTGCCCATTTCCTCGAGCACGCGGCGGACCTCCGCGGGGGAGGCGTGGCCGGGGCCGGCCAGCAGCTCGGAGGCGGTTTCCCAGCGGAGCTGGTCCTCCAGCACCGCCTCCAGTCTGGCCAGCGCCTCGGCGCGGTCGCATCCCAGCTCGACCTGGAGGCCGGAGACGAAGGCCTCCCATTGCTTGGGGTCGAGGTTGGTCCCGGCGCCGCGGGTGAGCAGCTCGCGGACCCTGGCTTGCACGGCCTCGGCCGAGGGCGTGGGAATCTCGAGGGAATCGGCGAGATGCCGGCGCGCGATGGCCAGGCAGACCTCGTAGGTCCGGCGCTCGCCGTCGACGCGGAAGCCGGAGAGCCGCAGGGCGTCGTCGAAGCGCTCGACCGCGCGGCGGTTGCCGAGGTCGACGCCGAGATACCTGGTCTCGCCCCGGAAGGTCGTCTGGCTGGGGCCGGTCCCGGTGTAGAAGACGAAGGAGACGGCGACCACGACCAGGAGGAATCCGAAGATCAGCCGGTGGTGCTTCTGGGTGTTGGCTTGGAGCCAGGTGATGACCATGGGAGCCCCACCCTTGGAAACCCGGCGGGGGCTGTCAAAGGCGAACCCGGGCGTCCGCTTGCCTTCCCGACCGCCCGTCGCAGGATTGGGCCATGAGCCCCAAGCCGATCCACTGCATCGTGGCCGTCGCGCCCGACGGCGCCATCGGGGCCTCGGGCCGCCTGGCCTGGGACATCCCGGAGGACACCCGCCAGTTCATCGCCCTGACCGAGGGTGGGGTCATGATCGAGGGTCCCCTCTGCTATGCCGAGCTCGGCAAGGCCCTTCCCGGTCGTGGCACGGTCGTGGTCTCGCGCGACCCCGCCAAGCGTTTTCCCGGAGCCGAGCGCGCCGCTAGCCTGGCCGAGGCGGTCGCGACCGCCCAGGCCATGCCGTGGCCGGGTCCGGTCTGGATCACCGGCGGCGAGCGCATCTACGCCGAGGGGCTGCCCCTCTGCTCCCGTCTCTACATCACCCGGGTGGGCATGGAAATCCGGGGCGACCGTTTCTTTCCCCGGGACTGGGAGGCTCGGTTTCCCCGCCTGCTGAGCTCCCGCCGCTCGAGCCAGAGGGGCGCTGCTCTTTCCTTCGAGGTTCGCGCTCCCTTGAACGGTGCTTGACCGTGGCTTGGGCGGGGGTTTGCTCCCAGCTCCCGCACGCTCCTGTATTTCAATGGATAGAATTCTGGCCTCCGAAGCCGGCGATCTGGGTTCGAGTCCCAGCGGGAGCACGCGGGGCGCGGCCTTCAGCGCCTGAAGTGGCTGAAGCCGCCCTTGGGCACGGGCTCGCCCCCGACGTCCGCGACGCCCGGGTCGGCGGTCACCTCGCCCAGCCGCGCGAGGCGAGTCGAGGGGAAGGTCCGGCGGAACCGGGCCTCGATCCAGTCGGCCTGGGCGGGCTCGGTCGCGAACAGCAGCTCGTGGTCCTCGCCGTCGCACCAGGCGTGCTCGAGAGCCGGGATGCCGTCCGACCTCGCGAGGCGGGCAGCGGCCTCGGCGACCGGCGTCGCGGCGAGGTCGACCCGCGCCCCGAGCGCCGGACCGAGCAGGCCGGGCAGGTCGGTCGCCAGGCCGTCGGACAGGTCGGTGCAGGCGTTGACGGCCGGCTGGCCGCAAAGCCACTCGCCCTCGGCGAGGCGGGCCTCGAAGCTGAGGTGGCGTCCGAGCCGCGAGCCGCCGAGCTCGCCCGTGACGAACAGGATGTCCCCCGGGCGCGCGCCCTGGCGGGCGAGCACGCGGTGGGCGAACCCGGTCGCCGAAAGGTGCGCGGCGACGTGCCCGTCCGGGCCTCGCGCGACGTCCCCGCCGACCACCTCGAGGCCGGCGCGACGGGCCGCCTCGCCGACGCCGCGGGCGAGCGCCTCGAGCCAGGCGAGGCTGACATCCCCGCCCGCCACCAGGGTGAGGAGGGCGTCGGACGGCGCGGCGCCGGCCGCGGCGAGGTCGCTTAGGTTGCGGTGGACCAGCTTGTGGCCGACCGCCTCGGCCGGCGCCATGGGGTCGAAGTGCCGGCCGAGAAGGACGCCGTCCGCGGTGACGACGCGGTACCGGCGCTCGCCCGCCGTCTCGAGCGCGGCGCAGTCGCTCCCGGGACCCCGCGGCGCCGGCGGGCAGGCGGCGCCCAGCGCGTCGACCAGGCGCGAGACAAGCGCGCGCTCGCCGATGCCGTCGGCCCGGTCTCCCGGTTGGCGCGCGAGGGGCCCCATCTCAGAGGTGGCGGGCCGCCTCGGGCGCGCGCAGCAGCCAGCAGAAGGTCCAGGCGTTGACGCCCATGTGCAGGAGCACGCAGGGCCAGAGGCCGAAGCGATCGCGCACCAGGCAGAGCCAGGCGCCGAGCATCGCGATGGGCAGCAGGGTCGCGAGGTTGCCGTGGATGATGGCGAAGAGGAAACCGGTGAGGGCCACCGCCCAGCCTCGCGGCAGGATCTCGCGCCAGGCCGGGTAGACCATGCCGCGGAACCCGATCTCCTCGACCAGGGGCGCGCCGACGATGACGAAGAGCCCGAGCACGACGAGCGGCCAGGCCAGGCCGTCGTGGTTCAGGATGAGGTCGACCATCACCTGGTTGTCCCTCGGCAAGTCCATGCCCTGGGCCTCGGCGAAGGTGGCGAAGCCCAGCCAAAAGAGGCTGGCGATCCACATCAGCGCGAAGCCCGCCGCCAGCAGGCCGCCCAGCCGGCGAGCCGAGGCGGCGTCGGGTGCCAGCCGCTCGGCGTCGGAACCGTCGGCCCGGATGCGCACCAGCGCCGGATCGACCCGGCCAAGGCCGAGGAGGATGGCGGCGGTCAGGAGCTGCCCGAGGAAGCCCGCGAGGATCATCTGCGACTGGAGGACCCCGCCCACGGCGGCCGGCTGGGGTTGTCCGGCCAGCGCGAGCAGGCCGCCGGCCAGCTTGACCAGGAACGGCGCGTGCTGGGTGAGCAGCCCGAAGAGCCCGAGGAAGAGCAGCACCGACAGCGGCGCCTGCAGCGAGGCGGGCAGGGCCCCGCGCGGCCCAGGCTCGACGTCCGGCGACGGGGTGGCGTCGCCGCGGGCTAGCCGGACCAGCCCGTTGCCGATCATCGCGGCGGAGAGCGCCAGGAACAGCCAGTCCCACCAGCCGAGCTGCGCCCAGGGAATCTCGCCGAGCCCGCCCATCGGTCAGGTGACCTTGCGGCCGCCGACGAAGGTTGCCTTGACCCGGCCGCGGAGTCGGCGGCCCTCCAAGGCGTGGTTGCCGGCGAGGGACGCGGAGTCCCTCGCGCGGAAGACCCAGCCCGCCTTGGGGTCCAGCAGGGCGATGTCGGCCGGCCGGCCCTCCGCCAGCGTGCCGGCCTCGATGCCGAGGATGCGGGCCGGCCCGGAGGTCAGCCTCGCCAGGAGGGTCGGCAGGTCGGCGACGCCCCCGAGCACAACCGCCTCGTGGGCGGCGGCGAAGGCGACCTCGAGCGTGGCGGCGCCGAAGGGGGCGAGGTCGAACTCGCGGTCCTTCTCGGTGGCGGTGCAGGGCGAGTGGTCGGACGCGATGGCCTCGATCACGCCCTCGGCCAGCCCGGCCAGCAGCGCCTGCCGGTCGCCCTCCTCGCGCAGCGGGGGGTTGAGCTTCAGGTTGGGGTCGTAGCCGGCCAGCGCCCGGTCGGTGAGCAGCAGGTGGAGGGGCGAGACCTCGGCGCTCACGCGCGCGCCCCGGGAGCGGGCCCGGCGGACGGCGTCGACCGTCCGCGCGGCGGAGAGGTGCTGGAGGTGGATGCGCGCGCCGGTGAGCTCGGCCAGGGCGCAGTCGCTCGCGGCGACGACCTCCTCGGCCGCCGAGGGGAAGCCGCGCAGGCCGAGGCGGAGGGAGACGGCGCCCTCGTGCATCTGCGCGCCCTCCGTCATGCTGCTGTCCTGGCAATGGTCGAGGACGACCAGCCCGAACATCGCGGCGTACTCGAGCGCCCGGCGCATGATCTCGTTGTTCTCCACGCCGCCGACGGTGTCGGTCACGGCCACCACGCCCGCCTTGGCCAGGGAGCCGATGGGGGCGAGGGCCTTGCCCGCCAGGCCCTTGGTCAGGGCGCCGGCCGGGAGCACGCGGACGGCGGCGTCGGTCTCGCAGATGTCGTGGATCAGCTGGAGCGTGCCGGGATGGTCGACGCAGGGCAGGGTGTCCGGCATCGCCAGCAGGGTGGTGAACCCGCCGGCGGCCGCGGCGCGGGTGCCGGTCGCGATGCTCTCGCGGGCGGAGCGCCCGGGCTGGCCGAGGCGGCAGTTGAGGTCGACGAAGCCGGGCGCGGCGACCAGGCCGCGGGCGTCGACCTTGCGGGCCTTGGCGAGCTGGGCCGGGGTGAGGCGCGCCACGAGGCGGCCGTCGACCGCGAAGAGGTCGCCCTTGGCCTCGTCGCGCCCGGAGGCGGGGTCGATGACGCGGGCGCCCTTGATCCAGAGGGGCGTGGGGTCGCGGGCGTTCATCGGCGGGAGGCTCCCATGCAGAGGTTGAGGACGGCCATGCGCACGGCGACCCCGTGGCTGACCTGGTCGAGGATGACGGAGCGGGGGCCGTCGGCCAGGTCGCTCTCGACCTCGACGCCGCGGTTGATCGGCCCGGGGTGCATGATGACGGCCCCAGGCTTGAGCCAGGCGGCACGCGCCGCGTTGAGGCCGAACTGGGAGGTGTATTCCCCGAGCGAGGGAAAGTGCGTGGTGGTCTGGCGCTCGTGCTGGATGCGCAGGAGCATCACGGCGTCGGCCCGGGCGAGCGCCTTGCGCAGGTCGCGCTCGATGCGCACCCCGGGGAAGGCCTCCGCGAGGCGCTCCGGCACGAGGGTGGCCGGACCCGCCACCGTCACCTCGGCCCCGAGCTTGCCGAGGCAGAGGATGTTGGAGCGGGCGACGCGGCTGAAGAGGATGTCGCCCAGGATGGTGACCTTGAGCCCGGCCACCTTGCCGAAGCGCCGGCGCAGGGTGTAGGCGTCGAGCAGCGCCTGCGTGGGGTGCTCGTGGGCGCCGTCGCCGGCGTTGATCACCGAGATGCCGACCTGGCGGGCGAGGTAGGCCGCCGCGCCCGCCGAGCTGTGGCGAAGCACGATGGCGTCGGCCTTGAGCGCCTCGATGTTGAGGGCGGTGTCGCGCAGGGTCTCGCCCTTGACGAGGGAGGAGGCGGAGGTGTCGATCGAGACCACCTCGGCCCCGAGGCGCTTCGCCGAGATGTCGAAGGCCGTGCGCGTGCGCGTGCTCGGCTCGAGGAAGAGGTTGACGACCGTGTGGCCCTTGAGGAGCGAGAGCCCGCCGGCCCGGGACAGGGCGGGCAGGAACCTGTCCGCCTCCCGGAAGACCATCCCGATGTCGTCCTCGCCGAGCGGGTCGATTCCGATCAGGTCCTTGGATTTCCAGCGGGTTGTCGGGGCCATGCGGTGATTCCGTGCGGCCCCGGCGAGTCGGGACCGCGGTGAGCGTGGAAACCGACCCCCTCGTGGCAAGGCAAAACCCGGCTACCCGCTCAGGGACGGCGTTCCAGCCCCGCGGCCAGCTCGCGGACCTTCGCGCCGACGGCCTCCGCGGCCTTGCCCGGCGAGGCGCGGTTGGCCGCCACGACGTTGACCAGGGCGCTCCCCACGACGACGCCGTCGGCCACCTCGCCGACCGCCCTCACCTGCGCGGGGGTTGAGATGCCGAAGCCGACGCAGACGGGCAGGGCGGTGTGGCGGCGGATCTCGGCGACGCCCGCCGCGAGGTCGGCGGCCAGGTCGGACCGCTCGCCGGTGACGCCGGCGCGGGACACGTAGTAGATGAAGCCCGAGGCGACCTTGGCGATGGCGGCGATGCGCGCGGGGGGCGTGGTCGGCGCCACGATGAAGATGGCCTGCAGCTTGTGCTTGGCGCAGGCGGCCAGCAGGTCGCCCGCCTCCTCGGGCGGGCAGTCGAGCGTCAGGAGCGCGTCGGCCCCGGCGGCCTTGAGCGCGGCGCACGAGGCTTCGAGCCCGCGGGCGAACAGGAGGTTGTAATAGGTGTAGAGAACGAGGGGCTTGTCCGTCCCGGCCCGGACCTTGCGAAGAACCTCGAGCAGGCCCTCGTGCGTCATGCCGCCCTCGAGGGCGCGCTGGGCGGCCAGCTGGTTGGTCAGGCCATCGGCCAGCGGGTCGGAGAAGGGCACCCCGACCTCGAGGATGTCCGCGCCACCCCTGGCGAGGGCCAGAAGGATGTCGGCCGACGTCGGCCCGTCGGGGTCGCCGGCGCAGACATAGCTGACGAAGGCCGAGCGGCCCTCGGCCTTGCAGCGCGCAAACGTGTCCTCGATGCGACCCATGGCGGCGATGGAAACGCCCCCGGCTGGGGGAGGGAAGGACAAAGGTGGGTTTGCGGGTCAGCGGGGACAGCGGCGTCCGCGGGGTCAGCGGGCGAGGACTCGCTGGCGCTCGTCGCCTCGGCTAGGGCGGTTTCTCCGAAACCGCTTCATCTCTCCATGCCTCTCCCCTCCTAATGGAGGATCCCGCTTAGCAGCTAACCAGCTGATCAGCTAGTCAGCTATAGCCGCTATTCAGCTAGAGAGCTAGTGAGCCATGGGGCTAGAGAGCTAATTCCCCCGAGCCCCTGTGTCCCCCTATTCAGCATTTCCATCCCAGGGGATTCGCCTACGCTACCCCCATGCGCCGTCTCCTGCCCGCCTTCCTCGTCGCCGCCGCCCTTCGCGCCGACCCGCCTCGGCCGGCCGATTTCGGCGATGGTTGGAAGCTCGAGGCCGACGCCCGCCTGTCCTCCGGCACGGGCGACCTTGGTCGCAAGGAATCCTCCTCCTCGGCGCGCATCGAGGCGATGAGCCACCTGACCAACGTCGGGGACTGGCGCCTCTCGCTCACCGGTTCCGCCGCGGCCGAGGCCCATGACTGGAAGGGCGCCGCGTTGCCCGCTCCCTACGAGTTCGTTCGCGAGCTCGACCTGGGTCTCGCCGCCGCCCAGCGGCCCGGACCCCAGGGCGGGCCCTCGCGCTTCCTCGCCCTCGAGCTTGGGACGCGCACGGCCGATGAGATT
>Ga0222713_10007601_pt1 | contig 10125 bp, 9 predicted proteins | sample C33_649DmetaG_FD_165061 | JGI IMG/M metagenome (GOLD analysis project Ga0222713, IMG submission 165061) | Estuarine water microbial communities from San Francisco Bay, California, United States - C33_649D | ecosystem: Environmental > Aquatic > Marine > Unclassified | place: USA: California... | reverse complement strand
GTCCACCTACGCCGACTTGCCGGTGCGTCCCATTTCCGAAGCTTTGACGCGCTACTACGTGAATCTGGACGTCGCCGATCGCCCGGGGGTGCTCGCGGCGATCGCCAACGCTTTCGCGGCCAATGGTGTGAGCATTCAGGTGGTGCGGCAGGACGGTCATGGCGACGACGCGGGCCTCGTTGTGCGCACGCACCTCGCCTCGGATGGCGCGCTGAGCCGCACCGTCGATGAGCTGCGCAGTCTGGACGCCGTGAAGGAAGTCCTCGGTGTGATGCGAGTCGAGGGTGAGGCGGGTGCATGACCAGGTTGGGAGCGCCGCAGTGGCGCGGCTTGATCGAGGAGTACCGGTCCTGGTTGCCGGTCGATGAATCCACCCCCGTTGTCACGTTGCGCGAGGGCGGTACCCCGCTCGTCTACGCGTGCACCATCAGCGAGATGACCGGCTGCCAGGTGTGGCTGAAGTACGACGGCGCGAATCCCACCGGCTCCTTTAAGGACCGTGGCATGACCATGGCCATCAGCAAGGCGGCCGAGGAGGGCGCCAAGGCGGTCATCTGCGCATCGACGGGCAACACGTCCGCCAGCGCGGCGGCCTATGCCGTCAAGGCCGGGATGGTCTGCGCCGTACTGGTTCCCGAGGGCAAGATTGCCATGGGCAAGTTGGCGCAGGCGATCGTGCACGGAGCTAAACTCCTTCAGGTGCAGGGCAATTTTGACGACTGCCTCACACTTGCTCGGGGTCTCGCGGACGACTACCCGGTGAGCCTCGTGAACAGCGTTAATCCCGATCGCATCGAAGGGCAGAAGACTGCGAGCTTCGAAGTCGTCGACCTCCTCGGTGATGCCCCGGACATTCACTGCCTTCCGGTCGGCAACGCGGGCAACATCACCGCGTACTGGAAGGGCTACAACGAGTACGACGCATCGGGTCACACCACGCATCGGCCTCGTATGTGGGGCTTCCAGGCGTCCGGCGCCGCCCCCCTCGTGTCGGGAGAGCCGGTCGCTACCCCTGAGACCATCGCGACCGCGATTCGCATCGGCAACCCGGCGTCGTGGGATCACGCGATTGCGGCGCGCGATGAGTCGGGCGGCCTGATTGATGCGGTGACCGACGAGCAGATTCTTGCGGCGTACCACCTGCTCGCGGAGAAGGAGGGTCTCTTCTGCGAGCCGGCGAGTGCGGCAAGCGTGGCCGGACTGCTGCAGCAGCATGTGCGGGGCGAACTCGACCCCGGGCAAACGGTGGTGTGCACGCTCACCGGCAACGGACTCAAGGATCCCCAGTGGGCCCTGGCTGACGCGCCGGATCCCACCGTGGTGCCCGTGGATGCTGCGGTGGCCGCCGCAGCCCTGGGACTGCGTGGCTAGCCGATGGCCGTGACTTTCCGTTCCAGCGGTGTCGAGGTGGTCGTTCCCGCGACCAGCGCCAACCTTGGCCCGGGATTCGACAGTCTGGGTCTGGCACTCGGACTGCATGACCACCTTGTCGCCATGGTGACCGAGGATCCTGGCGTTCTCGTGCATGTCGAGGGCGAGGGAGCCGGTCTGCTCCCGACCGACGAGCACCACCTCGTGGCCCGGGCCATGGCCGCGACCTGGAGCGCCATGGATGTCGAGCCGCCGGGAGTGATCATCCGGTGCCTGAACGCCATCCCGCAGGGCCGGGGGATGGGATCGTCCGCGGCCGCGATCATCGCAGGCATCATGTTGGCGCGCGGGTTGGTGGTCGACGGCGACGACCTGCTGCCCGACGACGAGGTCCTCGGCCTCGCCACCCGCATGGAAGGCCACCCGGACAACGTCGCCGCCGCCCTCCTCGGCGGCTTCACCACGGCATGGGTCGACTCCGACGAAGAAGGGGCTCCGCATGCGAGCGCGGTCACCCACGCGGTACACGCGGACGTCGTTCCTGTCGTGTGCGTTCCGCAGCAGCCGATGGCCACATCGACCGCACGCGGCATGCTCAATGATCAGATCGATCGCGCGGACGCGGTCTTCAACATCGGTCGTGTTGCGCTCCTCACGCACGCCTTGACGGAGGCACCGCACCTGCTGTTTCCGGCGACCGAAGATCGGCTGCACCAGCATGCGCGTGCATCGGCGTACCCCGCATCCCTTGAGCTCGTGATCAGGCTGCGTGGTCGTGGACTGCCCGCGGTGATCTCCGGTGCCGGGCCGACGGTCCTCGCGCTGACCACCTCGCCGGCGGACGTGGCTGATGTGCTTGCCCAGGTGCCGGAGGGGTGGCAGGCCTCGGCGCTAGCGATCGATTCCGCCGGTGCCCGGGTGCATATCCGGGGGGTCTGAGGCACCAGCATGGGAGGGTGCTAACCTTGCTGCATTGGTCCTGTTGGGCCGGTGATCCCGTGGAGTAGTTCCAGTGGAGCAGTTCCAGGAGGATCAACAGCCTCCAGAGCCAACGAGTTTAGGGTTTTCATCCCCGCGTTGTTTTTCGGGCCGTAGGCCCTCTTCGCAGATGGCTTGGGAATCCACCCGACCAGCGATTTTCCGGTCGGTTGCATGTCGCCTCACGCAATCACGCGCCATGGCGAGTGCGCAAAGTCCCCACCAACGTGGTTGGGGCAGTCAAGAAGGATATTTAGGTGACCGACACCACAACAACGAAGCCTGCCAAGTCCGGGTTGTCCGGCATGCTCCTCCCCGAGTTGAAGCAGTTGGCATCCTCGATGGGCATCACCGGCGCGAGCGGGATGCGCAAGAGCGACCTCGTCGCCGCCATCAGCGCCAAGCAGGCCGGTTCCGGCAATGGCGCCGCCGAGTCGCGCCAGCGCCCGCCCCGCAAGCAGCGCGGCGCCGAAGAGACCTCCACCAACGACAACACCTCATCAGGTGCCGACGCATCCGAGCGGGCCGCTGAGCCGGCCAAGGCAGATCGCCACCGTCAGGGTGAGCAGGGCGGTTCCGCCAACCGCGACGCCCAGCGCGGCGGCAATCGCGACGCGAACCGTGACAGCAATCGGGACGCGAACCGCGACAGCAATCGGGACGCGAACCGCGACAGCAATCGGGACGCGAACCGCGACAGCGGCAACGATCGCTCCTACGACGACGACGAGGGAGGTTCGCGTCGCCGACGTCGTCGGGGCCGTGACCGATTCCGCGATCGGCGCGACCGCCGGCCCGTCGGAGCGAACGAGCAGGAGATCGAACTCAGCGATGACGATGTCGTCGTTCCCGTCGCCGGCATCCTCGACATCCTCGACAACTACGCCTTCGTGCGTACGGCCGGCTACCTTCCGAGCCCGAACGATGTTTACGTCTCGCTGTCGATGGTGAAGCGCTACGGCCTGCGCAAGGGCGATGCCGTCACCGGAGCGGTTCGCCAGCCGCGCGAGGGCGAGCGGCGCGAGAAGTTCAACCCTCTCGTGCGCATTGACACGGTGAACGGGTCGGAGCCCGACGTGGCTCGGCAGCGCCAGGACTTCTCGAAACTGACCCCGCTCTACCCGCAGGAGCGCTTGCGCCTTGAGACTGAGCCGGGCAACCTCACGACCCGCGTGATCGACCTCGTTGCCCCGATCGGCAAGGGTCAGCGTGGCCTCATCGTCTCGCCGCCCAAGGCGGGCAAGACGATGGTTCTTCAGGCGATCGCCAATGCGATCACCGCCAACAATCCCGAGTGCCACCTCATGGTCGTCCTCGTGGACGAGCGGCCCGAGGAAGTCACCGATATGCAGCGGTCGGTCAAGGGGGAGGTCATCGCCTCGACCTTCGATCGACCTGCGGAGGACCACACCATCGTCGCCGAACTCGCGATCGAGCGGGCGAAGCGACTGGTCGAGCTTGGCCACGATGTCGTCGTACTCCTGGATTCGATGACCCGACTCGGGCGTGCCTACAACCTCGCCGCACCTGCCTCCGGACGCATCCTGTCCGGCGGTGTGGACTCCACCGCGCTTTATCCGCCGAAGAAGTTCTTCGGTGCTGCGCGCAATATCGAGAACGGCGGATCGCTCACGATTCTGGCCACCGCCCTGGTCGAGACTGGCTCTCGCATGGACGAGGTCATCTTCGAAGAGTTCAAGGGCACGGGCAACATGGAGCTCAAACTCGACCGCAAGCTCGCGGACAAGCGCGTCTTCCCCAGCGTGGACGTCGACGCCTCAGGTACTCGCAAGGAAGAACTCCTCATGGCCCCCGATGAGCTCAAGATCGTGTGGAAGCTGCGTCGGGTGCTCCATGCCCTGGATCAGCAGCAGGCGATCGAACTGCTGCTCACGAAGCTGCGTGAGACTCCGAGCAACCTCGAGTTCCTCCTCCAGGTGCAAAAGACGACCCCATCGGTCACGTCCTCGGCGTCAGACGACTAGCCCGTCACCCCTGCACGGGCGGGCGGTGCGGCCATTCGGGCGGTCCACGCCGTGGGCCCTCTCCGGGCCGATTGGGGATCGGCGGGCCTCATGGCGTACCCTTCCCAGGTCCGGTTCACCGCCGCGGCGGACCCGGGCACTCACCTAAGGAGCCACTATGAAGTCGGGTATCCACCCCGAGTACGTCGAGACCACGGTCACCTGCTCGTGCGGATCGACGTTCACCACACGAAGCACCGCAAAGAACGGCCAGATCCACGCCGATGTGTGCTCGCAGTGCCACCCGTTCTACACGGGTCGCCAAAAGATCCTCGACTCCGGCGGTCGCGTCGCGAAGTTCGAGAAGCGCTTCGGCGGCAAGGGCAAGGCCGCAACCCCGGCCGAGTGACCCACGCCGCCGCACCATGCTGAGGGAGGCTGGCCGCAATGTTCGACGCCTGCGTCGATCTGCTGGCTGAGTACTCCGCCATTGAGGAACGCCTCGCCGACCCGTCGGTGCATGCCGACCCGGCGGAGGCTCGCCGCTTGGCCCGTCGCCATGCCGAACTCCGACCCATCATCGAGGCCTACCGTCGGTGGGTCGCCCTGGGCGAAGACCTCACGGCTGCCCTCGAACTCGCTGGCTCGGACGCGGCGTTCGCCGAGGAAGCCGAGGCGCTCGATCGAGAGCGTCAAGAGGTCTCCGATCAGTTGCGGCGTCTACTCATCCCACGTGATCCCCTCGATGGCAAGGACGTCATCGTAGAGATCAAGGCCGGTGAGGGCGGCGAGGAGTCGGCACTCTTCGCCGGAGATTTGCTGCGGATGTATCTGCGCTATGCCGAGCGCCGGGGCTGGTCCACCGAAGTGCTCGAAGCCGAAGAGTCTGATCTCGGCGGCTTTCGCGATGTCGCCGTCGCGGTCAAGGCGCGCGGTGTTCCCGAACCCGGCGAGGCGCCCTATGCGCGGTTGAAGTACGAGGGTGGGGTGCATCGCGTTCAACGCGTACCCGTGACGGAGTCGCAGGGTCGGATTCACACCTCCGCGGCGGGGGTTCTGGTGCTGCCGGAGGCCGAGGAGGTCGACGTCACGATCGACCCCAACGACCTGCGTATCGATGTCTACCGCTCGTCCGGTCCCGGTGGCCAAAGCGTCAACACCACCGATTCCGCCGTGCGCATTACGCACCTCCCCACCGGCACGGTGGTGTCCTGCCAGAACGAGAAGAGCCAACTGCAAAACCGCGAGCAGGCCCTACGCATCCTTCGTGCGCGACTGCTCGCGCTCGCAGAGGAGCAGGCCGCGCAGGAAGCTTCGGACTCACGACGAGCGCAGGTGCGCACCGTCGATCGCAGCGAGCGGATTCGCACGTACAACTTCCCCGAGAATCGCATCAGCGATCACCGCGTCGGATTCAAGGCCTACAACCTCGATCAGGTGCTCGATGGCGAGCTCGATGACGTCGTACAGGCCTGCATCGATTCCTTCGAAGCGCAAGCCATCGCGGAGGGCGCGTGAACACGCCGGGCAAGACACCGGGCCGCAGCGAACGCTTTGTCGGCGGCTGGGTGTCTCTGCGAGACGTCCTTGCCGACGCGCAACGTCGCCTCGCCGCCGCAGGCGTCCCGTCACCACAGAACGACGCGGTCATGTTGGCGGCCCACGTCAAGGGCGTGCCGAAGGGTCGGTTGCATCTCCATGACGAGATGCCGGTCGAGGAGCGTACGTCCTTCGAACGGCTCATCGCGCGCCGCATGGCCCGCGTGCCGCTGCAGCATCTGATCGGCTCCGCGGCCTTCCGCACCATCGACCTCGGCGTGGGTCCCGGAGTCTTCATCCCCCGCCCCGAAACCGAGTTGCTCGCGGGCGCGGCCATCGATGTCCTCCGGTCTCTCCCGGCATCCGAACGGCGAGCCGTGGACCTGTGTACCGGATCCGGCGCGGTCGCCCTGTCGATGGCGATCGAGGCAGGCGGCACCGACGTCACCGCCGTCGAGGTCGATTCCGTGGCGGCTCGGTGGGCGCGCGACAACGTCGTACGCCTGAGCAACGAGCTCGCGGACGTCAACTCAACCGTGCACATCGTGGAGGCCGACGCGCGCGACTGCGCGAGCGGAGACGGTCCGCTCGCGGCACTAGTGGGCTCGGTGGCCGTGGTCACCATGAATCCGCCGTACGTCCCTGACGACGCCGAGGTGCGCGATCCTGAGGTGCGCGATCATGATCCGGCTCTCGCCCTCTACGGCGGTCGAGACGGTTTGGACATCGTGCGCGGGGCCGTGGAATCGGCGGCTGACCTGTTGCGTCCGGGCGGCTTCGTCGCCATCGAGCACTCCGACGAGCAGGGCGAGGGTGTTGAGGACGGTGTGCCCGCGCTCCTCCGCGATGATTCTCGGTGGCGCGACGTGCACGACCACCTCGATCTCAACCGTCGGGCGCGATTCACGACGGCCATCCGGGCGGTGTGAGATGCCGCTGCGGATCGATGTCGGGTCGCGACCCGGTCCCGATCGCACGCGGGGAGTGACCGCGGCTGCTGCCGCTGCGCGACGCGGTGAACTGCTGGTCTTCCCCACCGAATCGATGTACGCCGTCGCCGCGGATCCCTTCTCGCCGCGCGGGATCACCTCCTTGCGCGAGGTCAAGGGGCGCGGATCGTCGCTTCCGGTGCCGGTGCTCGTAGGCGCCATTCGTACCGTGGACGGCTTGGCGACCGGGATATCAGCGGAGGGCCGCGCCCTCATCGAAGCAGCGTGGCCCGGGCCGCTCACCCTCGTTGTTCGTGCTCAGCCGACGCTGGCCTGGGATCTCGGCGGCAGTACGGGCACCATTTCGGTACGCATGCCCTTGCATCCCGTTGCCCTCGAGGTGCTCGCGGCAACCGGTCCGTTGGCGGCCACCGGTGCCCAGCGCTCGGGCAGCACGCCCCCGCGCTCCTGCGACGAAGCCGAGCAGCATCTGGGGGACGACGTCTCGGTCTACCTCGATGGTGGTCCCGCCCCCGCGGAATTGCCGAGCACCATCGTCGACCTGAGTGGGCCGATCCCGGCCCTGCTCCGTGAAGGTGGTTTCCCGGCCGAGGTGCTCCGCGAGGTCTGTCCCGACCTGCTCGATTCGACCTCGTAATCGGGACTACGGGGCGATTTCCCGCGCCGCGGGTCACCACTGCGCGCCCCACGGGGTCCGGGTCCGTAGACTCGCGGGGTCGCGTCCGACGCGGCCGTCATGTCAACGGTGGTCTGTCAAAGGTGGGCCGACAGGGAAGGACAGCTGATGAGCATCGATCCGTTCTGGGGCCCGGACTTCGGTCAACTGCAGGCTGAGGATCCCGAGATTGCCGGCATCCTGCTCGATGAACTCGAACGCACGCGCAGGGGACTGCAACTCATCGCCAGCGAGAATTTCACGTCGCCGGCCGTCCTCGCCGCACTCGGGTCGACGCTGAGCAACAAGTACGCCGAGGGTTATCCGGGTCGTCGCTACTACGGCGGCTGCTCCGAGGTCGACAAGGCCGAAATCCTTGGCATCGAGCGCGCGAAGGAACTGTTCGGGGCTGAACACGCCAACCTGCAGCCGCACAGCGGTGCGAGTGCGAACATCGCCGCCTACGGGGCCTTCGTCAAGCCCGGCGAGACGGTGATGGCGATGAGCCTGCCGCACGGTGGGCACCTCACGCACGGATCGAAGGTCAACTTCTCCGGTCGCTGGTTCGATGTCGTGTCCTACGGCGTACGCGAGGACAACGAACTCATCGACTACGACGAGGTGCGCAGCATCGCACACAACCACCGGCCCAAGATGATCATCTGCGGGGCCACCGCGTACCCCCGCTTGATCGACTTCCAAGCGTTCCGTGAGATCGCTGACGAGGTGGGCGCCATCCTCATGGTGGACGCGGCGCACTTCATCGGCCTCGTGGCCGGCAAGGCGATTCCGAGCCCGGTGCCCTACGCCGACGTGGTCACGTTCACCACGCACAAGGTCCTGCGTGGGCCGCGCGGCGGCATGATCTTGACGACCGAGGAGCATGCGGCGGCGATCGACAAGGCCGTGTTCCCCATGATGCAGGGGGGTCCGCTCATGCACGCAGTCGCCGCCAAGGCGGTGGCGCTCAAAGAGGCGATGTCTCCCGAGTACCAGCAGTACGCGGCCCAGGTGGTGCGCAACGCACAGGCGCTATCGGCGTCGCTCGCGGCCGAGGGCATGCGCCCGGTCAGCGGCGGCACGGACACGCACCTCGCGCTCATCGACCTGCGCGGCGTTGACGTGACCGGGGCCGAGGCGGAGGCCCGCTGCGATGCCGCCCGCATCACGCTGAACAAGAACGCGATCCCCTATGACCCCCAGCCGCCAGCCGTGGCCTCGGGTATCCGCGTGGGCACGCCTTCGGTCACCACGCAGGGCATGGGGGAGCCAGAGATGGTTGAGGTCGGCCGTCTCATCGCTCGAGCCGTGGTCGACCCGTCGGCGAGTGCGTCCGTCGCGGCGGATGTCAGCGCGCTTGTAGATCGCTTCCCGGCCTACCCCGAGTCACCGGTCGGCGTCTAGGTCTCGGCCGTGCGCGAGTACCTCCTCTGTCTCGCGGCGGCCGCGGCGGTCACGTACCTGACCACCCCGCTCGCCCGCTCGCTCGCCCTGCGGTGGGGCGCGATGGCGGAGGTGCGCGACCGGGATGTGCATGACACACCCACCCCTCGACTGGGCGGCTTGGCGATGCTCGCGGGGTTGCTCGCCGGGATGCTGCTCGCGAGCAAACTGCCGCAGATGAGCGCGGTTTTCGGGGACTCGGACAATCTCACCCTGGCTCTGCTCAGCGGCGCCGGCATCATCGTCGTCCTCGGGCTCATCGATGACCGCTGGGGCCTCGCGGCGCCCACCAAACTTGCCGGACAGGTCCTGGCGGCCTCGGTCATGGCAGTCCAGGGCATCTCCATCATCTGGCTGCCCTTCGGGGGCACCCTCGTGCTCGATCCGGTGACCAGTGTGCTGCTGACGGTCCTCGTCGTCCTCGTGTGCATCAACGCGATCAACATGGTCGACGGCCTTGACGGGCTTGCAGCCGGGATCGTGGCCGTCGCGTCCCTCGCCTTTTTCGCCTACTCGTACCTGTTGTCGGTCGAAATCGGATTTGAGCGCGCCACGCTCGCGACGCTCGTGTCCGCACTCCTCGTGGGGATCTGCCTGGGCTTCCTGCCCTACAACTCCTTCCCCGCGCGCATTTTCATGGGCGACACCGGATCGATGCTCCTCGGACTCCTCATGGCGGCCAGCATCATCACGCTGTCCGGCCAGATCGATCCGGCAGCCATCGAGGGCGGGACCTTGCTCCCGGCGCTCCTGCCGATCCTGCTGCCCCTTGCCGTCCTTGTCCTGCCTCTCCTCGACTTGGGCCTTGCCGTGCTTCGGCGTACTCGCAAGGGGCGTTCGCCGTTCGCCCCGGACAAGCAGCACCTGCATCACCGCCTCCTGGAAATGGGGCACTCCCAGCGACGCACGGTGTCGCTGATGTACGGCTGGACCGCCGTGGTCGCCGGAACGGCGGTCGCGTTGGCCTTTGTCCCGGTGGCCTACGCGCTGCTCATCTTGGTGCTCGGCACCCTCGCCGTGGCCTTCGCCGCGTTGCGGCCGCGCTGGCGCAGGTTTGGCAGGAAAGGCTCCCGCTCGGTAGCGTGACCAAGAAGCCGATCCGGGAGTCTATTTGCCGTCTATTGACCGACTGGTGCTGCGTGTCGCGATTCCTGTGACCGCGGTCGTGGGTGTCATCGCGGCTGTCATCGGGGCCCTCGTGGCTGACGATCCGGGCAAAGCGGTC
>Ga0222713_10007599_pt1 | contig 10126 bp, 9 predicted proteins | sample C33_649DmetaG_FD_165061 | JGI IMG/M metagenome (GOLD analysis project Ga0222713, IMG submission 165061) | Estuarine water microbial communities from San Francisco Bay, California, United States - C33_649D | ecosystem: Environmental > Aquatic > Marine > Unclassified | place: USA: California... | reverse complement strand
CGTTGGGCCGAAGAAAATGGGTGGGGTGATTGTGGCGAATCCACCGGCAAAATCCGCGCCAATCAATTGGCAAACCGCGAAAAATTAACGCGTGAAACAATCGCTCGGATGTCGGCATTTCAACGCCATCGCCAAAATAGTGACCGACCATTGGGCGACGGATGTGGTCGGTTAATGTGGTTGTCATGGGGTGGCGACGAGGGTATCGCATGGGCGGAACGTAAATTGGCGCAAATCGATCGCAAAGGATTTGCCATCCAGGACGAGGACAAGCGCATAATATCCGGTCCGTTGATGATCGCCAATCAAAAGATATTCCGGACCGATCCGGAAATGGGGGATTATGAGGTGTATTTTTCACCGGAAACAATAAAGAAAATCGCCATCAAAATGGCGAAAAAAGGATTTCACAACAATGTTAATTTGATGCACAACGCCGATATGAAGGTTCCCGGTGTGACATTATTTGAGGTTTTCCAATCGGACAAGGCGCGTGGCATCAGACCAATGAAAGGGTTCGAGGATTTGGCCGACGGAACCTTGTTTGGTTCAATGTATGTCGAAAATCCGGTCGCATGGCAAATGATCAAGGACGGATTCATTAAGGGATTTTCGGTCGAGGGGAATTTCGGAATGAAAAAAAAGGATGAATATTTGGAACAATTCGAAAAAATAGTTGACATTTTAAATTCAACAAACTTTTAAATTTTGCCACAAACAAAAAAGATAATCACATGACACCGAAAGAAGCAGTTGAAAAAATCAGAACAATGATATTCGGCGACGAGGAAAAGCAAGTCGCAGTACCGGCGCCAGCGGAACCACAAAAGTTCGCGGAGTACAAATTGAAGTCCGGCGCGATCGTTGAAGTTGACAAAGTTGAAGTCGGCGGATCGGTTACATTGGGCGGTCAGCCGGCACCGGATGGCGAACATGAATTCGAGGACGGAACCAAAATCGTTGTTTCCGGCGGATTGATTACCGAAGTAAAATCACCCGAAGCCGCGCCCGTTGTCGAGGTTGAGGTCGAGGCAATGAAAAAATTACCTGGTATGTTTAGCGAAATGGAACAAGGTTTCGCGGCCGCGAAAACCGACATCGCCGATTTGAAAGCAACAATCGACGAGCAAAAAAACACCATCGCAAAACAAGCCGAAACATTGAAACAAATGTTTCACCTGGTGGAAACCATCGCGAATGCATCGGTTCAACCGCCCGTTGAACCCGTGAAATCATTTGATGAAATGACGCCGTTGGAAAAGTTCCGCGCACAAAAAAATTTTTAAAATGGCATTAAAAATAAAAGACGGGATCGAGATTTGGGCCTATGGCAAAGGATCGAACCCGTTCACATCGGAATCAAAATTAAGCCAGGAACAATTGGAACATTTGAAATCCAGGTTCCCGGATGAAATCGAGGAAACCGATCAACAAGACAAAAAATCTTTAAAATCTAAAAAACAATAACAATGGCAATTTCAGCAACAATCGTCGACATACGCGGTAAAGCATATGAACCCGTATTGGAGGAACTTTTATTTGAAAACAAAACCATTTCCGAAAATTTGGTTTCGTTTGAAAGCGATGTGAAAAACGAAAGCATTTTCACCGAAAACACAAACATCGTTACTTTGCAGGCGTATTCATCCGGTACACCAACAAGCAACGGAACACTTTCATTGGTTGATACAAACGTGACACCAACAAAAGTGATGTACTATCAAGAGTTCGACCCGAATTCATTGAGGCCATCAAGGTTCAAGCGCAGCATGAAGCCAGGTGCATGGGAAATGATGTCAACCGAATTCGAAAGGACCGTGTTGGCAGCATATGGCAAAGAGGTTTCATATGACGCAGAATTGAAATGGTGGAGTGGTATCACATCCGGAACAAAAAGCGCAATCGCAGGATTGACACCTGGCACCGGACAAACATCCGTTGGCGCAGCAGAACAAACCTGGGCAGCCGCACAAACCGCCACACAATTTGACGGTGTTGTTGCAAAAATGATCTACAATGGCGGCGCACTTGGACTTCGTGTTAAAGTTGCCGGAACTACAATCGACGCGTCAAACATCGCCACCGAATATGGCAAAGTTTACGCCGCAATTCCAGCCGTTGTTTTGGCACAAACCGAAAAACCTTATTTGTACGCTCCATATTCGCACAAACAGTTCATCAACATTTTCAATGTTAATGCAACATACCGTGATTTGTTCAGCGTTGATATTAAGGCCGACAAATATTTTTACAACGGAATCGAAATCAAATTTGTACCGGTTCCCGAGAATTGTATCGTTGCCGCGTTGCCATCAAACTTGATTTGGTGCACTGACCTGGTTGCCGATATCAACAGAATGGAAATCAACAAGATTGCCAACAACCGCGAGGATATGTTCGTGAAACACATTTTCACCATCGCCGCGCATGTTGCACGTCAAGCAAACAACGTTTTGTATCTCGGATAATTAATTCAATAACGGGGCCGGAGTAATTATCCGGCCCTAAATTAAACATATAACCATGCCATGTAATTTGACGCAGGGATATAACCTGGATTGTCGGTTTAACTACGGCGGAGTAAAAGAGATTTACGTAATCGAATTCGAAAACGTTTCCTCGATTACCGAAGTTGCCGGCGTTATTACCGTGATCACAAAGGTTGCAACAAAGACATTCAAAAAGTATAATTTGATCGCGCACACCGCCGAAGCCGACGAGGCGTTTGCGGGCAGTCGCGAAATGGGTACATTGTCCAACAAACAAACCATTAAATTCCCTATCAACAAAATGACAACCGCGGTCCGCAACGAATTGATGTTGTTGGCACAAAATAGGTTGATATTTGTTTATGTTGATGAGAACGGAACCGGTTGGATGTATGGTCGCGAATATGGATTGATGATGGACACCGTGGCAGCCAAAACCGGAAAGGTGTTGGCCGATCGTAACGGTTACGAATTGGCATTCAGCGGCGACGAAAAGGCGATGGCCTATGAAGTTAACGCCACCGCATTGGGTACATTGACAACATAATTTCATGTTGTGGGTTGCACATGATACAACGAGGGGCCGTCATTGATTTGACGGCCTTTTTTATTTCAACAAAACGATTGTTTTTGCCACATATGGAATATGATCGTTTACACAATAGGTCAGCAATCGGAAACAATAGTCACGTTGAATGAATCGACGACGATTGCGAATCCTTATTATTTGTTCATATTTACCAACGTTTCAACGAAAGTTCAATATAAAATCATTGTAAATTCAACGTCCGACACCAGCGCATACCCGGACCGGGTCAATATTTACAATTTTAACACAATTACATTATTTCAAAATGCCCAGGCCGGGCAATATAGCTACGACGTATATGAACAACAAAGTTCAACGAACTTGAATCCAAGCGGGTTGAATTTAGTTGAATGTGGGAAAATGTTATTGAACCCGGCGGCGAACTTAATACAACAAGGATATGAACCAACGACGACATACAAAGGCTATGCCGGATAAACAAATCGATGGCGACATCATGGAGGTTGGATCGATGCAATTTGCCGATTCACGAATCCCGTTGATGGAAATCAAACGAGGGGTGCCATTCGTGCCATTTGGCGACCGAAACGATTATCCGACATACTTATTATGGTTATACAACAAATCCGCCAAACACAACGCCATAATCAATGGAAAATGTGTTTACATCATGGGCAATGGATTGACAACCGATTCGGAGCCGGGGAAATTGTTTTTGCAAAAGGCAAACGAAAAACAATCATGGGACCAATTGATGAAATTGGCGTGTTTGGATATTGAAAATTATGGCGGTGTGTATTTCCAGGTCATCCCAAAATTGGGCGGCGGGTTTAACATTTACCATATGTCATACGACCGGATCCGTACCAACGAAACAAACGATCGGTTTTATTATCGTAAAAAATGGAATAATACATGGGAGCAACCCGAAAGCGAATTCCCGGCGTTTCATCCATCGAACGCAACAACATCAATATTTTATTTCAAGGAATACAGATGCGGCAAAAATCCATATGCGTTGCCGTCATGGGTGGCCGCGTGCAATTGGGTTGAATCCGATATCGAGGTTTCCAGGCATACATTGACCAATGCGAAAACCGGATTTAGCGCGTCAAAGTTTATCAATTTTTACAACGGCGAACCGGACGAGGATAAAAAACGCAAGATCACGGCGCGTATGGAAAACGCCGCAACCGGTGCCGAGGGTAAAAAATTATTGATTGCATTCAATAATGATCCGGCAAAAAAGCCGACCATTGACGACCTGGGACAATCCGATTTGACGAAAGAAAATTTCGGGGAAATCGACAATTTGATCACGAACAATATTTTCAGCGGTCATAATATCACGCATCCGTTGTTGTTTGGAATTCAACAAGAGGGAAAATTGGGTTCCGCAACCGAATTGAAAACGGCATATGAAATATTCAAAAACACATATGTAACACATAAACAAAGACAAATCGAGGAAATTACCGGATATTTTTCCGGTGTTGCCGGGGTCGACGCGGAATATAAATTGAAGGACGTGGAACCGGTGGGCATGGAACTTGATCCGGTTCAATTCAAGGAACTTTTGCCGAAGGAATGGATATTGGAAAAGTTCGGCATTGATCCGGCAAAATACGGCATCCCAACGGCCACAAACAACGTTCAACCGGAACAATTAGGTAACGAAACATTGGTGAAATTGTCCGGGCGTCAACAACAAAATTTGATGCGCATCGTTCGTTTATTTAGCCAGGGTAAGTTGACAAAGGGGCAAGCATCAATCCAATTGTCCGCATACGGATTCACCAATGATCAAATCAATCAATACCTGGGTGTTGATGACGATCCGCAAACAAGCGATGAACAATTCGCCGAGGATTCCGACGAATTCATTGCCATTATGTTTGAGCAATATGGTGAGGATCGCGAACAATACAACATCCTAAAATCCGAAGTTTACACCGGTGAGGATGACGATTTCAAAATGTCATTCGCGGCCGTTACCGAATTCACGGAGCGTGAGGCGAAAATATTGGAGTTGTTAAAGAAACAACCGGATTTATCGAATAAACAAGTTGCCGAGGCGTTGAAATATGAATTGAAAGTCGTCGACACCATTGTTGAGGATTTGGTAAAACGCGAAGTAATTTCCGCGGCCGTTAAAGGTGGCAGCGTCATTCGTAAAATCAACGAAAGATTACCGGCCCAAACGTTACCGGAAATAAAGGTTTTATATTCATACGGAAAACGTACCGATATAAATGTTGAAGGCCCAACGATATTACCGACATCCCGTCCGTTTTGTGTTCGTATGGTTAAATTAAGCGAAACACGCATGTTCAGCCGCCAGGACATTCAAAAGATTTCAGAACGTTTGGGATATTCGGTATTCAAGCGCGCCGGTGGTTTTTGGAATAACAAAGGAACGATTGAATTCCAATGCCGTCACGCATGGATTAAGCATGTAGTAATTAAGAAAAAATAAAACAATGGCCACAATTACATATTTGATTTTGCCATCCGTGATCAAGGAACGCATGTCATTGCATGACAACATCGATGACAAGTTAATTTATCCGGAAATTAAGGCCGTACAAGATTTGTACATCATGCCGATATTGGGATCAACCTTGTTCAATAAGATATTGAACGACATCGCCAACAATACATTGGCCGGTAATTACAAGGCATTGGTCGACAATTACATCGTCGAATGTTGTTGCAATTATGTCATGGCGGAATTGCCGGAGGGGTTGAATTATCAATATTGGAACAAAGGTGTTTCGCAAAAGACGGTTGAAAATGCAACACAACCGACCATGTCGGAAATGTATTCCATTGTCGCCAAATACAAATCAAGGGCGGAGCATTATGCAAAAATGTTGCGAAATTATTTGATTGAATATGCCGACAATTATTTCCCGGAATATTTGAACTTTGTTTCCGGGGTTGATGTAGTGCATCCGGAACGAACATCGTACACGTCACCAATTTATTTGGGTGATGAAACCGAAATCCCGTTGGATGAATATTCATTGAATAAGCGTCCGCCGGCGGGGTACAATTCCAATGACCCATATTATATTTGATGCCTAAAAATATATCTAAAAAAAACGAGATCAAGTTGCGTTTATTTTTAGCGCAGCAAGACAAAAAAAATGACGTTAAAACAAACCATATCAAGGTTGCAGGAATTGGCGGAAAGCCACAAACAAATTAACCATTTTTTCATCGGAGGATTCGATGAATTTTTGGACAATGAGGATGTGATTTATCCGGCGTTGTTTTGCGAACTGAAACCGGATTCCAATATATCCCTGGCCGACCGTGTGGCGAATTTTAATTTCACGTTATATTTTTTTGATTTGATGGACACCGCCAATCGGTCGTTGGCAAATGTTTGGGAGGTTACGTCGGACATGTCATCGGTGGCCCAGGATTACATCGCATTGTTGAAGGACCAGGAATATACGGATTGGGAGATTGGCGATGAATACGATTTGTCGATCCGGGAATATCAATTGCAAGATTTGACATGTGGCGTTTCCGTCGATGTTACAATCGGCGTTCGTTTCGACGCGGATCGTTGCCAGGTTCCGACGACGTTTTCATTCGCGCAATACGACAACCCGGAATTGACATTGAAACAAGTGATCGCAAGGATCGAGGGATTGGCGAATTCCCATAAACAAATAAATCATTTTTTCCTGGGCAATTTCGATGAATTCCTGGACGGACCGGATGTTGTCTATCCCGCGTGTTTCGCCGAATTGGAAAAGTCCGGTGTAATAAGTTTGGACGATCGGTCATGTACATATTCATTTCGGTTTTATTTTTTTGATCTTATTGATATTGCCAATGAATCATTGGCAAACGAATGGGAGGTCAAATCCGATATGGTATCGGTCGCAATGGATTTTTTGGCGATGTTGAATTATTTCGGGTTCCAATATTCATGGGAAATATCCGATGATTATCCATTGCAAATAAAGGATTATCAATTGCAAGACCTAACCGCGGGGGTATCAATTAAGGTTGACATATCAACAAAGTTCGATGCCAATCGTTGCCAGGTTCCTTCGACATATACATTCGCCGAGCAAAACAATGACGGTTTAACATTAAAACAAGTCATAAAAAGAATTGAGGATTTGGTGTTGTCGCATAAACAAATCAATCATTTTTTCATTGGTAATTTTGATGAGTTTTTGGATGGCGCGGACGTAACATATCCGGCGTGTTTTGTCGAATTGGATCAAGTTGGAACAATTAGTTTGACCAATAGATTGGCGACATATTCATTCACGTTTCATTTTTTCGACCTTTTGGATATTGCGGAACGCAGTTTGGAAAATGAATGGGAGGTAAAATCGGACATGAGTTCCATTGCCCAGGATGTATTGGCGATGTTAAATTATCCCGGGTTTCAACATACGTGGGAAATCGGAACAAGTTATGAATTGAGTATTGATGATTATCAATTGCAGGATTTGACGGCCGGCGTTTCGATCAAGGTGAATATATCGACACGATTTGATGCTAACAAATGCCAGGTTCCATTGGTACCGACGGAGGATGGCAATTTCTTATTGTGGGCGGATGGACAGTATTTCCTTATTAATGACAATGACAAAATGATTTATGCCTAATAAAAAAATTAATCAGTTAGATTCGAGAGTAATCGCGGCAACGGATTTGATGTTGGTCGGTGATCCGTCAACGGGTGTTTCGTTCAAAAGTTTGGTGAGTGGATTGGGTGCAATCTACGTTCCGAATAGTAGAACGTTGACCATAAACGGTACAACATACGATTTGTCGGCCAATCGCACATGGAACGTTGGAACGGTGACATCGGTGAACATGAGTGTTCCGACGGGATTAACCATTTCCGGGAATCCGATCACCGGGTCCGGAACGTTGGCGTTGGCGTTGGCCAGCGGTTATACAATACCGACCCAGGCATTGTTGGACGGAAAAGTTCCATATATTGGCGCAACGGGTAACGTTGATTTGGGCGAACACCAAATAAAGGCCGGCCAATACGAGTTCGATCAAACGCCAACGGGTGCCGCTGGTGTTGGAATAATGCGTTGGAATAGTACCGATGGCACATTGGATTTGGGATTGAAGGGCGGAAACGTAACGCTACAAATCGGCCAGGAACAAGTTCAAAGGGTTGTGAACAAAAGCGGTGGACCGTTGAATGAATCCGCGTATCAAGTTGTAAAGGTTACATCCGCCCAGGGTCAACGGTTGGCGGTTGATTTGGCGCAAGGGAATAATGATGCCAATAGTACCGACACGCTCGGAATAGTCACGGAAACAATCGCAAATAATCAAGAGGGATTTATCACGACAAGCGGACTGGTCCGTGAAATCAACACAACCGGATCATTGCAGGGTGAAACCTGGACCGATGGCGATGTATTATATTTGTCGCCAACAACGGCCGGCGCAATCACAAACATAAAACCAACGGCACCACAACACACCGTCATTCTCGGGTATGTTGTTTATTCGCATGCGATACATGGAAAGATATTTGTAAAATGCGACAATGGGTATGAATTGGGCGAATTGCACAATGTTAACACAAACGGCGCGACCAATGGCAATGTCTTGAAATACAATGGTTCAATATGGGTTCCATCGTCTGACATCGATACCGGTATCACATCAATAAACGGATTAACGGCATTATCGCAAACATTTGCAACCGGTACAACCGGAACGGATTTCAATATCGGATCCGCGGGTTCAACACATACGTTCAACATTCCGTCGGCATCCGCGACCAATAGGGGCGCATTGACGAGCGCGGATTTCATTACGTTTAACAACAAACAAAATGCCGGAAATTACATAACCGCATTAACCGGTGAGGTCACGGCAAGTGGACCGGGTTCCGCGGCGGCGACGTTGTTGAATAGCGCGGTCATCGGTAAGGTTTTGACCGGATTGAATTTAACCGGCGGCGGAACAATATCCGCAACCGATACAATATTACAAGCATTCGGAAAAACACAAAACCAAATATCCGCTCTTGTTGGCGGTGTGATGTATGAAGGCGTATGGAATGCGTCTACAAACACACCGGCGATCGTTTCGGGGGTTGGATCAAAAGGCGATTACTACGTTGTAAATGTTGCCGGATCAACAAACATTGACGGGATTTCCGATTGGAAAATTGGCGATTGGATTATATTCAACGGTACCAATTGGGACAAGGTAGACAATACCGATGCGGTTAGTAGTGTAAATGGATTTACCGGTGCGGTTAGTTTAACGACCGCGAACATATCCGAGGTAACGAATCTTTATTTCACCGATGCAAGAGTGATGTCGGCAATGCTAACCGGGTACACAATCGGAAGCAATACGGCAATTACGTTCAATGATAGCGTGTTGACTGCGTTTGGAAAAGCGCAAGCGCAAATAAACACAAAGCAAAATATAATCACATTAACCACAACCGGATCAAGCGGATCGGCGACTTTCGTTTCGGACACATTGAATGTTCCGACATATACATTGGCTGGCCTCGGTGGTCAACCGCAATTAAACGGAACGGGTTTTGTAAAAATTAGCGGAACTACAATATCGTATGACAATAGTACATATTATTTGGCATCAAACCCGAATTCATTTATTGCATTAACGGCATTGAGCGCTGGCACCGGAATAAGTTATAATAACACAAATGGCGTTATAACCAACACGGCGCCCGACCAGATTGTTTCATTGACCGCGGCTAGTGGAATAAGCATTTCGGGAACATATCCATCGTTTACAATTGCATCAACCATAACGCAATACACCGATGCATTGGCAAGGTTGGCGATAAGCGAATCGGTCACCGGGTTGGATTACGACAACACAACGGGCGTGTTTAGCCTTACGACCGGTTATGTAATACCGACAACATCAAGCGCGGCGAATTGGGATTCCGCGTACAATGATAAAATCAATAGTGCATCAGTAACGGGAACCACTACAAAGACATTAACATTAACGCAACAAGACGGCGGAACCATAACCGCGTCATGGACCGACATAAACACCGACGCGGTCAATAGTGTATTTGGTAGAACCGGCG
>Ga0222713_10007597_pt1 | contig 10129 bp, 8 predicted proteins | sample C33_649DmetaG_FD_165061 | JGI IMG/M metagenome (GOLD analysis project Ga0222713, IMG submission 165061) | Estuarine water microbial communities from San Francisco Bay, California, United States - C33_649D | ecosystem: Environmental > Aquatic > Marine > Unclassified | place: USA: California... | reverse complement strand
TATTGTTAAGTCTTATCAAAGATTAGATGAGTTATCTAAAATTATAGAACAGTTTTCTTATCGTGTATTAAAAGAAGATTGTTTAGATTTACCAGATAAAATTTATATTAAGAGAGAAATTGAATTAACAAAAGAACAAATAAAATTATATCAATCTATGAAATTGATAGCCATGGCTGCGCTTAATGGTAAGACAGCTAAAGCTCCTCACGTATTAACTCAATTAATGAGATTACATCAAATAACTTGTGGCCATCTAACAACAGAATCAGGTGAGATAGTAGATATTGAAAATAATAGACTTGATGAACTTATGAAAATTTTAGAAGAAGTAGAAGGTAAAGTTATTATTTGGTCTTTTTATACACATGATATTAGAAAAATTTCAGCTATCGTAAAAAAAACTTATGGTGAAAATTCAATAGTAGAATATTATGGTAAGACAGAATCAGAGATTAGACAAGAAAGCATAGAGAAATTCCAAGATCCACGATCCCCGGTCCGATTTTTCGTGGGTAACCCACAAACAGGCGGGTATGGTATTACACTAACAGCCGCTAGTACTGTTATATATTATTCTAATGGATATGATTTAGAAAAGAGATTGCAATCAGAAGATAGAGCTCACAGAATTGGTCAAAAAAAATCAGTAACTTATATTGATCTAATTGCGGAGAAGACTGTTGATGAAAAGATCGTCAAAGCTCTCCGCAAAAAGATTAATATTGCTTCTGAAGTATTAGGTGAAGAATTAAGATCTTGGATTTAACCAATTAACTTCTTCTTCGTTGTAAGGCATCATTTATAATTATTATAAATTAAATATAAAAGTATTATAAAACAAACAATAAAAAATACTGTTATTGTAGTCATTATTTTACTTCTATTTTAACGCCTTCAATTTCTTTTGGTTCATTAAAACCAAATTTAATTTTAAGGATACCATCTTTCATTTCTGCTTCATCAACTATTGCATCTTTAGCTAATTGAAACTGTTTAAAGAATTCCCTATATGCTAAACCTTGTTTAATATATTCTGGTTGTTCTTTAAATAAAGAAGTTTTTCCTTCTACTGTTAAGATACCATCTTTAACTTCTACAAGTATATTTTCTTTATTATATCCAGCCAAACCAATTTCTAAACCGTATTTACCTTTTGAGTATTTTACTACGTTATAGAATGGAAATGATTGTACTTTTGACCACGTATCAAAAATACTTTCAAAAGAATCATCAAAAAATTTTGTTGATCCGTTGAATAATTGTTTGCTTAAATTATTGAAAACTTCAATGTTTGTCATAATTATCTCCTTTTAAAGCAAGTTAATTGGTTCATCCACATGATGCAACCTGCGATGTATATAAATATTATTTTTTAATTTTCAAGTACTGATTTTTCTCTTGTAATATGGCCAAGAACTGTGCCTTTGTGAATTCCTTCTTTGATTCTATATCCGTGAGTTCCACTTCCATTAATCTCAACTTCTTTTCTACTTTTTAACAATGCATTATTTTTCTTTTCTATTTCTTTATTTTCATAGTTTTTAACTATTGGATCAGTATAAGTTAATGTATGTAATTCCTTTAAATCATGTTCTCGGTCTAAAAACTTGTATTCTATTTTAGTAGTATTAAAATCTTTCTTTATCTTATTGCATATTGTTTCAGGATCAAATTCACCGCAAGAGTAAACATCAAACTGAAGTAAGGCGGGGTCGGGCTCATCCCAGACGTGCATTACTATATGAGACGTTTCAATGATTGCAGCACCTGTAATTCCGCGATTCCCGATCATATGAGAGTACTTCACGTATGGTCCCATCATAACCTTCATACCGATTTCTTCTATAAATTTCTTAAACCACTCTGTAAGAATAGCTTCATCCATTGGAGGATTTTTAGCTTCTGCTCGGACTATTAAATGTTTGTGTACTAAAATATTATTCATTAACGCGTCATACAACTTTTTGAAGTTAATGCAAGAAATTATTTTTAAACAAGAGGAGAATAAATTATCTTGCCATCTTGTCTAGATGCTTTAAGATACTGTCGTCTATTTTTGGCAGCAGAGTAGCTACAATGAATCCATCCAGAGTTAGGTTCATCAGGAGTCCAAAATTCAAGTATACATTGATCGTAGTCAAGATTTTTAACTATCCAATCACTTACATCCTTATTAGAAAGACCAAATACCTCAAAATCTGCGGCTTCACCACGAGTGTGTTGACTCTTACTAGATGATCCTATTCTTTCACAAAGCTCCGCTGATCTATATCCAGAACTAACTGTCATAGGTAAATTAAAATTATCTCTTACTGGCTGTAGTATGTATTGACAAAGTAGTTGTAGATTAAAGATGTGATCTTCATTTGGTTCGTTTGGTATTCCGAGTCTTATTGCTTCTTGAGATTTTGTTAACTCTTCTAACGTAAAGTTGTTACTTAACTTCATTTAAGTTTAAATAGAATAGCTATGAGAGTTAATGCGAGTGCGCCCATTCCTGTAAGCATGGCTTTTTGAATCCAATCTACTTTCTTTTCTATTTTGTAGATAGCACAGCTCATGTGTTTAAGATGATTATTTTTTATTACGGATATATCTTTTTTAAGATTATCTACTCTATTGTATAAATCTACCATATGTTCATCTAATCGTGATTTTATAATTCTCTTCATGCCGTTCTTTGTTTTTGTCTAATTATTTTTTCAGTTGGTGATAATAGCGCTTCTTCTACTTGTGTCAACTTTGTTAAAGGATTAACTTGATTACCTGCTACAGCTGTAGGTAAATTAATTTGTCCATATCCTGGTATTTGCGTAGGATTAGGTAATTGAGGTAATGATGAAACTGGTTCTAATGTAGGTTTAGCTAGGTTTTTAAATGGGTTTTCTAATTTAGGTATTGTTTCTTCTGTTAAAGGAACTCTAGATAATGTTCTTTGAATGCTATTTATAATAGGATTGGCTCCTATTAAGGGATTAGGTTCTCCTAATTTTGTAGCATTTTCAGAAAAAGTTTTTTGAATATCTTCAGATATATTTAAAGGATTAAATATTCCTAAATTAATACTTTCAAATTCTTTTTTAGAAACTCTTTCTGATGTCTTATTAATTATTTGATTAGATATTCCTAAAGTTTGAGCTGCTTTAATATCTTTGTATAAATCTTTTTTAACTTTAAATAATGCTCTATTAGAATTTATATATGCATCTACAATTTCTTCCGAAGTTACAGGACCACCTTTTAAAGTGTTTCTTGTAAATAATTGTCTTGATTCTCTAACTCCTTTTTGAAATTCAGCAACTTTAAAATCTAATCCACGTTCCACGTTTAATGGAACAGGTCTAAATCCTGTAAATCCAGCTAATTCATCACTTAAATTATAAGATTGGCCGTATTTATCATATTTACCTTTTTGTATTATATCTATTGGTTCAATAGCTAAATCTAATCTTTTAAATTGTTGATAGGATAAGGGAGCTTGTGCTTCAACTAAATGTCCAATAGCTGCTTTTAATTTATTTCCAGGTGTATCTTCTGGATTAAATACTTGATTACCTTCTCTTGTTCTTCCACCTCTAATAAATAAATCTGTAATAGCTTCTGTCCATATAGCTTCTTCAACAAAAGGTTTTCCAAGTTCACTTGATGCTGTTATAATTCCTTTCATAAAGTCGTCCATAATTCCGTCCTTATCTGTTCTACCTTCTGAAACAGCATTTATAACTGTTTGTATAGGTCTATATAAAACGTCATAAGCATTAGCATGACTAAAATCTATATACTTTAAATCTCCTGTTTCTTTATCTCTTATTGGAACTAATGTAGAATTTTTAGACCATAATGGAACATATCTTCTTAATGCTTCCAATTCATCTTCTGTAACATCGTACAATACTTTGGCTGTTTCAACTATTGCAGCAGGTATAGCTATAGATGTCGTGGCCATTCCAGCAAGTCTTTGATATCCAATACCAGCTAAAGGTTTAACTAATTCACCTTTATCATTTTTAACTTGCATTGTAATTTCGTCTATACCTCTTCTAACAATATTTGTAGACGTTCTTAATATTTCTGCTGGAAAAGATACAAAGTTACCAAACGGTAGTTTACGTAATCCTTTTATAAAATCTCCAACATAGTCATAATTTGGAATATTATTTCTAATTATATCTGCTGCTTCTTCTTCTAATTCTGTTGTTGTTTTTGTTATCCCTGATTTAACATAAGCTTTACCTAATCTTTGTTTTTCCATTGCCCAAGAAGTAATTTTCCAAAAATCATCTTCTGCAGTATATAAATCTTCAGAAACTTTTTTAAGTTTGGATAATGGTCTTAACATTAATCTTAAAAATTTATCAGAATTAACTGTTTCACCAAAACTAATGTCTTTTAATAAATTATTTAAATCACCAAGTGCAACGTTTTTATTAACCACACCTAATTCTAATAGTCTTCTGTATAATTCATTATTTTGTCTTGTTCCAGGTAATGCAGTTTGTAACGCAGAATATGCTTCACGCATTGCTGATGGAGTAGGTATGATACCATTAGCTGTTGCAAAAGCTCCGGCACTAATAAAATTTCTTACATGAGTGACAGGAGATAAAACTGTTTTGGCTAATTGAGAAGTTGCTTTTGGATATAAAATTAAATTTTCATATATTTTTCCAATCATGCTATCACTTCTTGTTTGTTCAGCTGTTTGTTCTAATGCATCAGCTATTTCATTAATTGCAAATTTACCATTAACGGGATTTGTAATTCCAGCTTCTAATGTTTTATTAGGATCAATATTAATTTTTTTAAAATCAGGTCCTAAATTTTGTAAAGCTTCTTCTTCAGTATCATAAAAAATACCTTTTCCTCTTTGTTTTAATTCATCTGATTTAGAAACAAGATCTTGAAAAAATTGATTACGTCTTGTTACTAAAGATAATCTTGCAGTTCCACCTAATATTGTTTGCATAGGATTTTTACTTTTACCTAAAAGTTCTTCTATAATTTTTCTATTTTCAGATGGTAAACTACTTAAAGAAGCAAATCCTCTATCTGTTACGGCATCATCTAATACAGTTTTACCTACAAAAAAATCAGGTATTTGAAATATTGGATCTGAAGGTTTATCCATTCTAAATCCTTTTGGAAGTCTTGCTGTTTTAACTAAACGATCTACAAAATAATTTGCTTGTTCATCTGTAAGATTTTTACCATTTTGTAAAGCAACTTGTTTAAACATATCTTTTGTTTTATTAATTGCTTCTTCAGCTGGTTTAAAATTAAAAAAAGGTATTAAAGATTTATTTTGAAATATGTCATAAGTAGATCCTAAATAATTTTTAAATTTATTACCAAACAATTTTTTAAAATCAGCTATATTTTCAGGATCTATTTTTCCACCAATAACACTAAACATATCACCCCATCCAGATCTTATAGCGCTTAAATTACCTAATATTTCTGCTATTGTTTCATCTTTTGCACCTGCTTGTTTTAAAGTATTTATTACACCTTGTTTTAAATTTTCATCTAAATTTCCAAATTTAACTTTTCCTACATCATCTAATACTGGTTCACCTGATAATAATAAATCATTTATTTTTGCTAATGTCTCTGTTCTTTGTTTTGCTGTTTGTTTATTAGCAACTGTTTTATAAGCAGGAAATATTTCATCAATGTTTTGATCTAAATCTCTTGATATTTGTTGTGCTAAATTAACATCTACGGATCTTCTACCTATTTGTTGTCTTTCAATATCAAAATATTCTTGAGTTTTTCCTCCTCTTGCTCTTACAAAAGATGCTATTTTATCTAAAGTTCTATCTATTTGATTATTACTAAATCTTAAATCTTTACCGCGTTGAGCTAATTTTTTAATACTAGTTCCTGCTCCTGCAACAACACCGCTAAATAAAGAACTTTCAGTTCCAAATTTAACTCTATTAATTAATTCTCTAGTAGGATCATAATCAGTTTCATTTTCACCTCTATTTAATTCAGTAGGACCTCCTAACAAATCTCCAAGAGTACCCATTTTTTCTACATCACCAACAAATACAGCATCTGATATACCTCCGCCAACAGCTCCTGCTGCAAAGGTTGCTAATTTTCCTTTTGTATTTAATTCTATTGCTTTATCAGTAGCTTCTCTTAATGCAGGATTACTTAATGTAAAATAATTTCCTGTTTTTTTTGCTTGTATTGCTGATTTAGCTAAATTAGATCCTAATTTAAAACCATAAGCACCAGGTACTCCAAGATTAACTAATGCTTGTGTTATTTTACCAGCAGTTGTTGCTTCTGCTTTTTCATCTAATTCTGTTAAATCGTCAAAAAATTTTTCTATTTCAGCAGCTTTATTTGTTCCTGCTCCTAAATCATAAAGAGTAGCACCTAATGAAAATGCACCTTTTGGTATTGAAATTAATCCTGATCCTATTCCTGATAAAATTGAACTAAATGTACTTACTTTATTATCTTTTTCAGCAGGTAATGTTTTATTCAATGAATCGAAATTTATTGATTCCATGATAAATTACTTATCCTAACTTTTGTAAACCAGATACACCTTTTCCTTTGGCATCAGGAACCGCATAATAAAATATTGAATCTGGTCCTTCGTATATACCACCTGGTCTTAAAGATGCTTGTAAAGTTGGATTTTTTTCAATTCCTTGAGGTAATACTCCAGCTGCAAAAGATCCTGGAATTCCTTTTATAAAATCAGTTAATGTTTCTTTATTTTTCATTCCATAAATAGCTAATCTTGCTTGTTCCTCTGCTCTTGCTTTTTCTGCTAACATTTTTCTTTGTATAGATAATTGACCAGCAGCTTGTTTAATATCTTTAGGTGTTTCAAATGCTTTTGATTTATTTATAGCTTCAAATATTTTTGGAGCAGCTTCTCTTAAATTTTTTCCTTGAAATATAGCAGGTGCTACATCTCCTAAAGCATTATAAATTGCTTGTGATTTAGCTTCATCATACCCCAAAGCTTCTCTATAAAGAGCAGCTTCTTCTAAAATTTCATCTCTTCTAGTTTTTTGTGGTGGTAATTGAGGTTCTAATCCTGTAATTTCATTTTTAACTCCGCTAGTAGTAGGACCTGAAATATCTTGTTGTGTTATATTTAATTTTTTAAAAATTTGATTTTGTTGATCTTGAGGTAAATTTTTAGTTGTGTCTAATATATTTTTAATTTGTTCATTTCTTTTAGCCATATTTTGTTTTGCATAATCTTCAATTCCACCAGGTCGCGTAAGATTTAAAATATTTCTTTGTTCATCTTTACTATATTGAGAAAAAAGTTTTCCAGGAGCAACAGTTGTTAATCCTGATGGGTCATCCATATATCCTTTCGGACTTGTTTCTTCTTGATATTTTAATATTTTTTGTTTTGCTTCTTTTACAGGATCATAAATTGTATCAAAAGAAGAAATTATTTCATCAACACTTGGTCCATATATAGGATCTTGAAATCCATATCTACCATCGGATGTTGGATTACCGTAAATAGTTCCACCACCAATTTGTCCACCATCTGCATAACCTTCATCTAATCCAGATGTAATCCCCGTTCCGCGACTATTTACTGGTCCACCTCTAAACATTGGTCTTCTTAAAATTTTACTCATTATCCGAATATTCCTCCCTTACCAAATAATTTACCTCCAATAGATGCAAGACCTATTCCTGTTCCTAAAGCAGTTTGTAAAGGACTAGCAGGTTGTTGAGGATTAAATGTTTGTACTTGTGTAGGGAAACCACCTACTAAACCTGTTAACTGTTGACCAACTAAACCATATCTAGTGTAAGGTTCAAATGCAGCTTCTCTTGCAGCAGCAGCTTGAGCGTCTAATATAGCTTGTTGTTGAGCTTGTTGTTGTTGACCTAAACCAGACACCCCTGCAATTTGTTGTCCTAATAATGAAGGTTGTAAACTTGCTAATCCTTGTTGATATTGACCTTGACCTTGTTGAGCTTGTGCTAGTTGTAATTGTTGTTGATAAGCTTGACTTGCTTGTTGTTGTGCTTGACCAAATCCTTGTTGTAATAATTGAGCTTGAAGCGCTGCTCTATCTTGTAAAGTTTGTGCACCATATTCTGCTCTTTGAACTCCTTCTCTTGCGCCACCAAAAGCTCCACCTGCAACAGCTTGAGCATTTTGACCAGCCATAGCTATTTGTCTCTGTCTATCAAATTCAGTTAAAGTTGTATCCATAACTTGTTGTTGATATGGAGACATAAATTGTTGATATGCTTGTGGACCCATGTATTGAGATGCACCACCTAAAGTAGTTTGTGATTGTTGTCCTAATTGTTCAGCACCTGTTAGATATTGTTGATAACCACCTAATCCACTAGCAAGTCCTCTAGCTTGTTGTTGTAAAGCAGTTTCTGGTGCAACTTGTTGTGCATATGATGTAGTATTAATTGCGGCAGAAGTTGCAAGTAAAGGTAATAATCTTTCACTTAATGCAGTAAGTGCTCCTTGTATATAAGGAGAAGGTAAATTTTGTTGTATCGATGTAGGTGTTGGATCTGCCATATTAAGCCCTAGCTTCTAGTTGATTCATGATTTGATACATTCTTTTTGCACCTTTTCTAACATCTCCACCACCTGCATTTTTAACAGCTTTTGCAGTAAATACAAATTCATTTTTTGAAAGTCTTGCAGGAACATCATCTGCACGTTCTTTTCTTCCTATTGGAACAAATCCACCTTTAGCTCTTAAATCCATTTCAACAGGCATACCACCCATTTTTAAATTCATTAAGCCGTATTCTGCTTTACCACCACCAGCAAATCCAGATCTTGTTATAGCACTTGATATTTCATCTTCAGTAAATCCAGCTGTTTGCATAGCTGATCTAATATAATCTATTTGAGCTTGTCTATTTGCTCTAACTTCACCTCCTAAAAGAGCTTGTTGTTGTTGATATTTTTTATTAGCATCTATCGCTGCATTATAAGCTTGTTCAGTAAAAGTTGTTGCTGCTGGAATTGCTAAAGTTTTAGAAGCTCCTAATGGATCATTTAAAAAAGAAACTCCACCTTCAGGAACTTCTAAAAATTTAGCTCCAGATTGTAATCCACTTGTAACTAAATTTTGTGCATTTTGTAATGTTGTTGGTGGTGTTAAAATTGAATCCGGTGGTAGCATAGAACCTTCTGGTCCAAATGTTTGAGCAATTTTCGCTGCATCTGCCGCTGTGAATGCTTGATTAGCTGCCGAAGTATTATATCCTAATTGACCTAAATCATCTATTCCAGCAAAAGAAGGAGATATATTTCCTAATATTTGATTTCCACCTAAAGCTTCAAAACTTCCAGGTGTTGATAATCCCGCAGATAATACTGTTGCAGCTAATGAAGGTAATCTTAATCCACGTTCCGCGGCTCCTTCTTGAGAAAGATCTGCTCCTGCTTTTAAAACTCCAGCACCAACCATACCCGGTATTGACAATCCTCCTATAGTTCCAGAAGCACCCAACATTGAACCAAGTCCTGCTGTAAATCCAGGAAACATAAATGGAGCAAAAGCGGCTGCGTAAGGTAATATAGGTTTGATTTCGTTTGGTACTACTTTGTCTAAAACTTTAGCTATTGGTTTTGTAATTTTTCTAACTAACTTACCAAAACCATATCTTTGTCTTCCATATTGATCTATATAACCACCACCTTGATATTCAGGTAAAGATGTTAAACCGCTATTTGTGTAATACATTGAATTTTGCATATAATTAATAATATAATAAATGGGGCAAGTTGGCTAGTCTTGATTTAAGCCGAAACGTTGAATTTACTACTCTTTTGGCTTATCGTCAATCGGTTTTTGTTTAGCAAACATCATGTTTAAACTACCATGAAATGCATGCGATCCGAAATGCGTTAGTGGAGTTTGTGTATCCGCGTATATTTTACCGCCAATATTAGTCCATAATCTGCAGAAAGCAATGTCTTCACCAAGGTATCCGTTTTCAGGATCTTGTGCTGTTTCAAAGAATGTATACCAACCTTTTTCCATAGTCTCTACTTTATTACCTACTAATTGTTTATTAACTGTTTTTCGTTCTGGATATTTCTCTGCAAGTTTTTCAAATACTTCTCTTTTAATCATCATGAATC
>Ga0222713_10007595_pt1 | contig 10130 bp, 13 predicted proteins | sample C33_649DmetaG_FD_165061 | JGI IMG/M metagenome (GOLD analysis project Ga0222713, IMG submission 165061) | Estuarine water microbial communities from San Francisco Bay, California, United States - C33_649D | ecosystem: Environmental > Aquatic > Marine > Unclassified | place: USA: California... | reverse complement strand
TTGCGCAACTCAAGCCCGGAACAAGTACCCGCTTCCGGTTCCTGCGCGAGGGCAAGCAGCTCGATCTGAACATCGTGATCGGCAAGCGCCCCAAGGCGCAGCGCCAGGAGTGACGACAGCGATCGCCACACGCCGCTGCGGTCAGTCGCCCGAGGTGGACTCCTCGGCGGAATCCTTGTCCGGAGCCCTGCTGCGAGCCTTCAGAAAACCCGCCATAAAAATGCCCAGTTCATAAAGCAGGCAAAGCGGCACCGCCAGCATGAACTGCGACAGCACGTCTGGCGGAGTCAGCACCGCGGCGACGATAAACGCCCCGACGACCACATAGCGACGCGCCTGACGCAACTGCTCTACGGTCACGAAACCGAGCTTGACCAGCAACATCTCGACGACCGGAACCTCGAAGGTCAGCCCGAAGCCGAAGAAGATTGCCAGAGTGAAGTCCCAGTACTTTTGCAGATCCTGGAGGGTTTCGGCGCCGGTGCGCTCCGACATCGCGATGAAGAACTTGTAGGCCGCCGGCAGCACGAAGGTGTAGGCAAACGCGATGCCGACCACCAGAAAAAACACGCTCGAAAAGATCAATGGCAGCGCGAACTTCTTTTCGTGCTCGTACAGACCGGGCGCCACGAAAGCCCAGGCCTGGTACAGGATCCAAGGCAGGGAAAGCAGCACCGCGGTCAGAAAGGCAACCTTGGTCAGCGTGAAAAATGCTCCTGCCTGGTCGGTGAAGATCGGCCGGGAGCCTTCCGGCAGCGCCTGGTAAAGCGGCTGCGACAGAAACTTCATGATTTCGCCGGAGAAATAAAAGCAGACGGCGAACAACACCAGCACCATCAACAGCGCCCGGATCATGCGATCGCGCAGTTCGACCAGATGCGAAACGAAGCTTTCTTCCTGGCTCATCGATTCATGACCTGGCAATGACCGGATCGCTCAGCGACGCCGGGGCAGCTTATGACCAAGCGCCTTGGCCCGCTCGTGTCGACGCTCGACGACCTTTTCGCGCGAGCGCCGGATGGCGTAGACCTTGTCCCAGTCGGTGAGTGTTTCCGACCCGGAGCTACTCGACGCTTGTGTGCCATCGACCGAACCGGAAATCGAATCGAATTCCGACTGCGCCTGATCGACCGCGCTGCGAAACGAATTTTCCATGCTGCCAGCAGCATCCTTGACCTCGGTTTGCAGCTTGCGCAGTTCGTCCAGGTCCATCTGCCGATTGATATCGGATTTCACGTCACTGACGTAGCGCTGCAACTTGCCGATCCACTGCCCGGCCTGGCGCGCCACCTTGGGCAAGCGCTCAGGACCCAGCACGATCAGGCCCATGACGGCGATAACGACCAGTTCTGAAAAACCGAAGTCGAACATGGATCAACGATCAGAAAAGCGCTATCGGCAGCCTGGCCGAAATCCGGCCCGCAAGCGACCAGAGCGGCCGCAGCGGGCCGCTCGCCGTTCGCATCTTGCTGGATGCGGGCCAGTCAGCTCTTTTCCTTGGCCTCGACGTCGATGGTTCGGGCATTGGTGGCGGCCGGTTTGCTCTCGGCCTCGACCTGGTCGGCGCCGTCCTTCATGCCCTGCTTGAAGCCCTTGACCGCACCGCCAAGGTCTGAGCCGATGTTGCGCAGCTTTTTGGTGCCAAAGACCAGCATGATGATGATCAACACGATCAGCCAGTGCCAGATGCTAAAGGATCCCATATGCAACTCCTGGGGCTCGCCCGATAGGCAAGCTGCCGTTTTTAATGCTGGCGAAGAATGCCGGAGCCCAGGGGCTCAGGTCCGCCAAGTACATGGACGTGCAGATGATACACCTCCTGCCTGCCCACTCTGCCATTGTTGATGATGACCCTGAAGCCATCGGCACAACCCTGCTCGCGGGCCAGTTGCCCCGCCATTGCGAGCATCTTGCCCAGGACCTGCTGATGGCGCATGTCCGCGTCGTAGAGATTTTCGACATGCACTTTCGGGATGATCAGAAAATGCACTGGCGCCGACGGGTTGATGTCGTGAAAGGCGAGAATGTCGTCGTCTTCGTAAACCTTGCGGCTGGGGATCGCGCCCTGCACGATCTTGCAAAAAATGCAGTCGGGTTTGTGATTCATCTCGAATAGGCCCATAGGTAATCGAAGGCCTCGCGGCCGCCTGGCATAACGGTACCTGCAGCCCGATCAGCAATGCAACCCGATGCGAAGCCGAATCCCGATGTCGCCAGACGCCTGATCGCGGCTTGCCCGGCGCACTCAGGAGCGATCGGCTTCGTCCGCATCGCGCTGGACCGCCTTGCGCAGCGCCTTTTCCTCAAGTCCGGACAGCCCCTCTCGGCGCGCGAGCTCGGCCAGCACCTGCTCCGGACCCAGGCCGTGCTGGGCCAGCATGATCAGGCAATGGAACCAAAGGTCGGCAGTCTCGTAGACGATCTTTTCCGGTACGCCGTCCTTGGCCGCCATCACGGTCTCGGTCGCCTCTTCGCCGATCTTCTTGAGCACCGCATCCGGCCCTTTGGCGAACAAGCGCGCAACATAGGACTTGTCCGGATCGGCGTCGCGCCGTGACTCCACGACCCGCGCCAGCCTGGCCAAAGTGTCGTTCATGCTGCTCATCGAAGCCCGCCCGCTACTTGTAGATGGTTTCCGGGTCGCGAAGCACCGGGTCAACCGCAACCCACTGCCCGTCCTCGAGCCGGCTAAAGAAGCATGAATGCCGACCCGTGTGGCAGGCGATGCCGCCCTGTTGTTCGACCTTCATCAAAATCACGTCGCCGTCACAGTCGAGCCGAAGCTCCCGCACCCGTTGTACATGACCGGACTCTTCGCCCTTGCGCCAGAGCCGGCCCCGCGAACGGGACCAGTAGACCGCCCGACCGGTCGCCGCGGTCTGTGCGAGCGCCTCGCGATTCATCCAGGCGACCATCAGGATCCGCTCGCTGCCGAGCTCCTGCGCAATCGCAGTGACCAGACCTGCCGCATCCCAGCGAACCGCATCGAGCCAGGATTCAGACAGGTTACCGCCGGACATGTCAGTGCCACCAGCCTGGTCAGCCCCAGAAGTCATCGCGTAGTTCTCCGCAACGGGTTCAATCCAGGCGCACCGGGATGCCGCGCGCGGCCATGTACTCCTTGGCCTCGCGAACTGTATGTTCACCGAAGTGAAAGATGCTCGCGGCCAGCACCGCATCGGCCCGTCCTTCGGAGACCCCGTCGGCCAGGTGCTGCAGCGAGCCAACTCCGCCGGATGCGATGACCGGCACACGGACAGCGTCGCTGACCGCCCGAGTCAGTGCAAGGTCAAAACCCTGGCGGGTGCCATCGCGATCCATGCTGGTGAGCAGGATCTCTCCCGCCCCAAGGCGCTCGACCTCACCAGCCCATTCGATTGCGTCCAGACCGGTCGCCTTGCGCCCGCCATGAGTGAAGACCTCCCAGCCACCGCCGGGGCGTGCCTTCGCGTCGATCGCAACGACGATGCATTGCGCGCCGTAGCGCGCGCTGGCTTCGCCGATCAGCTCGGGATTCTGCACTCCGGCGGTATTGATCGAGATCTTGTCGGCGCCTGCGTTCAGCAGCCGACGCACGTCGGATACCGCACGCACGCCGCCGCCAACCGTGAGCGGGATGAACACTTGCTCAGCCACCGATTCGATGACATGCAGGATGATGTCGCGCTCGTCGCTCGACGCGGTGATGTCCAGGAAGGTGAGCTCATCTGCGCCCTGCTCGTCGTAGCGGCGGGAAATTTCCACCGGATCGCCGGCGTCGCGCAGTTCGACGAAATTGACCCCTTTGACCACTCTGCCGGCGGTCACGTCCAGACACGGGATGATGCGTTTGGTCAGCACGTCGCTCAGCCAGGCCCGTTCAGTTCGTCGGCACGCTGCTGCGCCGCCTGAAAATCGAGCGTACCTTCATAGATCGCTCGCCCGAGGATCGCTCCGGCCACGCCTTCGTCCTCGACGGCGCATAAATTCTCAACATCTGCCAGATTGGTCATGCCGCCCGAGGCGATCACCGGGATGCTCAGTTCTCGCGCCAACCGGACCGTGGCCTCGATATTGACGCCGGACAACATGCCATCACGGCCAATGTCGGTGTAGATGATCGCCTCGACGCCATAGCCTTCGAACTTGCGGCCCAGGTCGAGCACATCATGCCCGGTCAGCTTGCTCCAGCCATCGGTGGCAACCTTGCCGTCTTTCGCGTCGAGACCGACGATCACCTGGCCGGGAAAGGCACTGCAGGCATCGTGCAGAAAGCCCGGGTTCTTGACCGCTGCAGTACCGATGATCACGTAGCTGATGCCACTGTCCAGATAGCGCTCAATGGTGTCCAGGTCACGAATGCCACCGCCAAGTTGCACCGGCACGCGGGCACCGACCGCATCGACGATCGCACGAATCGCCGATTCGTTCTTCGGCTTACCGGCGATTGCGCCGTTCAGATCGACCAGATGCAGCCTGCGCGCGCCCTGCTCGACCCACTTGGACGCCATTTCGGCAGGGTCTTCGGAGAACACGGTGGCGTCGTTCATGTCACCTTGACGCAGGCGAACACAACGCCCGTCCTTCAGGTCGATCGCAGGAATCAGCAGCATGTCTGGGTAGGCAAAGTCGGCGGGGTGAGCGGGCTGGAAGTGTGCCTTGACGTCAGGAACCGGCCAAAATTTGCCGGAATCCGACTCTCGGCGCTAGGGCTTCCAGTTGATGAAGTTTTCGTAAAGACGCAGCCCGTTGGCCGCACTCTTTTCCGGATGAAACTGGGTGGCAAAAATATTATCCCGGGCCACGGCGCAGGTAAAGACGAGTCCGTAATCGGAGGTCCCGACTGTCAGCTCGTCGAGTGCAGGAACCGCGAAGAAACTATGCACGAAATAAAAGTAGGCACCGTCGGGAACCTGGTTCCAAAGCGGATGCGCCCGGGCCTGGCGGACGCGGTTCCAGCCCATGTGCGGCACCTTCAGGCGTGAGCCATCGGGACGATGCATCGACTCTGGCGCAAAGCGCAGTACCTTGCCGGGAAACACGCCAAGACCGGGCGTATTGCCCTCGGCGCTCCAGTCGAACAGCATTTGTTCGCCGACACAGACACCGAACAGCGGCTTGCTGCGTGCCGCGCGGAGCACCGCATCGCGCAGACCCGATTCATCAAGATGCCGGATGCAGTCCGGCATTGCCCCCTGTCCCGGGAACACGACCCTCTCGGCGGAATCCACGACGCTGGCGTCGCTGGTGACAATCACGCGCGCCTTCGGGGCGACATGCTCGAGGGCCTTGGCCACCGAACGCAGGTTGCCCATGCCATAGTCGACAACCGCAATCACCCCCACAGCCGCTCACTCCGCCAGGCAGCGCCAACAGGCGCAACGATGCCACCGCGCACTACAAGGACTCCTTGGTCGACGGAATGCGACCGCCAAGGCGCGGATCGGGTTCGATTGCGGCACGCAGTGCCCGGGCAAAGGCCTTGAACACGGTTTCGCATTGATGGTGCGCGTTAACGCCGCGCAGGTTGTCGATATGCAGGGTGACCAGTGCGTGATTGACGAAGCCCTGGAAGAATTCGCGAGCGAGGTCGACATCGAAATCACCGATCCGGGCGCGAGTAAATTCAACCCCCCACTCAAGCCCGGGGCGCCCAGACAGATCAATGACCACCCGCGACAAGGCCTCATCCAGCGGGACGTAGGCATGACCGTAGCGTCGGATGCCTTTCTTGTCGCCAAGCGCCTTGGTAAACGCCTGACCCAGCGTAATGCCGATGTCCTCGACGGTGTGGTGCGCATCGATGTGCAGGTCGCCACGCGCCGAGATTTCAAGGTCGATCAGGCCGTGGCGAGCGATCTGGTCAAGCATGTGATCCAGGAACGGCACGCCGGAATCGAGAGACGCGATTCCGGTGCCGTCCAGACCGATCTTGACGCGAATCTGGGTCTCGGCGGTGTTGCGCTCGATCTCGGCGCTTCGATTGATAGTCATTTGGCAAGCACCTGTGACAGCGCGCCGACCAGCGCCTCGGATTCGGCGGGGGTGCCGATGGTCAGGCGCAGGCAGTTGGCGAGTAAGGAATGCATTTTACCGACGTCCTTGACCAGCACTCCACGATCGAGCAGACCGCGCCAGGTGGCCGGTCCATCGACCACGCGCACCAGCAGGAAGTTGGCCTGCGACGGGTAGACACTGACACCGGAAAACCCGGCAAGCCGCGTAGCCAGTGCTTGCCGCTCATCGCGAATCTTTGCCGCCTGCGCATCGAGTTCGTCGGCATGCTCGATCGCAAACAGCGCCGCCGTCTCGGTCAGCACGTTGATGTTGTACGGCGGGCGGACCTTCTCGAGCTGATCGGTCCAGGCACGAGCACCCGCCAGGTAACCAAGCCGGATGCCGGCCAACCCGAGCTTGGAGACGGTGCGCATCAGAATCAGGTTCGGATATTCGGGCAGGCGCGCCATCCAGGAATTCGCGGCGAATGGCTGGTAGGCCTCGTCGAGCACGACCACCCCCGGTGCCTCGCGGAGGATCGCCTCGATCGCACTGTCATCGAAGCAATTGCCGGTCGGATTGTTCGGATAGGCGAGATAGACGACCGCGGGCCGATGCTGGCGGATCGCAGCAAGCATCGCCGGCAGATCGAGCGAAAAATCTTCGGCGAGCGGCACCCCGATAAAGCCACAGCCGGCAAGACGAGCAGACATCTCGTACATCACGAAGGAAGGAGCAGGCGCGAGCACGCAAGCACCCGGCTGCGCGATCGCAACCGACAACATCGAGATCAGTTCGTCGGAACCGTTGCCCAGCACCAATTCGAAGCCAGCGGGCACGCCAAAGCGCGCAGCGATCGCCTGTTTGAGCCTCGCATAGCTGGGAACCGGATAGCGATTGAGCGCGACCTGCGCCAGACGGCGGCCAAGTTCATCGCGCAATCCCTGCGGCAGCTGATACGGATTCTCCATCGCGTCGAGCTTGACCAGGCCGGTGGAATCCGGGACGTGATACGCGGACATCGCACGAACATCGGCGCGCAAGACACGCTCGACGTAGCTGCTGGCGTCCAGCCGATCGGCTGCATGGCTCATGCCGGCTCCTGAATGTTCAACTCGACAGGCGCATCCGAGCGCTGGCTGCGTGCGCCTGAAGGCCTTCGCCATCGGCCAGCGTGCCAGCGATCTGACCGAGCACCTGCGCGCCCTCGCGCGAGACTTCGATAATGCTCGAGCGCTTCTGGAAGTCGTAGACACCCAGCGGCGAGGAAAAGCGTGCAGTGCGCATCGTCGGCAGCACATGATTTGGGCCGGCGCAGTAATCGCCAAGCGATTCGGATGACCAGGGACCGAGGAACAATGCACCGGCATGCCGGATCTGCTCTGCCCACGCAGCCGCATCACGTGCCGAAATCTCCAGGTGCTCGGGAGCAATCCGCGACGCAATCTCGCAGGCCTCACGCATGTCGCGCACCTTGATCAGCGCTCCACGATCAGCCAGCGACCTTGCAATCGTCTCGCGACGCTGCATCTGCGGCAGCAATCGGGTGATCGCTCGATGCACCTGGTCGATGTAGTCGGCGTCCGGGCACAGCAGGATCGACTGCGCCATTTCGTCATGCTCGGCCTGCGAGAATAGGTCCATCGCGACCCAGTCGGGTTCGGTACTGCCATCGGCAAGAATCAGGATCTCGCTCGGCCCGGCAATCATGTCGATGCCGACCGTGCCAAACACCCGCCGCTTGGCCTCCGCCACGTAGGCATTGCCCGGACCGACGATCTTGTCGACTGCCGGGACGGTCGCAGTGCCATACGCCAACGCTCCGACCGCCTGCGCTCCGCCAATCGTGAATACCCGATCGACACCCGCAATCGCAGCGGCGGCCAGCACCATGCCGTTGCGCACGCCGTCCGGGGTTGGAACAACCATGATCAGTTCGGGAACTCCCGCGACCTTCGCCGGAATGGCGTTCATCAACACCGACGAAGGATAGGCGGCCTTGCCCCCAGGCACATACAGACCCACACGGTCGAGCGCAGTCACACGCTGGCCGAGCCGAGTGCCATCCGGCTCGGTATAGCTCCAGGAGTCGGCACGCTGACGATCATGAAACAGGCGCACGCGCGTCGCTGCAGCCTGCAGCGCATCACGGCGAACCGGATCGAGCGCATCGAGTGCCTGCTGGAGATCCTCGCGCGACAGTTCGAGCGCCGCAGCATTCGCCACGTCGAGCCTGTCGAAGCGGCGCGTGTACTCGAGCAGCGCTTCATCGCCACGCGCGCGGACATCGGCCAGGATCTGTGCGACCGTCTGCTCGATCCGGGAGTCCTGGGTGGCCTCGTAGGCGAGCAGGCGTGTCAGGCTCTGTTCGAAGTCGGAGTTCTCACTGTCCAGGCGGCTGATTTCGGCAAGCTGCATCTTGGCTCAACCCTGGTCGACGGCCTGCGCGAGGGCGGCCAACAGCGGCCGGATCTGCGTCGCCTTGGTTTTCAGTGAGGCCTGATTGACGATCAGGCGTGACGAGATCGGCATGATCTCCTCGACCTCGACCAGATTGTTTGCCTTGAGCGTACTGCCGGTGCTGACGATGTCGACGATCGCATCGGCCAGCCCCACCAGCGGAGCCAGTTCCATCGAGCCGTACAGCTTGATCAGGTCGACATGCACGCCCTTGTCGGCGAAGTGGCGGCGTGCGGTCTCGACGAACTTGGTCGCGACCCGCAGCCGTGCGCCGCGACGCACCGCGGATGCATAGTCGAAGTCGCGCGCAGCAGCGACGCACATCCGGCAGCGTCCGATCCGCAGATCGATCGGCTGGTACAGCCCGTCGCCGCCGTGCTCGAGCAGAACATCCTTGCCGGCAACACCCAGGTCGGCGGCACCGTACTGCACGTAGGTTGGAACGTCGCTGGCCCGCACGACGATCATTCGCAGCTGTGGATCGCCGGTGGGCAGAATCAGGCGACGTGACTCGATCACCGACGGGTCGACCGCGATGCCGGCCGCGGCCAGCAGCGGAACCGTGTCGTCAAAAATGCGCCCCTTGGACAGCGCAAGCGTGATCATCGAGTTGCCTTCCATGGTTCTGCTCAGGCGAGCCTGCGGATCCGTGCGCCGACTGCCGACAGCTTCGCTTCCATCGACTCGTAGCCACGGTCAAGGTGGTAGATCCGATCGACGACGGTTTCACCATCGGCAACGAGCCCGGCGATCACCAGGCCGGCCGAAGCACGCAGGTCTGTCGCCATGACCGCCGCACCGGACAGACGCTCGACACCGCGCACGATCGCGGTATTGCCTTCGATGGCGATATCGGCGCCAAGACGCTGCATCTCGAGCACATGCATGAAGCGGTTCTCGAAGATGGTTTCAGTGATGATGCCGGTTCCCTGCGCGATCGTGTTCAGCGCCATCAGCTGCGCCTGCATGTCGGTGGCGAAACCGGGAAATGGCGCAGTGCGCAGATCCACCGCCGAGGGACGGCGCTTCATCGACAGCTCGATCCAGTCGTCCCCGCACAGGATTTCAGCACCGGTTTCACGCAATTTGTCGAGCGTCGCGTCCATCGTGGACGGCGACGCACCGGTCAGCCGCAAGCGGCCACCGGTGGCGGCAACCGCACAAAGAAAGGTACCCGCCTCGATGCGATCGGGCATCACCCGATGACTGGCTCCGTGCAATGCGGCGACGCCCTGAACCACGATCCGGTCGGTGCCGGCTCCCTGGATACGGGCGCCCATTGCAACCAGTGCCTGGGCCAGGTCGACAACCTCGGGTTCGCGCGCAGCGTTCTCGATGACGGTCTCACCCTGCGCCAGCGTCGCGGCCATCATCAGGTTCTCGGTGCCGGTGACGGTGACCATGTCGGTCACGATTCGTGCGCCCCGAAGCCTCGAGGCCCGGGCAACGACATAGCCGTGCTCGATCTCGATGGCGGCACCCATCGCCTGCAAACCCTTGATGTGCTGATCGACCGGGCGCTGACCGATCGCGCAGCCGCCTGGCAAGGACACCCGTGCTTCACCAAAGCGCGCCAGCAGCGGACCGAGCACCAGGATCGACGCACGCATCGTGCGCACCAGTTCGTACGGTGCGTCAGGCGAATCAACGCGGCTCGCATCTAGGCTGACGCAGTCACCCTCATGTGAACAGCG
>Ga0222713_10007593_pt1 | contig 10132 bp, 6 predicted proteins | sample C33_649DmetaG_FD_165061 | JGI IMG/M metagenome (GOLD analysis project Ga0222713, IMG submission 165061) | Estuarine water microbial communities from San Francisco Bay, California, United States - C33_649D | ecosystem: Environmental > Aquatic > Marine > Unclassified | place: USA: California... | reverse complement strand
AAAGTTAGGTCAAGGCTTTGTATTTGTTTCCCTTCCTGAAAGGTAGACGGCTAAATCCCCCTATTTTTGTGCCCTTGGCAACAAAATGGTTTTGGTCGATGGCAGCTTTGCTGCTGCTTGCTTTCCCGGTTTTAGGGCAGACCGATAAAGGCGACGTGCGCGGTTTCGTGTACAACAGCGAGAACGGAGACCGACTGGCCGGCGCTCAAGTGTGGATTCCCGAAATCAACCGGGCTCCCAGTGTGCGGGGTCGCAGCATTTTGGCTGATGCCGATGGTTTTTTCGCCTTGACGGGCATCGTGGCCGGTTCGTATACTTTGATGGCGACCGCTCCGGGTTTCGATACCCTGAGCTTCGAGATTTTGGTTCGCGCCGGGGCCAATACCAAGCAAGACATCTACCTGCATGGAGGGCAGCTCATCGAACAGGTTGAGATTACGGCCAGAGCCAACCGCAAGCAAACCCTAGTGGGAGCCACGAATATTGATCCCAAAGCCATTGCTCGCCTCCCTTCGGTCGGCGGAGAACCCGATATCGTACAATACCTCCAAGTACTGCCTGGGGTGGTGTTCAGCGGGGACCAAGGCGGTCAATTGTACATCAGAGGTGGCTCGCCAGTCATGAATAAAGTATTATTCGATGGCATGACCATCTACAATCCCTTTCACAGCATTGGCTTGTTTTCGGTATTCGATACCGATCTAATTCAAAGTGCCGATGTGTATTCAGCCGGTTTTGGCGCTGAATACGGCGGTCGCATTTCGGCCGTAGTGGACATCAAGTCGCGAGACGGGGACCGCAATCGTTTTCGCGGCAAAACCTCGGTCAATACATTCACCAGCAAACTCCTGTTGGAAGGTCCATTGAAGAAATTTCAACGCTACGATGGAAACAGTTCCTTCGCCGTGAGTTACCGAAATTCCTATTTGAAGCAGTCCTCCAAATTGCTATATAACTACGCCAATCCCGATCGATTGCCTTACAACTTTGGCGATTTGTTTGTCAAGTTGAACGCCAATTCAGCCAACGGTGGTTACAGCCGTTTGTATGCCTTTCATTTTACTGACGATGTGAACTTTCCAGGTTCTACGCATTACAACTGGGCGAGCACTGGGTTTGGAGGCAAATTCATGGTGGTTCCTGAACAGGCCAAAACCCGCGTAGACGGTTTCTTTCTGTATTCCAACTACCGCATTCAACAAATGGAAAGCGATGCCCGGCCCCGGGAAAGTTCCATTGGGGGCTTCAACATGGGCATGAATTTCTTGTACAATTTCAAGAAAGATGAATTCAAGTGGGGCTTGGAGATGAACGGTTTTCAAACCAATTTTCAGCTTTACAATTCGAACAACCGCCGCATTGAGCAGCAAGAAAGCACCACCGAAATCAACCTGTTTGGCAATTACAAAATCATCAGAAAGAAACTGCTTGCAGACTTGGGCCTTCGTTGGCAGTATTACGCATCTTTGTCCAACGGCAGCTTGGAGCCTCGTTTGCAACTGCGATACATGCCCTTCAAAGGGGTAGGTTTCAAATTCGCGGCGGGCTTGTACTCCCAAAACCTGTTGTCGGCCATTTCCGATCGCGATGTAGTGAACTTGTTCTATGGATTCCTGTCAGGTCCCGATAATTTGCCCAAAACCTTCTTGGGGGATCCCGTGACCCACCGCCTTCAAAAAGCCGGTCATTTGGTAGCGGGGATGGATTACCGCTTGACCCGAAAAAGCAGCATCAATTTGGAGAGTTTCTACAAGGATTTCAGCCAAATTACCAATATCAATCGCTCCAAATTGTTCGAAGATGATGAGTTCAACCAAGACAAGGACGCTCGCCTGAGGCAGGATTACATCATTGAAAGGGGCGAAGCCTATGGCGGCGATATTTCCTACAAATTCGAAGACAAACGCCTGTATGTCTGGTTGGTGTATTCGCTGACATGGGTCAATCGAAACGACGGGTACCTGAAATACCAACCCATTTTTGATCGCCGCCACAATGCCAATGCCATGATTTCCTACACGGCTGGAAAACGCAGTCCCGTTGATTTCTCGCTTCGCTGGAACTTCGGCAGTGGTTTCCCCTTTACCCAAACCCAAGGCTATTACGAAAAGTACGATTTTTCAAATGGCATTGGGTCAGACTATGTCAACAGCAATGGGGAGTTGGGGGTGGTTTATGCTTCATTGAATCAGGGCCGACTGCCGTATTACCATCGCTTAGACTTTTCGGCTAAGCACAGCTGGAAGTTGGATGCCCAACGCAAAGTCACGGCCAATTTCAGTTTGACCAACGTGTATAACCGCGCCAATATTTTCTACTACGACCGCATTCAACAAAAGCGAGTCGATCAGTTGCCCATTTTGCCCGCTGTGGGCTTTCAATACGAATTTTAAGCGTCTTCGCTGATCTTTTTAATGGCCTGCAATTTCAGTAGGGCTTCGATCGGGCTGAGTGTATTGATGTCGAGTTGCTGCAGTTCTTTTTTGAGTTGTTCCATGCGCGGGTCAGGAGCTTGGAACATGTTGAGTTGGTAAACGGGTTTGGATTCAGCTTTTGAGAGCGATTTTCGACGGTCAACGGCAGAACGAGTCTTTTCCAATTCGCTCAACAACTCACTGGCTCTCAGCAAGACTTGGTTGGGAATGCCCGCCAATTGGGCCACATGTATGCCGAAGCTGTGTTCGCTACCACCGGGCTTTAAGGTGCGCAAGAAAATGATCTGTTGCCCTTTTTCCAGCACTTCTATGTGGAAATTCTGTACTCCCTCGAGTTTGGATTCCAATTCGTTGAGTTCGTGGTAATGGGTAGCGAATAAGGTTTTGGGTTTGCTGGGGTGGCTTTGCAAGAATTCGGCTATGGCCCAGGCCAAGGAGACTCCATCGTAGGTGCTGGTCCCGCGACCAATTTCGTCTAACAAGACCAATGATCGTTCCGATAAATTGTTCAAAATGGAAGCGGTTTCGCTCATTTCGACCATGAAGGTTGATTCACCCACCGAGACGTTGTCGCTGGCCCCCACTCGGGTATAAATCTTGTCGACCAATCCAATCCTGGCTGAATCGCAAGGAACGAAAGAACCCATTTGGGCCAAAATCACGCACAAGGCGGTTTGCCTCAAGATGGCTGATTTTCCGCTCATGTTCGGCCCTGTTAAAATCATGATTTGACGTTGATTGGGCCCCATAGCTATGTCATTGGGAACGTAGTGCTGGTCAGCCTTGAGCTGCAATTCGATGACGGGGTGGCGAGCGCCTTTCAAGTCCAATTCCAGGCCTTCATGTACCTGGGGTTTGCAGTATCGATGTGCCTTGGCTATGTGGGCAAATCCCATGAAGCAATCCCATTCGGCTAGGCGCTGGGAAAGGGCACGAACGGGCTCCACATGGGCCAAGAGGTCATTGAGCAGCAATTCCCAAAGTTCTGACTCCAAAGCATCCATACGGTCTTGGGCCGATAGAATTTTTTCTTCGTACTCTTTGAGTTCAGCCGTAATGTAGCGTTCAGCGTTGGTAAGGGTTTGCTTGCGAATCCAATCTTCGGGTACCTTGTCTTTGTGGGCGTGGGTTACTTCGAGATAATAGCCGAACACATTGTTGAAGCCAATTTTCAGCGAGGGTATTCCCGTGCGATCCGATTCGCGTTTTTGAATGTCCAGCAAGCGTTCTTTTCCATGGGTGGCCAAGTCGCGCAGCTCCAGCAGCTCAGGGTGGCATTCTGATTGAAAAACCCCGCCTTTGCTGAAAACAGCAGGGGCATCGGTCGAAATTTGGCTGTCAATCAAGGTTTCCAGAGCCCGGGTATCGGGGAAGGCCTGAGCCGCTTCAGATAATCGACTGTGGCTCAGCTGCTGCCAATCGCGCTTCAATTGAGCAATTTGTTTGAGGGCCGATGAAATGTGCAGCAGTTCTTTGGGATTGATGCGGCGCAGTGCAATTTTCGAAGCCAGTCGTTCCATGTCGCCCAAGCCCTCAAATGCATTTCGCCACGATTCCAATTCGGATTGCTCCAAAAGGTCTTCAACGGCATCCAAGCGTCTTTGTATGGCACCCAACTCCCGAAGCGGCAAAACAAGCCATTTGCGCAATAACCGACTCCCCATAGGGGTTTTGCTTCGGTCTATGCATTCTAGCAGGCCGGTTCCGCCGGGATAAACCGATTGCAGCAGCTCTAAGTTTCGAATGGTAAAGGAGTCCAGCCAAACGAAGCGATCTTCTTCCAAACGGGAAATTCGATTGATGTGGCTCGTGTGGTGGTGGTGGGTGATTTCCAAGTAATGCAATACAGAACCCGCGGCCATAGCAGCCAAGTGCATTCCGTCTAGGCCAAAACCCTTGAGGTTGGCTACTTGCAGCTGTCGCAATACTTTTTCCAAAGCATAATCGCCTTGGGTTACCCAAGGTTCCAAAGTTTGGTAAGAGCGAGGCGTTCCAAAGTCCTCCAGCAAGGCGGCGGCTTCTGATTTGGGGACTAGGAGTTCAGCGGGTTGAAACCCACCGAGTAGTTTTTTGACAAACACCGCATTCCCCTGGGCGGCCAAAAATTCACCCGTTGAAATGTCCAGGAATGAAATGCCGTAAGCATGATCTTTTTTAACAACGGCTGCCAGGTAATTGCTCTGCTGGCGTTCCAGTACCTTGTCGTTGTAAGTCACTCCCGGTGTTACCAGTTCGGTAACGCCGCGCTTGACAATGGTTTTGGTTTTCTTGGGGTCTTCCAACTGGTCGCAAATGGCCACACGGTAGCCGGCTTTGACCAATTTGGGGAGGTAAGTGTCCAATGAATGATGGGGGAACCCAGCCAAATTCATTTCTGAGGCCGCCCCATTGGAGCGTTTGGTCAATACAATGCCCAGTACCTGACTGGCTTTAACGGCATCTTCATCAAAGGTTTCGTAAAAGTCCCCCACTCGAAACAACAGAATAGCCCCAGGGTATTGGGCCTTAATTCCATGGTATTGCTTCATCAATGGGGTTTCTTTTCCAGCCATAGAAAACAAAAATAGGGCGGTCAATTGGCAAGTAGTCCACATTTATCCCCCCGAAAGGGCGGTATATTTGAGGGTGCAAAAGCGAAGCATGCCCGATTTGGGGCGACTCAGTACCGAAGAATTCCAGCAAGCGGAGAAGTGGCCCTTGGTGTTGGTATTGGACAACGTGCGCAGCATGAGCAACGTAGGTTCATTGATGCGCAGCGCCGATGCATTTCTATGCGAAGGCATCTACTTGTGCGGAATCACAGCTACGCCGCCACATCGAGACATTACCAAAACGGCCATTGGAGCCGAGAAATCGGTGCACTGGCAATACCGAAGCCAAACAGCTGAAGCGATTCAGGAATTGAAATCTCGAGGTTTTACCATCTGGGCTTTGGAACAGGCCCATAACAGCGTCCCCTTGCACGAGGTTCGTTTTGGTCAAGGTCCTACGGCGTTTGTGTTGGGACACGAGATAGACGGTGTTTCGCAAGAGGTCATGGAATGCTGTGACGCTGCCTTAGAGATACCGCAATTCGGTACCAAGCATTCGCTAAACGTATCTGTTTCAGGGGGCATGGCACTTTGGGAATTTGCCCGCCAACGCTTGAGTCATGGGTAAGTGGGGGCTTGGTATAGCGCTGATTGCAAGCCTGATGTTGGCCTGCCAATCCCCAGTCAGGGAGCCCCAGCAAGACGTCTCTCTTGCCAATAGCGCGGCGAATAAACCCTATGCCATTGGCCTGAGTTATTCAGCAGACTGCCCTTTGTCTGTATCGGTGTCGGGTGATTGGATGCAGTTGATGAGCGATCTACCGCTTGATTCCTTCGAGCGCATTCTGTTTCTATCAACCCCTGGAGGCAGCATCTCTGCGCCTTTGACCGCTTCGGTTGATCGCATTGTCAAGGATTTGGATACGGCCCGGCAACTGGGGTTTACCCATTACCCCATGGTGCAAATTTGGGAGCTAGGCATTTCGTCTTGGAAGCCCCTTTACCGGGGTCCGCTTGACAATCGTTCCGTGCAAACGGGTCGCAGTCGATTGGCCCCTGACTCTGCCTTTGTACGCCATTACCTCACGCGGTTGCGAACGGGTCAATCGCCTACCTTTGAGATGCGAACGGTTTCAGGATGTTACCTCGAAGATTGAGCATACCTTTTTTAGCTGGGTTGGCTTGGGGCATAGGTTCCTGCGGCCAGCCATCCCCCGATAGTTTCGATGGGGAAGTGTCGTTTTACCCTCAAGTGGCCGATGTGTTGGAGCGTAACTGCGTGGTTTGCCACCGCGACGGGGGAGCCGCTCCCTTTGCGTTGACCACTTTTGACCAGGTAAGCCGGAAAGCCAAAACCATCGTGGAGGTGACTCAAGCGGGAATCATGCCACCATGGCCTGCAGACCCTGATTACCAGCATTTTGTGGGAGAGCGCCGTTTGAGTTCGGCAGACCTGTCTATCTTGAAAGCTTGGGTGCAGCAGGGGAAAAAAAGAGGGCAGGGGAGTCGCACTCTCCAAGCCATTGTGCCCCAATCGGGGGTCAGGCGGCCCGCTGATCTCGTGCTTTCGCTCGATACGGTGCAGCTTCATGCAGGCGATCCCGATCGTTTCTTTTTGATGCGCATTCCCGGCAGATTGGAACGAGATACTTGGGTTCAATCGATGGAAATTCGAGCAGGTGTTCGCAATCGCTTGCACCATTTCAACGGTCATATTTTGAATTACACCCAAGCCAAGCCCCAAGCTTGGGGGGTGACTAAGCAGGAAATCACGGCCGGTGAATACGATCAAGATTTTGTTCGTTTGGATTTGCTTGAATCAGACGGAAGTCGCCCCGAAAGGGTCCATTCGGCGGTTAATTATCTGCCTGGCATGGAAGGGGTTTTGTACCCAACGGGTCTCGGCGGATTTAAATTGTCCAAGAACTTTGCTTTGATTGGAAACGACGTTCATTATGGCCCAAGTGACCGCGATACCTTGGATCAGAGTACCGTTAGCATTTGGTTCGCTCCATCTGAACCTCGCCGAAAAACGGGTGAAATCATGCTGGGAACCAACGGTTTGAGCCCGATTGTTCCCCCCTTGTTCATTCCGGCCGGTCAAAAGACTTCGCACCGAACCGAATACCGAGTCATGGCCGATTTGTCTTTGCTTTCCATCAACCCCCACATGCATTTGTTGGGCACTTCCTTGAAGGCCTACGCTGTCAAGCCCAACGGCGATACTTTGCATTTGATTTCCATTCCGCGCTGGGACTTTCGCTGGCAATACACCTACACCTTTACCCATATGCAGCGAGTTCCCCGGGGTTCTGTCATTGTATGCGAAGCAGTGTTTGATAACCGGGCTGAAAATAGGCTGAATCCCCATCGACCTCCCAGGGATGTTGGGGAGCGAGTAGAGTATGGGGGAGCAAGCATGAGGGCAACCGATGAAATGTTGCAATTAATCATCACCTATACGGCATACCAAAGTGGTGACGAAGCGCTTTCTTTGCAGCCATAATGGAATTGAAGATTGTCAATAGCGAGCGTGAAGTGGCGCAGTTTCATGCCGTCATGGACCGGGTATATGCCCATGATGCCGATTTCATTTACCCGCTCATCAAAGATGTTGAAGAGGTCTTTCATGCCAAATCCAACCCGGTCGCCCATGCCGAAGGCACTTGCCAGCGTTGGGTGTTGCTGATAAATGGGGTTCCATCGGGTAGAATTGCGGCTTTTTACCGCGATAAAAAGGTCGAGGATGGCGCTGTGATTCGCCGCGGGGGAATCGGTTTTTTCGAGTGTGTCCATCAAGACTCTGCTGCTGAGGTGTTGTTTCAAGCCGCAGAAAACTGGCTATTCGATCAACAAGTGGCCTCGATTGACGCGCCCATCAATTTTGGGGATCGCGACAGTTTTTGGGGTTTGTTGATTTCGGCTAAAACCTATCCCAGTTATAGAGAGTCTTACAATCCGTCCTATTATCAGGCTTGGTTTGAATCGCGCCAATACGCGGTGTCGATCGAACAAACCACGTATGAGATCACCAATGCTACCTTTAATTTCCCTCGTTTTTCGTCCATTGCACAACGTGTAATGGGCAACCCCGAATACCGTTTTGAATTCTTCAAATACAGCGAGCTAGAGGCCTATGCCGGTTATTTCGCCGAAGTGTACAACCAAGGTTGGGCTCATCATGAAGATTTCAAGCCCATTCAAGCCAGCGACGTGTACAAGCGTTTGAAATCCATCAAGCCAGCCATGCCCGAACGCCTGGCCATATTTGCGTTTGCTGGTTCACGCCCCATTGGTTTTTTTGTATCGATTTTGGAAGTCAATCAAGTGTTCAAATCGTTCAAAGGCCGCATGTCAGCTTGGAACGGTTTGAAATTCTTATGGCAAAAAGGCCGCATAGACAAAGCCAAGGGAATCGTATTTGGCATCATTCCTGAGTACCAAAACAAGGGCATAGAAACCGGCATGATCATGCGTTGTTACGAAGCGGTTCAACATTTGCCCCAATTAAAAAGCATGGAATTGGCGTGGATAGGTGATTTTAACCCTAAGATGCTGAGTATGTTGCAATCTTTGGGCGCTGAATTGACCAAGGTTCACCATACCTATAGGAAAGAAATTCCGAGCAAATAAATTTGAATATTACCGGCTTCATGCTATTTTTGCAGTCCCGTTTGGTAAAGGCGCTTTGCGCCCCGCGTTTCGGGACGAGATCTTAGCTCAGTTGGTAGAGCACGACACTTTTAATGTTGGGGTCCTGGGTTCGAGTCCCAGAGGTCTCACCCCCCTTCGAAAAAGCCCCGACCCGTCGGGGCTTTTTTTATGTGACTCGCTGTATAGAGTCGCTGGTTCACATTGTCGATTAATAATTATCAGTATCAACTCTTCGATCAATAAGGTTAGCCAAATGCTTGCGATCGATTCCAACTGAGCCCCATAATTGCAACTCAATTTTGTTAGCGCGGAATGCGCAATTTTTGGCCGATTCGTATTTGGGTGCTTTGACCCATGCCGTTGAGCGACTGAATTTGAGCGACGGTACAACCGTATTTTTTAGAAATGGAATACAGGGTTTCTCCAGGAGCCACGCTGTGATAGACGGGAAGAAATGCGGGTTCGGGATTGACCTGGGGTTCAGCCACAGCCGGTGCAATGGGAATTTCTAAAACCGGGGCTGCGACAGGGGCATCGGCTATGAATCCAGGACTTTGGCTGATCCATATTGGGCCGTTGCTGCTTCGAAGGCTGTTGTTCCATGCGAGCCACCAAGCTTGTGCCCATACAGCTCTGCCTGCTTCGGTCATGGCCAATCCGTCGCGGGTTAACCACTGGGCTTCTATCCAATTTGCGGCGGCCCAGGTCCCGCCGCTGATGCGAAACCAATTGAAATAGCCGCAATTCATTTCCCGTGCGATTCGCTCGAGTTCCTCGCTCCAGGCTTGTGCCCACATCAAGGGTGTTTGGCCCCTTGTCGCGGCCATGGGGGAGCATAATACGATGCAGGCCTGGGGGCATTGCGTTTGAAGCTGCCGAATGATGCGGCGAGCCTGCTGCCCCATAGAAGTGACAGGATTGGCAATGCCTCTGTCGTTCAGCAGTTCGAAAAGACCCATTTCCAATACCACAACACGCGTTTCTCTCGGCAATTGGCTTTGAGAAATTTTGCGTTGAAGTTGGTCCATGTTGGCATTGGGTAGACCGCTGTAAATCCAATATCCATCATGGCTCGTTTCGGTAGCGGCCACAAGGGCCTGCAAGGTCAACTGATTTTGATGGGCTGCTGTTTGGCGCAAAATCAACTGAGCCCGGTGAAGGGAAACAGCATGGTCAAATTGCATCCAACGGCTCGAAGATGCATTTTGGCGAGGTGAATTCAATTCAGCAGCCAAGGTATGACTAGGGCTGAGCCATTGTGTATCCCGGCCGCTTACCAATCCAATGTCAAAACTGTTTTGCGCATGACCTATCCAAATTTGGAGATTCTCCCGCACGGGCCTGTGTTCAAATCGAAAGGCCATGCTCGCACTGGGATCCAATGCCTGCAAGCTTGTGCCCGCCCAGGAATAGGCGAGGGGAGGCTGGATTTCGCCTTCGTTCGCATAAGTCCAAGGGCCCAACGCCCGATAGGCGGTATTGTGAGGCCAAACGGCTTGATTCAAGGGAAAG